>Ga0114967_10002659_pt1 | contig 14904 bp, 11 predicted proteins | sample M_130628_MF_Meta_FD_92639 | JGI IMG/M metagenome (GOLD analysis project Ga0114967, IMG submission 92639) | Freshwater microbial communities from Lake Montjoie, Canada to study carbon cycling - M_130628_MF_MetaG | ecosystem: Environmental > Aquatic > Freshwater > Lake | place: Lake Montjoie... | reverse complement strand
TCACCGGCCAGTAGTCCGGCAGCGACGGCGGCGCCAGACCCGGACCAAACTGCGCAGGCCCGAGCGGCGCCCAATCAGGATCGAAATGGAAACGGCGGTCGCTGTGGCCGAAGCCTTCCAGAAAGTGGGCGGTTTCGAAGGCCGGTTGGGCATCGATAAACCGGCGGGCTTCGAGCGCCGTTAAATCGCCCCAGCCCGATTCGCGCAGCGTCCAGTCCACGATCTCGCGAGGAGTCATTTCAAACCCGCGATGCGATGCGCCAAGCCGGGCTGCCAGCGCGCAGATCACTTCGTGATTGCTCCGGCACTCGCCCGGCGCTTCGACCACTTTGGGGCCAAACTGAATGGTCTGCTGCCCGCCGGCCTGATAGAGATCGTCGTGCTCAAGGAACATGGTCGCGGGCAAGACGATGTCGGCCATGGCGGCGGTTTCGGTCATGAACTGCTCGTGCACGCAGATGAACAGGTCTTCGCGATTGAAGCCCTGATGCACCAGATTCAAATCCGGCGCGACGGCCATCGGATTAGTGTTCTGAATGAACAGCGCGGTGACCGGTGGGCCGTCGCCCAAATCGCGCGGGTCACCGGTTAACACCGGTCCGATACGCGACTGATCGAGTTGGCGCACGCCCGCGTCCCGCACATCAAGGCCGTCGATGAGCGTGCGATTCCAGTGAAAAATTGCCCCGTTGCTATGAAAGGCGCCGCCACCGGGATGCTGCCAGGCGCCGGTGATGACGGGGATGCACGAGGCCGCGTGCATGTTCACCGCGCCGTTACGTTGCCGCGCAAAGCCGTAGCCGAGACGGAAAAAGCTCCGCGGATACTGACCGACCCACTGGGCGAAGGTTTCAATCTGCTCTACCGGTACGCCGCAGATAGCGCTGGCCCACGCGGGCGTTTTACTGACGAGATGCGCTTCGAGCGCCGCCGTGCCGCGCGCGTAGCGCTCGAGATACTCCCTATCCGCCAGACCATCGCGGAACAGCACGTGCATCACGCCACAGGCGAGCGCGGCATCGGTGCCCGGTTTCACGTTAAGGAAAAGATCCGCCTGTTCGGCAGTCGCGTTGCGATAGGTATCGACCACCACCAATTTGGCCCCGCGTTCGCGGCGCGCGCGCAGCGCGTGGGTCATCACGTTGACCTGAGTGCTGGCCGCATTCGTGCCCCAAATCACCACCACATCGCTGTCGGCCATTTCGCGCGGATCGGTGCCCGAGAGACGCCCGGCGCCGGCGAGCCAGCCGCTCCAGGCCAGCGTGGTACAAATCGTGGAATATTGGCCGGAATATCGCTTGGCATGCCGCAAGCGATTGATGCCATCGCGCATCACAAGGCCCATCGTGCCGGCGTAGAAATAGGGCCAGACGGTTTCGGGTCCATAGCGTTCTTCGGCCGCCAGCAGTTTGCCGGCGACTTCATCCAGCGCCTCGTCCCAACTGATGCGCTCGAACTGACGGCTGCCGCGCGGGCCGATCCGTTTCTGCGGATACAACAGACGGTCGGGGTGATGGATGCGCTCGGCGTAGCGCGCCACCTTGCTGCAGATCACACCGGCCGTGTAGGAGTTGTCATGATCGCCGCGCACTTTGCCAATGCGTTCGCCCTCGAGCTTTTCTACCACCAGCGAACACGTCGACGGGCAATCGTGGGGGCAGGCGCTGTGGTGTAACTCGGGGGCGATTCCCATGTTCGGACTCCCGCAGGATTGGGTCGGGTTTATCAACAGCTCAGAGAGGTCGAGTATAGTGCGACGAGGCCCCCAGCAGACCACCCTTTTGAAGCCACGCGTTGTCTTTGCCGCTCCCTTTGACCGCCTCTTAAGCGTCCCCGCGGATCACGCAAGGGACCGTACGATCATCCATCTCCCCTGCCGGTTCCCATCGCAGTCCTTCCCATGGGCGATGCCGGGTAGCGGTCTAACTCGCTGAGGCAATCATGCATTGTGTAATTCTGGGAGGGGGCGCGCTGGGCAGCATTCTGGCCGCCCATCTGTTGCAGGGTGGCCACCGGGTGGCGCTGGTCGCGCGCGGCCAGCGCGCGCTCGCCTTGCGTGGTAAGGGGCTGCAGATTCGAGGGGTGGCCGAGTTGAATCTGCCTTGCGAGGTGGTCACCGATCCGACGACGCTCACCGCCACAGATCTCTTCATCAACACCGTTAAAACCTTCGACACCCACGCGGCGCTTCAGCCCCTCTCCGGCCTCAAGCCGCAGCTCGCGTGCTCGGTCCAGAACGGGGTGATGAAAGAAGACGCGCTCACTGCCGCGTTTGACCCCGCCTGCGTGCTGGGTGCGATGGCGGATTTCAGCGGTGAACTCTGCGATGACGGCACGGTGCTGTTCACCCGCAACGTCTGCCTGCATCTGGGCGAATTGCAGGGCGGTGAATCTCCGCGCGTGGCTGCCGTGGTGGCGGCGCTCGACGCGGCAGGGGTCGTGACCCGCCAGTCGCCGGCCATCAACGAGGTCATTTGGTCAAAGTATGTGGGCTGGGTCGCGCTGATGTTGATGGCGGTGTTGACCCGTCAGGGCACAGCGGCCTATCTCGCCGATCCGGACAGCGCCCGCGTGGTCGCCCGCATTACCCGCGAGATGGGCGCACTGGCCGCGGCGCGCGGAATCGCGCTGCGCGACCAATCCCCGGTGCCGGCCCGCAGCATTCTCTCCGGCAGTGAAGATGAGGCGGTAGAAATCGTCCGCGAACTGGGCGCCACGTTTGCCCGCAGCGCGCCAGACCACCGGATGTCGAGCCTGCAGGACGTTGAGCGGGGTCGCGCGCTGGAAGTGGAAGAGACCGCCGGCTACGGGCTCTGGCTGGGCCGCGAGCTTGGCCTCACGATGCCTACGCTCGAACTTTGTTACCGCCTCGCCATCAGCGTGCACCGGGCGCATCTGGCGGCAGGATGAGGCGACCCCCATGGTGATCTGGTTTCAGGCACTTACCGTTTTCCTGCTGATCGTGCTCAACGGCCTGCTGGCGATGGCGGAGCTGGCGGTGGTCTCTTCGAGCAAACCTCGCCTCAAACTGCTGGCCGACCGCGGCTCGCGCGGGGCCCGGATTGCGTTGGCGCTGGCAGAAGACACCACCAGCTTTCTGTCGACCATTCAGGTTGGCATTACGCTCATCGGCGTGCTCGCCGGGGCGGTCGGCGGCGCGACCTTGGCCGAGGAAATTGGCGGGATCCTTGACCGCGTGCCCTGGATCGCCCCGCACGGAGAAGCGGTGGCAATGACGCTGGTCGTGATGGCCATCACGCTGCTATCGATCATCATTGGCGAACTGGTGCCCAAGCAGCTGGCGCTGCGCCAGCCGGAGCGCATCGCCGTGGCGGTGGCGCCCGCCTTGCGCTGGCTGCTACGAATGGCGCGGCCTGCGGTGCGCATTCTCGATGTGGCCTCGGGCTTCGTGCTGCGGCTCGCGGGCGCCGGCGATTCATCCTCGCAGGCGATTACCGAAGAAGAAGTCCGCGCGGCCATTCATGAAGGCGCGCAGGCCGGCGTGCTGAAGCAGTTTGAAAAAGAAATGCTGAGCGGCGTGATGCGGCTGGCCGACCGCCGGGCTGAACTCATCATGACCGCGCGCGAAGATTTGGCGACGGTGAGTCTCGATGCCGCGCCAGAGGACATCTGGCGGGCGGTGGAAGCCACCAATCACACCCGCATCATTGCCGAGCGTGGCGCGCCGCCGCAGGTGGTGGGCGTGTTACAGGCAAAGGATCTGCTCAGCCAGAAACTGGGCGCCGGGCCGGTCGATTTCGACCGCATTTTGTGTCAACCGCCACGGGTGGGGCTCGATTTACCGGCCACCGAGGCGCTGCAGCTCATTCGCAATACCAGCGCGCACCTCTTGCTGGTGATGGACGACGCGGACGAAGTGGCGGGGATTGTCACGATTACCGACGTGCTTAAAGCCATCATTGGCGACCTGGGTGAATTCGACCCCGAGGAGCCCACGATGAGGGCGCGTGACGACGCGTCCTGGCTGATCGACGGCACCATGCTGATCGACATCGTCTCCGACCGTCTTGGGCTAGTGTCCTTGCCCGTCGATCGCAGTTTCGACAGCCTTGCCGGTTTTCTGCTGTGGCAGTTCGAGCGCCTGCCAGAAGAGGGCGAGCGAATTCAGTTCGACGGCCACCTGTTTGAAGTGATCGACATGGACGGGCCGCGGATCGACAAGGTGCTGGTGACGCGCCTGCCCGATAGCCATGCCGAGGACGATGAGTTGGCGGGCGGTTGATGAGCGCGCGGCCGCGCTGAGCGAGTAGGCCGGCACAGGACCGCGGCGTTGACCGCCTGACGCCCCGCGCAAGCTCGCGAACCTCCCGTCCGCGAGCTTGCCCGCCAGCGCTAAGGACCGGTCTTAGCGACCGCGCTGGCGCTGCTGGTAATTGCCGGTGTTGCCGTTGCCATTACCGCCGGTGTTGCCGTTGGCATTGCCGCCATGACCGCCGTGGCGATTGCCATCGACGGGCGCGCGACGTGGTGCGTCGCCGGCGGGGGCTGCGCGGTGATTGCCGTCAGGCGCTGGTCCGCTGCGGCGATTCCCTTCCGGCACCGGGCCCGAGCGACGTGGCGCCTCGTTACCGGCCGACGGACGGCGGTTGCCATCGGTTCTGCGCACCGCATCGTTGCCGCCGCTGCCCGACGAGCCACGCGGGCCGCGCTGCTGACCACGACCGGTTTCAATCGGCTGCGGTTTGGCGGCCGGGTCGGGCTCAAATCCTTCTTCTCGTTCCCGCGTGAAACGCTGACGCGTCAGGCGCTCGATGCTTTCCAGCAAACGGTACTCGTCGACACATACCAGCGAAAACGCCGCCCCGCTGGCCCCTGCACGCGCGGTGCGGCCAATGCGATGCACATAGTCTTCCGCGACCATGGGCAATTCGTAGTTCACCACGATGGGGAGCTCGCTGATATCAATGCCGCGGGCGGCGATATCGGTGGCCACCAGCGCCTGCAAGCGGCCGTTCTTGAACTCAAACAGCGCCTTCGTGCGCGCGGTCTGACTCTTGTTGCCGTGGATGGCCATCGCGGTGATCCCTTGGGAATCGAGCTGCTCAGCCAGTCGGTTGGCGAGGTGCTTGGTGCGGGTAAACACCAGCGCCTGCTGCCATTGCCGGGTCTGAAAGAGATGCACCAGCAGTTCTTTCTTACGCCCGCGGTCGCAGACAATAACCTGCTGAGCGATGCGCTCGGCGGTCGTGCCCTGTGGCGCGATTTCGATCTGCGCCGGGTTGCGCATCAGCGAAGCGGCGAGTTCCCGAATTTCAGACGGGAAAGTGGCCGAGAACAGCAGGTTCTGGCGCACCTTCGGCAACACCGAAATAATGCGGCGGATGTCGCGGATAAAGCCCATGTCGAGCATGCGGTCGGCTTCGTCCAGCACCAGAATTTCCACCGCCGACAAATCGACCGTGCGCTGTCCTACGTGATCCAGCAAGCGGCCGGGGGTGGCGACCAGAATGTCGACGCCACGGCGCAGACCGTCGATTTGGGGATTAATCCCGACACCGCCAAACATCACTAGCGAGCGCAGTCGGCAGTATTTGCCGTAGTGCTGCACGCTTTCTTCGACCTGCGCGGCGAGTTCGCGGGTAGGTGTGAGTACCAGCGCACGCGGCGGACGGCGGGCCGGGCCAGTGGACTGGGTGCCGAGGCGCGCCAGCAAAGGCAGCACAAACGCGGCGGTTTTGCCGGTGCCGGTCTGGGCGCCGGCGATCACATCGCGCAGCCCAAGGATGATGGGAATGGCTTGCGCCTGAACCGGAGTGGGGACGGTGTAGCCGCGTTCGGTCACGGCACGCAAAAGGTCCTCGGGTAAACCGAGGGCAGCAAAATCAGACATGAGACTCCAGAGCAAAAAACGTGATAAGCCTGTCGCCAGGGGAACCCGTGACGCCAGTCGTGAGGGCAGGCAGATCGAATGTAACGGAAGATAAAGGCCTGAATGGCCGCTGCCGCGAAGACTGGAGTTCGGACAGCGCGCGGAGGATAACAGACCGCCTCCCCACAAGCCCGAACAATTCTTGCATTGCAGCGAAAATAATTCGGCTGGTTTTAAAACTTCAAAAACTGCCGGGCCGCGCCTGCCCGTGTGCCTCGAGCAGGCGCGTGCCAGCGGACGCTCAGAGATGCTTGGCGAGGAATGCGACCTGCGCGTCAAGCAGCTGCTGGCCTTCGGGAATAATCTTCGACATCAGCATGAAGCCATGGAACACGCTGTCGTAGCGCTTGGCTTCCACCGTGACGCCGGCGGCGGCGAGTGCCTTGCCGTAGGCTTCGCCTTCATCCCGCAGCGGATCAAACTCGGCGGTCGAAATGAACGCCGCCGGCAAGCCCGCATGGCTGCTCGCGAACAGCGGCGACACCAGTGGATGTTTGGCATCCACGCTCGCGCCATCGAGATAATGCCCGTAAAACCACTCCATTTCGGCCTTGCCGAGCAGGGGGGCGGTTTTGTTTTCTTCGATTGAGGCAGCGGACAGCGTGGCGTCCACGGCCGGGTAAGTGAGGATTTGGCACTTGATCGGGATCCCCGCGTCCCGGGCGAGCAGCGTGACCGCCGCTGCGAGATTGCCGCCCGCGCTATCGCCCACGACACCGACGCGGCTCACGTCAATGTTCAGGTCTTCGGCGTTGGCGATCGCCCACTGCAGCGCGGCGAAGCAGTCTTCCACCAGCACCGGCGCCTTGACCTCAGGCGCCTTGCGGTATTCCACGGCCAGCACGGCCGCGCCCGAGGCGTTCGCCAGTTGTCGGCAGTAGCCGTCGTGGGTTTCCAGTCCCATCAACACCCAGCCGCCACCGTGATAGTGCACCAGCACCGGCAGCTTGCCGGCTTGAGGGGAGTAGAGCCGGGCGCGGATGCTGCCGCCGGCGACCGGAATCGACAGTTCACGCACGCTCGCGACAGCTTCCTGATCTTCGGGCTTGGTCGCGAAGGCGGCGTTGAAGAACGCGCGGCCCTCGGCCGGCGGCAGGGCGATCAGCGGTGGCACGCCACTCTTCTGCAATACGTCGATGACGACCAGCGATTCGGCGGACAAGGGCATGGGGAATCTCCAAATGGGGTTTCGAAACAGTTTGCGCGCTGGCCCTGAGCCTCGCGTGTGTCCGGATTCTAGAGGCCCGAACCTGGTCAGGCGAGCGCTGCGACGAGGATTTTCCCGCGCCCGTGCACCCAACTTTGGATGTGCGCTCGCAGCATCATAAAGGACGGATAGCGGGCCCTTTCAGGGTGTTACGCTTGCCGTCGGCTAAATCGCGGGCCTACGACTCTCACGCATTACTGCGCTCTCGTCGCCTGAGAGTTTGCCCGACGTGTGTCGAGGCAGTATTTATCGCGCATCGGCCATTGTGATGAAGTGGCTCATGTCTTAACCCGGCGCTCCAACGCGCGCTGATCCTTTGTGAGGATTTTCTGATGTCGAGTTTTGCCAGTTTGATTTCCACCCTGGCGGCGGCGGCCTGTCGGGGCGATGGCGCCGCGGTCGCGGCCTGCTTCACGCCCGACGGCGTCTACCACGACTGCTTCTACGGCGCGTTCAAAGGCGCTGATATTGCCACCATGGTCGAGGGCTATTTTCATCGCGATGCCCGTGATTTCCGGTGGGACATGCATGACTGCGTCGACGATGGCCGCATCGGCTACGCCCGCTACGTGTTTAGCTACGAATCCACAATCGCCGGCAGCGAAGGCAAGCGGGCCCTGTTTGAAGGCGTCTCGATTTGTGAATTGCGCGAGGGCTTGATTGCCAGCTATCGCGAAGTCGCCAATTCGGCCGTAGGCCTGCAGAGCATTGGCTTCGCGCCGGCGCGCGTCACCCGCTTTCTCGAACGCGAAGCCCGTGAACTCGCGAGCCGGCCCGAGGCCAGCGCGCATCTCCTGCCTTGAATTGTTTAGCCGCGCGCCTGCTGTCGCGTCCTACTGTTGGGAAGCCCCTGAATGACTGCATCTTCTAACCACCGTCGACAGGTTGCCGCCGCCGTCATCGGTAACGCGCTGGAATGGTACGACTTCGTCGTGTTTGGTTTCCTTACCGTCATCATCGCGAAAATCTTTTTCCCTGCCGAGCAAGAATACTCAGCGCTGCTGCTGACCACCGCCACGTTCGGTGTGGGTTTTTTCATGCGGCCAATCGGTGGGGTGGTGTTAGGGATGTATGCCGATCGCCACGGGCGCAAGGCGGCCCTGCAAGCCATCATCGCGATGATGACGCTCGCTCTCGCCATGATCGTCTTTGCGCCCACGCCGGCGGCGATCGGCATTGGCGCACCGTTACTGATTGTGGTTGCGCGTCTGTTGCAGGGCTTTGCGACGGGCGGGGAGTTTGCGATTGCCACCTCGTTTCTGGTGGAAAGTGCGCCCGCCGGCCGGCGCGGACTCTACGGATCGCTACAGCAGGTGGGATTAAGCATTGCCGCGCTTGGGGGCGCGCTGGCCGGCATGTTTGTCACCCTGACATTGACGCCCGGACAAGTCGAAAGCTGGGGCTGGCGAGTGCCTTTTGCGCTCGGCCTGTTGATTGGGCCTGTGGGGATGTGGGTGCGCCGACATCTGGAAGAAACGCCCGAGTTTCTGGAATCGCGTGCCTCGACTGTGGTCCGCGAGCCTTTGCTGGTGATGCTGAAAACGCATCTGAGGGCGGTGTTGGTAACCTTCGGTCTTGTCATCTGCGGCACCATTACCTACTACGTGGTGCTGGTGTACATGCCGACCTTTGCGCGCACCCAACTGCATATTCCGCTGGCCGACGCTTTTCTTGCGCAGGTGATCGCGCTGGTGTGTATGACCGCAATTATCCCGGCCGTTGGCGCGTTGTCGGATCGCATCGGGTCGCGTCTGCCGATGCTGGTCGGCAGCGGCCTGTGCCTGCTGGTGCTGTTGCCATTGTTTGAGTGGTTGCACGCCGCGCCGTCGTTTGGCCGTCTGGTCATCGTGCAGTCGGTGCTGTGCTCGTTGATCGGAATCTTCTACGGCCCCTTGTCGACCGCCGTGGCGCAGCAGTTCCCGCCGGGTGTCCGCTCCACCGGCTTGGCACTGGCCTATAACCTGGCGGTGATGTTATTCGGCGGCTTCGCCCAGTTTTTTGTGACCTGGCTGATTGCGGAGACCGGGCAAGCGACCGCCGCCGCCTACTACGTGATCTTCGGCGCCGCGGTAGGGGTGGTGGCGAGCGCGATGCTCCCCTCGGAGCCGGTCCATGCCCGATAACGCGCGGGCGTCCAGGCAAACAGCAGCCCGGCCTATACTGAGGGCTATCAAGCCACGAACTAAAGGGTGAAGCGATGTACGGAATCGTAAATAAGGCGATCGAAGAACTCGTCGTTTCGCTGAGCGGCGAAGCGGGCTGGCACAAGGTGTGTGCGTTGGCCGACGTTGAACCCTTTAGCTTCATCACGCTCGAGCGCTACGACGACGACTTGACCTTGAAACTGGTGGAGGCGTGCTCTCAGGTGCTCGGTATTTCACCGCACGAAGTTCTCGTTCATTTCGGCCGTCATTGGAGCGTTTACACGGGGAAACAGGGCTATTCCCATCTGTTCAAAATGCTGGGAGATGACCTCTTTACCTTCTTGCGCAATCTGCCGCAGTTGCACGACCACGTGTCCATGATTTTCCCGGACATGCTGATGCCGCAGTTTCAAACCACGCAAGACGGCGAGCGGCGGATGGAAGTCATCTATCGGTCCTCCCGCGTGGGCTTCGCTTCGATGGTGCAGGGATTGCTTGAAGGCATGGCGGATGTTTACCGCCAGCCGGCGGTCGTGACCCAGCTTCAGTCGACCGCGACGGGGGACGGCGTTGACCTGTTTGAAGTCGTCCTGCAGTAGCCGCCCGTGAGCACGTCGTCGTCGGGCAGTGATGCAAGTCTGCTGACGCGTATTCTCGCGGCGGAGACTTTCCACATTGTCATCAATGAAAACAACGCGATTGAGAGCCGCGGGTCGTCGCTGATGAGCCTCCATCCCGATGCGGCCGGCTCGCTGGTGCCGGAGCAGTTGCTCAAATGCCTGCGGCCGGTGGGCATGGCGATTACTTTCGATGAACTGCGCAGGTCCGCCGGCAAATATCTCATCCTTGACTACCTCCCCGTGGGCCTCAAATTGCGCGGGCAGTTTGTGGTGGACGGGAACGGTCGTCGTGGCGTGTTTCTGGGCGCGCCGTGGTTTCAGAAGGCTTCAGAGTTTGCCGCTTACGGCCTGTCGATGGAGAGCTTGCCGGGGCATTACGGGCTGATCGAAGCGCTGTTCATCATGCAGACCAACGAGGCGGCGCTGGGTGATTTTCGCCGGCTCTCCGAGCAACTGCGGCAGCAGCAACAAGAGCTCAAACTGGCAGAGCAGCAAGCCCGGGCAGCGTCTGAGGTCAAGTCGCGTTTTCTGGCCAATATGAGCCATGAAATCCGCACGCCGCTGCACGGGATGTTGGGGCTCAATCGCTTGCTGATGGAAACCGAACTCACGACTGAGCAGCGGGAATATCTGGAAATGGCGATGCTGAGCGGCGAAACGTTGCTCCATCTGGTCGACGATGTGCTGGATCTCTCGCGGCTGGAGGCAGGCCGTTTGCCCTTGTCGCATGAGCCGTTCCGGGTTTCCGAGCTGCTGGCGAAGATCCAGAAATTGTTCAGCCTGCGGGCCGATGATGCCGATTTGCGGATTGAGATCGTGTCCGAGTTGCCGAGTGTTGATGGCTATTTAGGTGACGATCGCCGGATTACGCAGGTGCTGGGCAACCTCATCAGCAACGCCATCAAGTTTTCCTCGCGCGGCGGCATCGTCCGTATCAAGACCTTTCAGGGGCCGGCAGAGAGCGGCTACGCCGACCTCCACTTTGCCGTCAGCGATAACGGCATTGGCATCAGCGATGCCGCCCTGGCCTACATCTTCAATCCTTTTACGCAGGCCGATGACTCCACCACCCGGCGCTTTGGCGGTTCCGGTTTGGGCTTGAGCATCTGCAAGCAGCTCGTTGAGCTGATGCACGGCCAAATCTGGGCGACCAGCAAGGAAGGGGTGGGCTCCACTTTTCACTTCAGGGTCCGCGTTGAAGTGCTTGAGTCCAGCCCATTGGCGAAGCCGGCGCCGGCGCGAACCGGGCCGATTTCGCCGCGGCCTGAGCCGTCCGCTAGCCAGGCGCCAGCGCTGGAAGTGCTCCTGGTGGAAGACAACATCGTCAGTCAGAAAATCGCCACTGCCTTCCTGCGGAAAGCGGGGTTCGCCGTGCAGGTGGCAATGAACGGCGCGGAGGCGCTGGAGATGCTTCGCACCGGACGCGAGCGTTACATGGCGGTGTTGATGGATTGTCAGATGCCGGTGATGAGCGGCTTTGAGGCCACCCGTGCGATTCGCGCGATTGAGCAGAGCGAGCCTGCGTTAGGGCGTTTGCGAATCATCGCCATGACGGCGAATGCCATGCAGGGGGATCGCGAGCGTTGTATAGAAGCGGGGATGGACGACTACCTGGCCAAGCCGGTAGATCCGACTCGCCTTGCGGCAATCCTGAACGTTGAGTGATGGCCGCCGACCCCAAGGCGGGTCGGCGAACCTGCCAGCGAACCGCCTGACGCAGCGTCAGGCGGTTGCTACGGCCTAGGCCTGACTGAAATCGGCTTCCGGGTAGTAGGGGAGGTGGCTATAGGTGTCCACCGCCGCCCAGAAATCCGGGCCTGCATTCAACTGACCAATACTTTCCGGATCGAGCATCATGGATTGCCGGCGGTAGTTCCAGCTTTCCGGGTGCAGCCGCGAGGCTTCCTTGAAATGATGCTTTGCCGCTTCCAGCGCGCCTTTGGCGTAGAGATGACGCCCAAGTCGCACGTGATTGGCGGCCGACACTTCCGCTTCGCTCAGGCCACGCAGACGGCGGCGGGCTTCTTCCGGCGCCAGCACATAGGGGCTCGCCGCGCCGTTCTTCACCCAATCTGTGAGGGCTTCGACGTAGGCGCTGCGCGCGGCCATTCCGGCGGCGACCGGTTCATCGGCGATTTCAAAGGTCTCGCGGTTCATGTGCCGCACCATGTCGATGGTGCCCGCGGATTCCGGCGGCCGCACCATTCGGCCTTCCTCGTCGATCCACACCGCCTGCGGTACGTTCACCATGCCGTAGGTTTCAGCCAGCTGATGGCCTTCGTCGATCAAACACGGATAGGTCGGCGGCGCCTGACGCGCCCACAAATCGGCCGACCAGCCCATCAGACGGGCGAGCACGTCGGGGCGTTCGCGGCAGCCCTCGGCGCGAATGCTGGCTTCAACAGCCGCCTTGCCACCGGTATCAAACGCGACGGCGATAATTTCCAGTCCTGAATCCTTGAGGTCTTCGTAGATTGCCTGCCACACGGACAAGTCGAAGCTACAGCCTCAGTAGGAACCCCAGGAAAAGAGAAAGACTTTCTTGCCGAGATAGTCCGACAGCGAGTGCAGCTTGCCGTCGAGATCGGGCAGGGTAAATTCGGGCGCCTGCAGCGAGTACAGGGAATCCCGACGCGCGTTCACGCTTTCGCCGAAAGCCCACACGTCGAGCGACGCTTCGCGGGTGATGGGCTGACCCATGTACGTTGCGAAGGCAGACACGTCGACATGCCCTTCGGCGTCGACCCACGCGCTCTGGGTGCGGACACAGGTGTCGCCCTTGCAGAGCCCTTCAGTTTCAAGTTTCCAGCCGGTGGCCGCGCTTAAATCGGTCGGGTTGAGCCACAGGTGCTCGCCGGCGATTGTTGCGTTGGTTACTTCGGTCACCCGCTCATCGTAGAGGACGGTCGTCATGACGCGACTCCTTGTTTGCGGAATTGGGGGGAACAACCGGCTGGCGGGAACCGCCAGCCGTGGTCGAAGGTTATGTCAGCGCGTCGCCTCGGGCAAGCCAAAAACCCACAGCACGCCGCCCTGTGGCACGTTGGTTTTGGTGCCAAAAGCCTTGTCGAGAAAGTCCTGCTTGCGCTGGGCGTCGACGCCCCAGCCGGACTGCACGGCGATGTACTGCTTGCCATCCACCGCGTAGCTCACGGGCACGCCCACCACGCCTGAATTCGTGCGCTGCTGCCACAAAATCTTGCCGGTCTTGGCGTCGAACGCGCGGAAGTTGCGGTCGTTGGTCCCGCCGCTAAACACCACCCCGCCGCCGGTCGCCAGCACTGGACCCCAGTTGTGGGATTTGAATGTCGTAGTCCACACCTTCTTGCCGGCGGCGATGTCCCAGGCCTGCAGTTCACCGATGTGGTCTTTGGCTTCTGGCGTGGGGAAGACTTCCATCTTCGGCAAGGGCACGCCCATGTAGAGCTGGCCGGGCACGTATTTCACCTTTTCGCCGGTCAGCGCGCTGCACAGGTTTTCGTTGGCCGGCAGGTAGAGATAGCCGGTTTGCGGGCTGTAGGCGGACGGTGGCCAGTCTTTACCGCCCCAGAAGCTTGGGCAGAATTCCACCCGCTTGCCGGTCTGCGGAATACGCGCCGGGTCGTACTCCGGGCGGCCGGTTTTGGCGTCGATATGGGTGAAGACGTTTTGCTTGACGAAGGCTTTGGCATCCACAAAGCCGATGCCTTTGGCGGTGCGCTCCAGCGTCCACAAATAGCCGCTGCGTCCTTCGTGAATCAGGCCTTTGACGGTGCGCCCGTCGCGCTGGAAGTCGATCAGCAGCGGTGCCACCACTTCATCCCAGTCCCAGCCGTCGTTCCAGTGGTACTGATGGTGACTTTTGATGGCACCCGTGTTCACGTCCACCGCGATCACCGAAGTGGCATAGAGGTTATCGCCGGGCCGCGCGTCGGCCATCCAGGGACCCGCATTGCCGGTCCCCCAGTAGCTGAGTTTGGTGTCCGGGTCATAGCTGCCGGTGATCCACACCGGCACGCCGCCGTGTTTCCAGGTGTCGCCCTGCCAGGTTTCGCTACCGGGTTCGCCCGGCGCGGGCACGGTGAAGGTCTTCCACAGCGCGTCGCCCGACTTCGCATCAAACGCTGCAATGAAGCCGCGCACGCCGGTCTCGCCGCCCGATGTGCCCACCATCACTTTGTTGTCAACGATGAGCGGGGCCATGGTCATGTAGTAGCCGTTGAGATAGTCCTCCACCTGCTTTTCCCAGATGACCGCGCCGGTTTTGGCGTCGAGCGCGACGAGAAAAGCATCCACGGTGGCGATGTACACACGGTCGCCGTAGAGCGCGACGCCGCGGTTGGTGGGGTGCAGCTGAAACAGGTCTTCCGGCAGCTCGCGGCGATAGCGCCACAGGATATTGCCGCTACGCGCATCAATCGCCAGCACCTGATTGCGCGGCGTGGTGATGAACATCACGCCGTCGTTCACCAGCGGTGGCGCCTGATGCGCCTCTTCCATGCCGGTGGAGACCGTCCACAGCGGCACCAGCTTGTTCACGTTGCCCGCGTTGATTTGGTCCAGCGGGCTGTAGCCCTGGCTGTCGTAGGTGCGGCGGTACATCAGCCAGTTGCCGGGTTCCGGCTTCGCCAGACGTTCAGCGGTAACAGGGCTATAGGAGGACTGCTCGGCTGCCGACACGCCGGCGGAGAGCGTCAACACCAAGGACATCAAAAGCGTCGATAAACGAAGCATGGGATTCTCCATTACGCAGGTTTGGCGCCGCCGACCCGGGCGGTGAAGCCGCCGGCGACCAGCAATTTGCCGTTTTCGATCTTGAGCGGGAGCGCCGGTAGCGGACGCGGTGCGGGCCCGGCGACGCGGGTGGCAGCGGTCGCCGGATCAAATTCCGAGAGATGGCAGGGACAGACAAAATGCAGTGCCTTGTCGTTCCACTCCGTCACGCCGCAGCCCGTGTGCGTGCAGGTGCCGGCATAGGCCACGATCCCGTCGGCGGCCAGCGCGGCGGTGGCGGCATCCAGCGCTTTGGGGTCAAGGCGGACCAACAGGATCTGGTTAAGCCGC
>Ga0114967_10002657_pt1 | contig 14920 bp, 16 predicted proteins | sample M_130628_MF_Meta_FD_92639 | JGI IMG/M metagenome (GOLD analysis project Ga0114967, IMG submission 92639) | Freshwater microbial communities from Lake Montjoie, Canada to study carbon cycling - M_130628_MF_MetaG | ecosystem: Environmental > Aquatic > Freshwater > Lake | place: Lake Montjoie... | reverse complement strand
TGGAAATGCTAAGCAGTTGTTGTGCTTACGAGATACTTTCCGGTGATATCTGTAGTAGGTGCGGTGAACCCTGCGATGGCGTGGAGTTTGTGTTTGAAGTTGATGAAGAAGCGGGTGAGATTTGGCTTCTTGACGAGAATGGCGATCGCTACGATCCCAACAACGATCTGAACAGCGAAGCCGATGAGGCTGAGGGCGGGATGCAAGACGATTGAGGCAGGGAGAGCCTATGCCCACTCGGCAGGGCCGCAGGCCCTGCCCTTCGGCGTTGTCCAGTGCCACACTCCGTCACCCCAGGAACACGTCCGCCGGGCCGATCAGTAGCGGCTGGCGGGCGATCTCGTCGTCGCCGGTCAGGAGGGCCAGATCGTACCGCCCCGGCTTGGGCACGCTGACCAGCAGCTCCTCGAAGACAAGCTGCGCCACCATGAGCGGGTCGGGATGGTGGAGCGGGCTGACCGCATCATTCCGCCAGACGGTATCGCCATCGGCGGTCCGCAGGATGAACGCCAGCGGGTAGGTGCCGTGTCCGCCCGTGACGTGAGCGTAGACCGCGAGCCGGATCACGGCCGGGAAGTCGGTGATCGGTACGTAGCTCACCGGGCCGATGATCACGATCTCGCCCGTCTGCGGGTCGTTCGTGATCTTGCGGCAGGCCACAAACGCTTGGGCCTGCGGGGCGGGGATGGGGCGGGTGGTCATTTTGTCGGCGCTGCCTTACGGTCGCGGACCCTGGCCCGCTCTTAATTGACGTTGTCGGGCAGACGGACGTTGGGTTTCCCACGCAACGCGTTGGCCGCTTTGCCTTCGAGCGCGGTCAGCCCTCCGAGGAACACGATGCCCTTGTGCTGCGCCAACGCCCTAGCGGCCTCGTCGGATAGCGTGGTCAGACCGTCGAGGGACAGCGAGGTGCCCCGGTGCTTTGCCAACGCCTTCACTTCGTTATGTGAAAGCGAGGTTATGCCGTCGAGCCCAAGTATACCTTTGTGATAGGCAAGAGCAGCAGCGGTCTCACAAGACAGCGTGGTGAGTCCATTCAGGGCCAGTGAGGAGACTGAGCGATCACTTCCGCGGGCGAGGGCTGCGGCAGCCTCAGGCGATAGCACAGTAAGGCCGTTCAGATATAGCGAGTGCTGGTGCTGCGCCAAAGATTGGGCTGTATCATTCGGGAGCAAGAGCAGCCCGTTCAGAAACAATCCGCCTTCGTGCTGGGCGAGCGCCATTGCCGCCTCGTTCGACAGCGTCGTAAGGCCGTTGAGAAATAACTCGCCCGTGCAGTTAGCCAATGCCCGCGCCGCCTCGGCTGGGAGTGCAGTAAGGCCGTTGAGCGACAGGCCATAGCATGGAAATGGATCGCCTGAAACAATCGTGTCCGGAGCCCCGACGCATGCCAGAGATGCAGCTGCGTCGCTTGACAACGCAACGACGCCATCGAGCATAAGAAACCCTTTATGCTGGCCTAACAACTCGGCGGTCTTGCCTTCAAGTGAAGTAATGCCGTTGAGCATCAACTGGCCTTGGTGCTGACCGAGCGACTTGGCAACTTGTTCGGACAGTGACGTGACTCCGTTGAGATACAGACGACGCCTGTACTGCACGAACGCATGAGCTGTCTCCTCGGAAAGCGTCGCCAGGCCGTCGAGTGAGATTGGGCCATCGTGCGTCGTCAATGCTTTTGCAGCGTCATCCGAGATCGATGTAAGACCATCGAGCACGAGCGCACCGGAATGTTCTGCGAGCAGTTTGGCTGTGTCGCCGGAGAGCGAGGAAAGGCTGCTAAGGTCAAGATCGAGCGACAGGCGGCCCTCGTGGTGCGACAGCGCTTCAGCAGCCTCTCTTGAGTAGCTTGTTAGGCCACGCAGTATCAGCTCGCCCCTGTGCCTCGCCAAGGACTTGGCAACATCGTTTGAGACACTCCTCACTCCACAGACAGAGAGGCCGCCTTCATGCTGCGCCAGCGCTTCGGCCATCTCGTGTGACAGTGTCGTCAGGCCGTCAAGCACTAGAAAGCCCTTGTGCTTTGATAAAGCCTTGGTTGCCTCACCAGAGAGCGAGGTAAGACCATTGAGTACCAAAACGCCCTCATGCTGCGATAATGCCTTGGCGGCATCATCCGAAAGTGCGATCAGGCCGCTGAGGTCCAAATGGCTTTTGTGCGTCGATAACGCCGCGGCAGCCTTGTCAGAGAGCACGGTGAGTCCGGAGAGGCACAGTTCGCATCCGCACTGGGCCAAATGCGCAACGGCCTCGTCTGACAGCGTGGCGAGATGCTTAAGCGACAAGCCATGTTTGTGCGAGCTTAACGACCGTTCCGCCTCGTCCGATATCTTGTTGATACCGTTTAGAAAAATGAATCCATTGTGTTGAGCCAACGCTCTAGCTGCTTCGTTAGACAGCGAGGTAATACCATCGAGGGCCAGCACACCCTCGTGCTGCGATAATGCCTTGGCTACTCTTTCAGACAGCTCGGTCAGGCCGCCGAGGGATAAGAAATCTTTGTGTTTCGCCAGCAATGTGGCCACGTCTTCCGACAGGACCGTGAGGCCATCGAGGAAAAGACCGCCTTCGGCCTGCGCGACCAACTGGGCCGCCTTATCGGCAGTCAGCTCACTGAGGTCCCATGAGAACACTATCTGTGATCGCTGTTTCTGCAACAGGAACTGGCGGGTAATCCCCGCGATGACGAGCACAAGAATTATGGAGATTACAAACCACGTCATTTGGTTACCCATACCGCCATCGCTCACCCTTCCGCCATTCCCACGGCGGCACCGGCTCTACAGGGCGTTAGCATTGGCTTCACGATCGGCTTGAATTTGTGCCCAAATTTGTCGGGTATTGATGACCCTAGGGTGATTGGCGGCTAGCGAAATGTCATAGATACCTAACGCCCGCGCGCGGAATAGAGCACGCCAACGATGTTCAAGATCCTGGCCGTTTCGGGATGGTCTGGGCCAAGGACTTCCTCATGGATTGCCAAGGCCCGCTTAAAAAGAGGCTCGGCTAGGTCGTACTGGCGTTGGGAGTAGTAGAGCACCCCAAGGATGTTCAATATCTTGGCCGTTTCGGGATGGTCTGGGCCAAGGACTTTTTCATTGATTTCCAAGGCCCGTTTGCAGAGAGGCTCAGCTAGGTCGTAGTTGCCTTGCGTACAGTACAGCATGCCGAGGCTGTTCAAACTCGCGGCCGTTTCAGGATGGTCTGGGCCAAGTACCTGCTCATTGATTGACACGATCCGCCTGCAGAGAGGCTCAGCTAGGTCGTAGTTGCCTTGCGTACAGTACAGCCCGCCGAGGCTGTTCAAGCTCGCGACCGTTTCAGAATGGTCTGGGCCAAGTGCTTTCTCATTGATTGCCAAAGCCCGCTTAAAAAGAGGCTCGCCTAGGTCGTACTCGCCTTGGGCTCGGTAGAGCTCGGCAAGGTTGCTCAAACTTGTGGCCGTATCAGGGTGGTCTGGGCCAAGCACTTTTTCATGTATCTCTAAGGCCCGCTTGCAGAAAGGCTCGGCTAGGTCGTACCTGCCTTTGGCGTAGTAAAGCAAAGTGAGCTCTTTTAAGCTCACGACGGTGTCTGGATGTTCTGCGCCAAGGACTCTCTCCCGAATTGCCAGGACCGCCTTATAGAGCGGCTCAGCTTGGTCGTACTTGCCTTGGCTGTAGTAGAGCGAGGCAAGGTTGTTCACGTCCGTGGCAGTGTCTGGATGGGCGAGGCCAAAGGCTTTCTCGCGGTTTATCATAGCCCCCTTATAGAGAGCCTCGGCTAGGTCGTACTTGCCTTGGGCTTTGTAGACCAAGGCAAGGTTGTTCACACCCGTGAATGTGCACGGATGTTCCACTCCGTTTTCATTGACCGACTGTTCAAGCGACTGTTTCGCCAGGATTTCCGCTACAGCGTACTTTCCTTCGCCTAACAGTCGCAGCACCTGCTCATTGAGAGTATCGGAGTTCGTCATTCCGCTACCCAAAGCAGGCACAGAGACGTCGCCACAATTACGCATCGCATTTCGGATTTTCCTAGGGTGAGGGGTAGACTACCACTTGAGACATTGCGATGCACACCGCCACTCCCATGGCGGCATCGGCTCCCGGTCGGCCCATAGGCCACGCCTAGCGGCCCTAGCGTTGCGCTCTGCGGCTTCCAGCGTTGCCGTGTGGTCATAGCGGCTGTAGTGCCACGCGTGGCCCGTAGCGATCATCTGGGCCTCAACCTCGATGTCGCCAACCGTGACGCGGGCCAGCGTGCGCTTGTAGCGATCGGTGCCGGTCGTGTGCAGCGTCACCTGCTTGCCAAACACCAGATCCGACAACGCCCGCTTCGAAGCCTGCCCGAACGGCCTGCCCTAGCTCTGATGCGTCGATCGAGTCGAGCCGCACCTTCACCTGACGGTTGCCGTCGATAAGGACGGTCATGGAGTCGCCGTCGTGCACGCCAACACAGCGGCCCGTGACCGTCTGCCCCTTCGGGACAGGGTGCGGCTTCTCTGCGCCCTGCACGGGGCTGATTGACAGGGCCAACAGGACCGCAGCCATTGCCATCATTCGCATCGCACGGCCTTCAATTGAATGACATTCCATCAGGCTGCCCTACTTCGCCTTAGCCTCAGCCTGCGTCATGCCTCTATCACTGATGTATTCAAGATCGGCCTCTGACAGCTTCTCGCGACTAACGGATATCTCCTTGCCAGACTTCAGTCGCAAGAAAACCTGTCCGTTTGCTTCACGAACAAATGTTGCTTTCTGTGAAAAACGTCCGGTCTTGTCGTTCCAGACCCGCAACTCAGCTGCATTTGACGAGATCTTGGAGGGCTCACTTTTTGTTGCGGCTTCGGCCTGCTTGTCTCGCAAATCGGCAAGGTTCTTCCTTACAGTCTTTGTTTCTGGATGATCGCCCCCTAGTGCCGCCAGGAAAATCGCCAAGGCCCGCTTATATCGAGGCTCAGCCAAGTCGTACTTGCCTTGTTCGTCGTAAAGCGTAGCAAGGTTGTTCAAGCTCGTCGCTGTGCTCGGGTGGTCTGGGCCAAGCGTCTTCTCCCTAATTGCCAAGGCCCGCTTGTAGAGCGGCTCGAGTAGGTCGTACTTGCCTTGGTCGTCGTAAAACGCAGCAAGGTTGTTCAAGCTCAAGGCTGTGCTCGGGTGGTCTGGGCCAAGGGCTTTCTCTTTGATTGCCAAGGCCCGCTTATATAGAGGCTCGGCCAGGGCGTACTTGCCTTGGACTCGGTAGAGCTCTGCAAGGTTGTTGAAGTCCGTCGCTGTCTCTGGATGGTCTGGGCCGAGGACTTCCTCATCAATCGCCAAGGCCCGCTTATATAGAGGCTCAGCCAGGTCGTACTTGCCTTGGGTTTTGTAGAGCACGGCAAGGTTGTTCAAGCTCGTCGCTGTGCTCGGGTGGTCTGGGCCAAGCGTCTTCTCCCTAATTGCCAAGGCCCGCTTGTAGAGAGGCTCGGCCAGGTCGTACTTGCCTTGGACTCGGTAGAGCTCTGCAAGGTTGTTCAAGCTCGAGGCTGTGTCTGGATGGTCTGGGCCAAGGGCTTTCTCACGGAACGCCAAGGCCCGCTTGTAGAGAGGCTCGGCCAGATCGTACTTGCCTTGGTCGTCGTAAAGCGCAGCAAGGTTGTTCAAGTCCGTCGCTGTCTCTGGGTGGTCTCGGCCGAGGACGTTCTCATCAATCGCCAAGGCCTGCTTGTAGAGAGGCTCGGCCAGGTCGTACTTGCCTTGGACTCGGTAGAGCTCTGCAAGGTTGTTCAAGCTCAAGGCTGTGTCTGGATGGTCTGGGCCATTTTTCTTAACTGACTGTTCGAGCGACTGCTTCGCCAGCGGCTCAGCTTCGGCGTACTTTCCTTCATTCAACAGACGCACCACTTGCTCATTGAGAGTCTCGGCCTGCGTCATGCCGCTACCAACAATGCACAGGGCAATCGCCACAATCGCATATCTCATAACAGCTCCTCCTCTGGATTGGGGGGGAAGCCTACCACTCGCGGTGATACCCTGTCGACGGCCTATTGGCCTGGCTGCTCGTTTGGCTACCGCATCACCGCCGCAAACGTCCCTGCCACGTAGTGCGGGCAATCCCTGATGAACTGCTCGGCGACCTCGACCGACACTGGCCGGGGCAACTCGATGTGCACGATGCACTCGCCGCCGCACTGCCGCTCACTGGTGATGCGGGCACGCATCCACCCGGCACGGTAGTCGGCCCCGGCTTCACGCCGTTTGATGCTGACGGCTCGCCGCATTGAATCAGCGAACACGAACCGGAACCGCCTAGCAGTGCGCACCGCTACCGCGGGGCCGGAGAGCTTGGAGGAGAGTAGCATCATCGGAAGCCCGCAACGCCGTGGGTGGCGGCAATCCCGAGCTCAAACAGCCCCACCCTATTGAGGGAAGGGGATGGGGGTCGATAAACTTCCCGATCTGCTGTCAGCCATCGCGTTTTTCGGGGCTGGTCGTCTCGACAACAATGGACTGACGCAGCATCGACCACCTACCCTCTCCCCAGCTCCTCATAGAGCAAGGCCTAGAAATGACATCGTCCATACGAGCTCTGGTGAATGCATCGCGTCTCTGGATAGTGATACCGACGTTTGCATTTACCTTTATTACCACTGCAGTTCACGCAGAAAAAACGCGGACATGGACAGACCGCACAGGACACAATACACGAGAAGCAGTGTTCTTGTCGTTAGAAGGGGATCGCGTTTGGCTTAGACTGGGAGATGGCCGTAAAAGCTCCATCAAATATAATGCACTCTCTGCTCGCGACAGAACATTTATTGACGACCTTCAAAAAAACGCCCCACCACATTCACCATCATCTACGCAGGGTCTCGCACAACAAAAGCCAAACAGTCTTCAGTCTACTGGCCTGACAGAAAGCGAGCAGCAGGTGGCAAATCTACTTGGCAAGCAAGTTGAGCGCGCTTTGGCCACGGATATCGACCAAGTTATTCAATTGTTCGACGTTCCCTATTTCTCTCAGCAGACCATTGAAGGACTCGCCCTCCCGGCGGAGGGTGCGACGGCGCTTCAAAACAAAGCCTCAGCGAACCTCAAGCAAGCTGTTTCGCAAGTTCTCGATAACTCTAAGAGAGGATTTGGCCCGCTCACATTTGTTTCTGGTCGGCGCGTCGGGACTAGCAAACGGTTGCTATTTCGCTCGACACAGAAAGATTCGGGAATCCCCGCATACTGGGAATTCATTTACGAGAAATCCGTTGCCGGTAAGACGCCATTGAAAGACATGTGGGATTTCCGGTGCGGAGAGCGCCTCTCTCAAATGCTGCGTCGTGGAAACGCCATGACGGCAGCCGGGATTATGCCAGACTTCAGGTCAGATTTAGTTCCTGGAGGCGAGGACTGGAATAAGAACAAAGATGACATAAGCCGAATGTACGCGTTAGCAGCCCAGGGAAATCTGCTAGATGCTATCGCTGTTCTAAAGACACTTCCGAGCTCTATTCGAAATGATAAGAGCCTTCTGAACATGTACACCGTCTGGGCGGATCAATCGAAAAGCGAGTCCGACATGCGTGATGCCATCATGGGCTATGCCCTACATTTTCCAGACGACCCCACACTTGCCTTTATACGCCTATCCACGATCTACAGCGGTGCTGATCGTGTTCAATTCATGAAGACGGTTGATCTTATTGAAAAGGCGGTAGGCGGCGATCCTTACCTAGATGAGTTTCGACGCCTTTGGCTTGCAGGCAATGCTGACTCTCCAGCCAAGCAAGAGTAGCTGTTGAAATCACTTGCCAGGACCCCCACGCCTCCTGGCAATCTTGTGAACGCGTCGTTTCCCGCATGATCCCGCCGCCTGGCACTCGCGGTGTATTTGTCAGTCGTAGAGGCTGGCTTCCAACGGGTACGGATCGTCGCCCCGCCGCATCCACTCGAGGTGCCGCCGCAGTTCGTCGGCATCGACAAGGCCCAGCCGTTGAAGGTGCTTGACCTCCGGCTCCAAAAACGTGGGCGGTGCATTCAGCCAATGCCGTATCGGCTTGCCGTCGCGGCCACGAACTTCAATATGCTTCCATGCCGTGTTGGGAAGATTGATCCGAAACTCGCGGGCGGGAATCAAACCCAAAACGTACTCAGCAACGGCCCGCGTGCCCGGGCGAAACTCAATCACTTTTGGCTGTATGACATCTCGCCAGCGACTCCATGCGGCTGCCCACTCGTCAACCGTTCGCATGGTGCAAAACACGTCGAGCACTCGCACGTAGCCAAAGACCAGCGTTTCCTCAGTCTCAAAATCCAAACCCTCGGTCTGGCCCTCGACATAACGCTTTCGGATTCGGGCTGGTGCGCGTGGCATTAGGCCTGGCCCTCCATTCGGCCTGCGAGTTGTTGAAGTTGTCTCGCAGCCAGCCCGCGAAAGTCTCGCTCAAGTTGCGCCGCGGGATTCACCCGCACGGCCCCGAACCGATCCAAGAATGTCGGCCCATGCGTGGTGACCAACTCAGCAAGTTGCGCGGCGCGCTCAAGAGACTCACAGGCGTTCCGCAGGATTGACTCGCTGGCAGGCTCAAGCACGAACCGGCTGCGAGCGTCGTCCCACATTCGCTTGCGCTCGCCCGTGAGCACCACGGGCCGAGGGCCGTCACCGCCAACGCCCGGCAGCACCTGCGGCAGCATCGCCAGCGTGTGTTTTGCGCGGCTTGTTCCGGGCTTACGGGGCATGGCTGGCCTGAGTGAAAAACCGGACTAGGGGACAATTCGCCTTACGGGATGTTCCGTCGATATGCGTTGAGGGTGGACGAACGGTTTGTATGGGCGCAGGTCCGTATGATGCGATGCCGCCCGGTCAACGGCTGCGCGTCCGCGTGCGTTGTGCCAACCACTCGACGATGGACGCGCTGGTGTAGAGCGCTCGGCCCTTGTGCTCGCCGCTGAGGCTGTAGGCCGGGCCTCGGCCTTGCTGTGCCCATCGGGCCAGCGTCGTGCTCGTCACGCCCAGACGGGCAGCAGCCTGCCTACGCGAAAGAACCTCGGCCTCTGGTGATTGCATCGTCACGTGCATGGCATGAGCCCTCGCGGTGTCTCTGCACGATAGCGAGGCTGTCCAGCGGCCTTGCAGATGCCGACGCTGGTGGAAGCGGCGGGCATGAATGGGGCGTTACCGGGTGTGACGGCGGGGTTCAGCGCGTCTCGTCCCCTAGCCGCCGCACGCATCTAGTCTTTTGGAGGGGGAAGCCCTATTTTAGGACTGCAATTCCTACGTCCGGGCAGCCCTGACCGTTGCATCCACGCGTGCTTCCCGTTCCGGCGGATCCTTGTCAAGGTGCCTTTCGGCGACCTAGCCTTACTTTCCGGATCGACGACACCCTCCAGCCTTTGATTGCGAGGAAGACGTGATCTCACGCACAATCGCCTTGTTGCTACTTGCTCCCGCGCCGCTTCGGCTCATCCGAGCTCTTGTTTTCTTAGGGGCTCTTGTGGCTCCAAATAGTAGCGGCGGTGAGGTGATAACGCTTACTGGCATCATTGTTGGCATCGATGCGCTAGAGAACAGCATTAAGCTTGAGCAGCAGCAAGCCGTCGACAGGAATGTGCTGAGTGAGGTATCGGTTGCGAAGGAGGTGTGGAACGAGGCCGACCTGGCTGCGGGAGACAATGTCACGCTGTCATACGACACGAATCTTCAGCTCGTAGTCGCAGCCGAGAAAGCACCTCCACCGACCCCGAAAGAACTCCGACAAAAAAGTCTGCTGGATGCCACAGATTCCTTTCTGGAGAAACAACGTGAGACAGCCGTTCAGCTAGAAAACCAAAGACAGGCAAACAACCCCACGTTCACCATATGGCAGCAACTGCACGCAGAGGAAGCACGTTTCCACGAACAATTTCTCAAGGCGCCTCCAATGGTCCCAGCGGACAACGGGAACAAACTCGTGCATAATCCATTTAAGGCACTGCTTCTGACTCAGAGGAATAACACATCGCGAGAAATAGCGGGATATCGTCGCTCCTACAATGCTGCAGTAGAAAAAGAAAAAAACCTCATCGACGCCGGGATTACAAGCGGGAGGGAATTGCTGAAGTCAATAGCACCTCTGGCCAGAGACGGCTACGAGAGTGACAAGCGAGATGAGCTCAACCGCCTCATGGGCATAGATGCCAAGTATTGGGAGCCTAAGGTCTGGACTGCGATGCTTTGGATCCAAGATGGCGAGGCAGATAAAGCCTCCGCAACATTACGCGACGTGCATGCTGATATGGAAGACACTCCGTTTCTTGTTAAAAAGCGTCTTCGCATTCGACCAGAAGCACCCCCGTTTCTTTACGAAACGGCGCACATCTACATTCGATCGCTTCAGATTCTCCGAAATAAGAAGGCGATAAGTACGTTCATAACGAAATGGGATAAGAAGCCTTATCCCGATAACGACTATTATTATATCATTCTGCTTGCCAAGGCTTCCCGCAGTATGCTGCTTGGCAATTGGGCGGAGGCGCGGGCGAACTGTCGCAAAGCTGTCAACGTCGCCGACCTGAATGAACAAGGCGAGTTGGTCGGCTGGGTCTATGGCGATGCCGCGTGGGTCATGTCGGCGTCACTAGATGCCGATGAACGTGATGCGGTTGCCGCGAAAGATTGTGTTGAAAAAAGTCTCGCGATTTGTGGCGATTCTTGCTGGGTGGCCTTGCGGGCGAAAGCGGCGATCCATGCGGCGGCAGGCGAGTGGGATGAGGCATTGGAGTGTCTCGAAAAAGCAGGTGATTCAAGCCCGCTTATTCTTGCGGATGACTTAGAAGCACAACGAACGGCGTACAATGAGAAGCGCATATTTGTTATGCCACAACCCTGACCGGCCGCAGGCAGCACCATTTCCCGTGCGAAAGGGGCGGAGTCTTGCAACCCAAGGGATGCAACCAAGGCCACGCGAAAAGAGGGAGAGGACGGATCTGCGTCAACGCGACTCCTCGCCATCCCTCACAGCCACATACGCCGCAGGATCGTCCCTGTAGGCTTGCAGGTCGCTAATTCGCCACCGGACGATCGCCTGCCGTGTCTCTCCGTTCTAGACGCAGGACGGGCCGATGACGCTTGCCACGAGCCGTTTGAACTCCTGTGAGGGGATGGCAAAGAAACCGGTCGCTCCGGTGTGCAGGCGGCAGCCGTCAGGCTGACCGACTGCCCATTCTGCTTTCTGTAGATGTACCAATGGTTGGTACGGTTCACGCTGTCAATTGGTACGGTTCGTCCTATCAACCGTGTCACTGGTTGGTACGGATAGTCCTAGCTCGTCAGTCGTGCGAGACAGTCTGCCGGGCTGCTGTGGATGCCGTACTTGCTGGCCTTGGCCTTGTCTTTCGATTTCCAGATCGGCCAGACCAGACCAGCCCGGTGTAGGCGGGACAGCGCCGCTTGTGCCGTTGTTGGGCTGATATCCGCTGCCGACGCCAAGAGCCGCACCGTTGTCTCGCACACGCCGTTCCTCGCGTGCCGGAACATGATGTGCCAGACGGCCCGCTCTGCCAGCGACAGCCGCTTCCACAATCGCACGGTATTCGGTCAGCCGCTGCAGCAGTCGCTTTCGAGCAACGGCAGCGTATGACGGCGGCGCAGTCGCTTCAGCTGGAGTCTTTGTCGTCTTCACGTTCACGGTCATGTCGGAACCTCGTGCGGCGACCTGGTTGTCCTGCTCGTGACCGCCGCAGTCACAAGCGGATGTCTTCAGCGCTTGGTCCGCTCTGTGCTTGGCGTCCATAGCGGCTGAAAGCCAAGCGCCTGACGGTATCGGTCAATGGAGCGGCGGACATGCTTCGGCAGGTCGTTGTTGGCGTCACGAATCTTCCGTTGCGTTGGCGTCAGCCGCTGGTCGTTGTCTTGGGTCATGCCGTTTCCTTTCATGGCGATGTCCTTCAATCCCTTCATCGTAGAAGTCCTGCCAAGTAACTCGCAGAGCTAGGGGTATGGGCAGGCTTCAGCTGTGCGTCCGCTCACGACGCTGCTCTGGTCACGCCCAAAGGCGTCGTCTTCAGCAGGCGGCGCTTGCGTTACTGGCGATGGGATGCCCTGCGCACGGAGCGCGTCGTGAATGTCCTGGTGAGAGAACGCAAACTCTCCATCACCACGAGCGCCTGCGATGCCCGTAGCGGGCTTGTCGCCTGCGATGGGCTCCGTGGTCATACCGAAGACGTTGCGGGCGTCTGCGAGCTCGTGATGGGCTCCAGCAGGCAGTCCTGTCTTCAGGTCAATGCCAGCCGCCTTCAGCCGCGCAGCCAGGACAGCAGGCTCGTGCTGCCGCTGATGCGCCACCGCGTCCCTGGTCGTCTTCAGAGCGGCAGCGAATCGCTCGTCACGCTCACGCTGCTTTGCCCGCTCTGGCTCTTCCTGCGGGGCTTCCTGCCGCCTGCCATCCGCCGTGGTCGCCTGACGTTCCAGGAATCGGTCCAGAATGTCGTCCACAGGGTCACGCTCTGCGGGAGCGGCGACGGTAGTAGTAGTGTTTTCTCTTTCTTTGATTTCTTCAGGAGAAGAAAGACATGAAGAAATACTACTACTAGGGGAGGGATTGTGACCGAAAGCGTGACATTTTGCGTCCTCGTTTTCAGCATCTAAGTCGTTGCCAGCAATGGGACTGACGACGAGCGTTTCAGGCTCGCAAAGCGTGACAGAAGCGTGGCATGTCTCGGTGTCTCGCTTTTGGGAGTGACAGGTGCGTGACATGCCACACTCTAGAGCGTCTTCGGCAGCGTCCGCCTGGTCCTCTGCTGCTGCCTCCATGAAGGCGTTGTTGGCCTCGTCACGGCGAGCGGCATCAGCAGCTGTAACTTGGCGGGAATCTCTTTCGCTTGCGACAGCGGCGACCATTTGCTCCAGGGATGGACTGAAGGTGTCGCCAGCGTGCAAGCCCTTTCCCGCCTCACGCTTCATTGTGCCGTGAAGCGACACGAGAGCGTCGGCCAGCGACGGTCGTTCTGGGTCGGCTACGACGCTGGCGGTCCACTCTCTCGGCGTAGCGCCGCCTAACTTGTAGAACCAGACTTGCTGCGCTCTGTTCCAGATACGCATGACAGGGCATCTCGCAACGTAGCCTAGGCAGCTTGACGCTTGCGAGATGCGCGGAGCCTCTGCGGTCGGCGAGCTCGTCTTTGAGCCTGAAGCCTGCGGCGGACTTGCGAGCCTCTGGCGTTTGCGGGACTTCTGCTTCCGCTCGCTCGCCTTCCGCCGCTTTCGGTCCTCGGCAGACTCGCCACGCTTTGTCGCACGTTCAGCGACATCTCGGACGCCAATGGGCAGGACAAGTCCGCTAGGCTCCACGCCAACTAGCCCAGCAGCGACAAGCGCCTGACCAGCGCCGTCAATGTTCACGAGGCTATCCAGAATCCTCGGCTCGCCTTGGACCACGCCGTCCGATTCCTCGGCGACCATCCAGGCCCACGACATGACAACCACGCCTACCGCCTGCGAGCGGCTGACGTTCAGCAGCTGCTCCAGCTGAAGGACTCGCCTGTCCGTGGGCATTGGCGCGACGGTTGTAGGAAACGTCTTCGGCATCCGTGCCTTCCTGCTCAGCCGCCAACAATGGCAGCAATTTCGGACTTCACCCACGCCTCTAGGTCAGAGCGGCGATAGACAACACGGGCCTGCTTGCCCGTGCCAAGTTTGAAGCAGCGCGGCCCTGCTTTATCGCACCGTAGCTGGCGCATTGTCTTTTGCGTCAGCCCCACGAGCGCTCCTGCTGAAGCCGTTCCCAGCAGGCAATCGTCCTTCAGGCAAATGTCGGCAATCGCCTCGGCAGGCGTGACTGGCTCCGCCTTTGCGATAGGCTTCAGCGTCTTCGCTCGCCCCGTTTTTGAATCCTTCGCCACCATGTCGTCCTCCGTGTTTTTGTCCGCTCTGTTCAGTATGAAAAACGGACACTCGTGACATCCAGTTTTGTCCCTCCCATCCGCAAAAGGGTCAATCCTTCGCCAGACTCTGATGGTGTACAGAGTTTCTAGTAAACGCACGAGTCGCCATGAAATACAGGGCTTTGTGCGCGCACGCATGCCGTAAAAAAGTGTTGTTTTTACAACAAGACCACGAGCAACATTCACGATCACGATGCCGTCGTGATGGTCTGCGCTGGGCTAAGACGGTCTTGTGTGTTCAGTAGTTTGACTCGAGCCCATACCCCCGCACGACAACACGACGTTGGCGGGCAACTGCTTGTGGGCGTGACGGCAGCAGGCGCAAGGCGAATCGCCATGCGGGTTGACAGCCGAGACGAAGTGGGCATCTACTCCCCTGAACGAACGAGTGTGCGTTGTCGTCGATTTCTGTGGTGAATTAAAAGACCGCTCTTGGGGTCGCACTGCAGGCATTCACATCCACTAACATGCTGATGAAGCAATCGGAGAGAATAAAGTGACTAAAGAAAAAGCGATTGATGTTCTGAAGCTCTACACGGCTGAGGTCTTAAAAATGGTTAACAACCCAGAGGTCACTTTAGAGGCAATGCATCAAGAAATTGCGGACGCGATTGAAGTGTTAGCCACAGCAATCGCAGAGGATATGCGACCAATTGACGCTGCGGCTAGCGACAATTAATCAATCTGCCGTACGGCAGTCTTCACGCTATTTCTGCCGTGAGCGTTTGCGTGACACGGCAGCGAAGGCGTCGTCCACCGCCTTGTCCGTCGCAATTGCATAGGTCTTGGCGACCATCGACACGCTACTGGGAGCGTCGCCTAATGCCCTGGTCACCACGTTCAGCGGGACGCCTGCTGTCACCATCCTGCTGCCGCCCGTCCGGCGCAGGTCGTGCGGTCGTGGACGCTGCTCTTTGTCTTCGCTCCACAAGTTCGCCCGCTCAAGGATTCGCCTCCAAGCGGTTTTATACGTCTTCACCGGACCATCCCCTTCGGCGGACGGAAACACCCACGGGCAAGACCGAGGGACCGCCTTTCGGCGAGCCTTGAGGATT
>Ga0114967_10002654_pt1 | contig 14930 bp, 9 predicted proteins | sample M_130628_MF_Meta_FD_92639 | JGI IMG/M metagenome (GOLD analysis project Ga0114967, IMG submission 92639) | Freshwater microbial communities from Lake Montjoie, Canada to study carbon cycling - M_130628_MF_MetaG | ecosystem: Environmental > Aquatic > Freshwater > Lake | place: Lake Montjoie... | reverse complement strand
TCATTAGTGTTTAATTGTTGCCATACAACATTTTTTCTATTAGGATCAATGTATTTGTAGTCACAAAAGCTGAGAATTAAATTAACATGATCTTTCCAACCAGTCTTCAACAGTTTTTCAACTGTATAGTACATGATTTCACTACCGCCTATTGGTTTGGTGCCGATCATAATGTCTCCGCAAATTTCATCAAATTGTCAAAAACTTTGACCTTAGGTTCTAACAAACGATAGATAGGACTTTTTAATCTTTCGGCAGTTTTCTGACCTTTACCGGTTAACACCAGTACAGGAGTTGCACCTGCCTTGTCTGCCATGATTAAGTCTTCAATAGTGTCACCTATATAGACACCACCGGCGATTTTTAATCCAGGACTATTAGATTCTGCATGTTTGAATAGACCTAAGTTAGGCTTACCATATAGATCATCTTTTTTGTTTGATGTGTTATACCATATTCCATCAATACTAGTACATCCAGCCTGTCCTAATAGATTCAACATATGACGATTACAGTCTTCAACCTGCTCTATTGTTACTTTTCTCTGTGATACACTAGGTTGATCAAATAAGAATACTACTCTATGTCCTTTGCTTCGAATAATAGCCACTGCTCTAAATGCATTTGCTATAGGTCGAAACCTATCAGGTCCTGTAATTTCGTCGTCACATTCGCATACTACACCATCTCTATCTAATGCTATAGTATATTTGTCAAATATTGACGGCATCACTAGTGGTGTATGGACACTTATTTGTTGATTATTTGTTGGTGCTACATTAGACACCATGTTTTTTTCAACGCTGAATCTTCCCATAATTTACTCGTATAATGATTTAATTTCTGGAGGAACACCGTAACTGTTTGCAGTTACTCCTCTACCTTGTGTATTCTTAATTCTTTCAAACCATTGACTAAAATTACCTGTATATTTCTTAATACCAATGTGTGAACAAGTAATTTCTGGATCTAACCATATGTCAAATCCACCCTCTTTTAACTTCATACAGGTATAAATGTCTTCGCTGACTAGATCACCGTTTTGTACTATAACATTAAAAATAAGTCTTCTAACTTTACCTTGATCTTTTTCTTCGTAAGGTTCACACACATTCCATAGATAATCAACAGCCTTACGACTCATTCTTAAAAAGCCTGTACCTAATCCATCTACAGATAGTAATCCTGTTTCTGGATTTCTAGGAGTACTCATGTCTAATATCTTAGCTACATATTGCTCTATGTCGCCTTTCTTAGGATATGTACCGCCTACAACATCTACTGGATAGTCTAATAGTTTAAAAAGGAATTCAGGTTGCCATTCAATATCACTGTCAATGAATACAATATCATCGCATTCCATCTCTAACATCAATGCCATTAGGTCATTTCTTGCTCGCTGAATAAGAGCATCATAACTTAACCATATAGGTAATATTTCAATATTACTATCAACAGACATTCTAACAGTTTGTAATAGACTGTTGACATGCCATACATCTAATCGACCATCGTAACAGGGTGTACCTATCATGACCCTGCGTTTTTTGTTTAAGCTATCCATGTTAATTGTTTCCTAATGTGATCAAAATCGTATTTCCAAAAACTAGAACCTGCCCATTGTTGCCAACAATCTGCCGGAAGTATTGGTCTCCGTACTCTATATTCTACTTTCTTTCTAACTGTATGTAAACCTGCTATATTTGCACTTTGATCAAATTCGTCATAGCTGTCTTCCACATCATTGAAATCATGTTCAAACCAAGGTTCTCCTATGAAGTTATATATCTGTTGCATGGTTTGTTTTGGATTTTTAGCCAATGCATCATAATCTACTACACACAACATGTCTTTTTCATTGCTATATACTGCCTGTTTAACACATTGCAATGGTCCAAATACATATCCGTTACTAGGATCCATTAATATATTAGATCTGTGATAGACATTAGCTGTATCCATATGATGATATAGTGCTTTAATCGTATAGGGATTTTTAGCATTGAGCTGTTCAAAACTGTCTAATATCCAAGGAACATCTCTGACGCAGACAATCATCTTACTGTTAGGATAGATATCTCTTATTAATGATGTATGAGCCGCCCAACCTCTATTGGTATTGAAGCAGACTTCGTTATCATCTTCATAGAATTTTTCAAACAATCCTTGGATCATTTTTTTTCGTTTTTCTTCTGGGACTGCGGCTTCCATACCTACTGCGGCATGTGTTACCTGTAGTATTGATCTAGCATAGCCTTCTAAGGGGTCACTAATTCCAGCAGTAAATCTTGGATTTTGTTTAAGAATACTGCTGAGTAAAGTTGATCCACTCCTAGGCAGACCTGATATAAAATGATATTTTTTCATTATTTTGTTATAAGTTGTTTTAGATGAGGAATATATAGATATTTGATATCTGATTTTACAATAGTATCTACTGCATCTTTAATAGTTTCAACTAGAGGATCTCCTGCTAGATTAAAACTGGTATTGAAAACTATAGGCACACCTGTCTTCTTGTGAAAGGCTGAGATCAAATCATAATATGCTTGATTTTCTTCTCTGTTAACTGTCTGTATCCTACAGGTTCCATCAACATGAGTAATGGCTGGAATATCACCTATGTGCTCCGGACGAACATTTATAGCATACATCATAAATGGACTAGATTTCATTCCACGCATTTCAAACCATTCATCAGCATATTCTTCTAGCATAGATCCAGCAAATGGACGGAACCATTCACGACCTTTTACTTGATTAACTAGTTCTTTACCGTTGACTACTCGTGGATCGAATAAGATACTTCGATTACCTAATGCTCTAGGTCCGCCTTCTGCACGACCATTAAACATGGCTACTATGTTTTGTGTAGCTAATAATTCAGCAACATCTTCCGGAGTTATATTATCTCTAATCTGTAGATTGTTTTCTGCTACAGATGACATGTCACTATAGTCAGGTTCTGCACCTAAATAGATATGTTTTAATGGATTAACAGCAGTACTATTGCTCTGTATATACCATGCTAACAAGGCTAGACCAATTGCAGTTCCGCCATCATGACTAACTGGATCTACATATATGTTTAGATTAGGAAATCTTTCTTTAAAATAGTAGTTGGCTACACAGTTAAGACCATATCCGCCAGCAATGACCACATTAGTTTCATTAGTTTTTGCTACTGCGGCTTCAATTAGATCACCAACCATGATCTGTGTTTCAGTTTGAACATGCCATGCTAGATTTTTATCTATACTAGTAACCTTACTAAAGTCATGATGCCATGATTTGGGATCTTGTGCTCTGCGTAGATAGGCAAAACGATTTTCGTCTATCAATGAACCTGCTGGATACATTGGCTGTAATAGATTTTTATTGCCTTTTCCTTCTACAAAAAACTTAGGAATATTGGGATCCTGTTTTCCATAGGGTGCAAGTCCCATAGTTTTGCCTGCTTCAATAAAGCCAAAACCTAAATAATTACTAACAGCTTCATAAGCCTTAGTAATAGTCACTGAACTATCAAATTCTTGAACACCATTGTTGAAATATTTGCTAGAGCCGTCAGCATATCTTTTATAAACAGGAGTGAAATTTGCTGGATATTCACATTTAAAAATACTTTCTGTTTCAAATCCTGCAGTAGTAGGTGAATTTTCATCTTCACTCATCTTTGCAGTATGTACACTACCGGCGCCATCTACAATAATTGCTACAGCAGTATCAAATCCGCTGTTATAAAAAGCACCAGCGGCATGACCTAAATGATGTTGATGGCCAAGATTAGTAACTTTAACCTTGGGATTATACTTACGAACTAATGCTGTATATGCATCTTCATAAGTCCATGGTAGTTTGCTAAATTCAGGACTAGTGCCACCAAGTACTAGTTCGTCAATTGGTGTAGTTTCTAACACCTGTAACATGGCACGGAATGGATTGCCATCATATTTCATTCGGCTTAGTCGTTCTTCTTCTGCGTAAAAGACAATTTCACCATTACTAACCAGTGCGGCTGAACCATTATGTCCAGGATTAATACCAAGTATGTTATACATTATTTTGCCTTGCGTTCAATATCTGCAACAATTTTGTTGTACATTTCTGTAATCTCAGATTCTTCAAAATCCATCATAGTATCATTATAGCGATCTGCTAATATACTATCCAATCCTGTGATTCGAATTGGACTATATTTCTTCTGGCCAGCTTTTTCAATAATTTGAAAATAGTCTGGATAGCTGGTGTTGATAGGAAATGTTGATCCAAATATTACTGTACCAGGAGTATCTGTTGCTCGAGCCATATGTTGTCCCACACTATCAACGCCAACAAAATAGTCAGCACAATCAATTAAGGCGGCCCACATGCGTAGGTCAGTCTGTGGTGGTAATTTTATTGTATAGCTATCGGTAGCTACTTGAAATTGTGGATCCCCAAAAAATACCATATTGTATTTTGCCGATAATTTTTTAGTTAGACTAACATACGCATCAGCTGATAAACTGCGGCTAGCAGAATCAACAATGTCAGCACGATCAAGAGTAGCACCACGACCGAATGGTTGTATGATAATAGTTTTATCTTTTTGCTGTTGTTGTTTGATATCGGCAATAGTATTCACTGCCCATTTTTCTTCAGCTTTATTAAAGATTAATTTTGGTACACCTAGATCACTGTGATCTGTAGTGTTATTAATTTCTCTATCAAATGCTTCAGCTAGACTAATTTCTTGTTTAAAATAGGCTGGTAATCTGTAAGGTTCTGGGGTCATAATTAGGTCAGCGTACTGTACCACATTGTCCCAAAGTCCTTTGGTATCTGCACCGTAAGTGCGATCTTGTAGTTCTGGAATACTCCAGAGTAGGGCATCCCAAGCTGGAATTACCACTGACCAATCTTTATTTGGATTAAGTCTATGGAATTTTAATAGTGCTGGGATTGCGGCGATAACGCGGCCTGCGCCGCCGTCGATATAAATTATAGTTTTTGACATTGGGTTCCTCTGATATACAGTAATATACACTGTTAATTATCAAAGAGCAACCACTTGTTTAATTTTTCTGAATAATTTTTATGACCCCATTCCATTTATAACCACAGTTTGTGTGCTATATATGTCTAGATTTCCGATCATATCTCGCCAATCATCATATCCGTTAATAGTAGTATATTTCGTACCGGCATTGTAGGCGGCAGAGGCGGCGGTTAAGGTGGCATTTGATACTAATATCCTTACATTGGCACCGCCGCCGGTTGTTACTGATGTTACCCCTGTAGAAGTAGTCAGGCTAGTACTGAGTACTACAGTAGTAGTACTAAACACTAATGTCGACCCAGAGGCGTTGAAGCTTGAGCCGCCGCCGGCATTCGCGAAGGCCGTTGTTGATGCCAGTGGGGTGCCTGTGTCTGACCTATGGAAAAAGTTAGCGGTGAAAGAATCACCAGTGCCCCTATCACTCCAGATTGTAAAACCGCTACATGGTGTAGAATATCTAGGGCCAGCAATTAAAATTTTGTCTTCACCGCTGCTACCTGTAAAAGTTACATTGCTACCTGTAGTTGCGTTAATAAACCAATCTTGTCCAGCACTACCTGCCATAATAATACTACCACTATCACCTAACAAACTTCTATAGGCTGTCCCTGTCCATACGTTTACTGCGACATTTATTGTTGCAGTAAACGAATAATTTGTTGCTTTAGCTACAGTGCCTGGTCCTGCTACTATGAAATTTGAAAAAGGGTCAGGGGATTGCGCATTTGTAGCAGTTACATAAAATCTAACTGTAGTATCATAATTATTAGCGCCTGCACTAAAAATTTTCATAGGACCACAACCAGAGTTTGCATTAATTGATGAAAAAATTGTTGCTGTTGTGTTGATGTCAATTGCGGTAGCTATTCTAAGAGGATCAGTTAGATCGATGAAATTACGAAACGTTCCTGTGTTATATTGGGGAGCACTGTTATATAAAGCTACAGGACGACTCCCATACATATTAAGATTAGCACTGGCAACTGTAGCAGTAACAGACGAAGTTACTGTGCTGAGAGCAAATACCAAGTTTACATCTGCAGATTTAACATAATCACTAATAACTGTACTGGTATTAGTTACATAAATGTATGTTCCTGGAGTAGGTGCTAGTCCAGCTGTCGCGGTGGTGGCGTTTTGAATACTATCATATCCGCCTGGACCTACATAACGAACTGTGATGTCGTTTGCTGTACCACTAAAATAATAATCAGTAGCAGTTACCGCATAAGTTGCAGTGAATGTAATGTTTAATACACTGTTGATTTGAGTATAAGTTCCACTGTAAACTTGAGGTGTGGCCGCTATAGCAGAAGTTGTTGCAGTTGGCCTAGTATAACGAACACTTCTAGCAGATAGAACACTAACTGAAGATAAGTTAGGCTTTACAGATATACTGCTTGAACTTTTTAACGAAGAAAAGTGTAATTTGGTAACTGTCATTTATCAAGTGAATTCATTTCCAAATAGTGAGAAACTTACAGTGCTAGAGCTAGCATATGTCGACACTATGTCTGTAGCAGCCAAGGTCATACCTATTGTTAACAATATGGTATCATTAGCGGGTAATACAGTATTATAATTGATATAGTGTTTTGGATCTAAGGCTGCACCGCCCCCCTGAACTGCTACTCTAAAAGTAGAGCTAGTTGCCGCTTGATTACAAATAGTTAATGTACTAACTATTGCGCTAGTTGCCGCAGGTACAGTATATAGTGTTGAAGTTGTTACACCTGTAGCAGTTGATTGTCCTAAAATTTTATAAGTTATTGCCATGTTTATTCCTTTATGCCCCCATTAATAAAAATGGACTAGTCATATCTCCCCAATATGGAGTTGCTGTGGGTCCGCTACTTAATAATACCTGACCGCTGGCTCCAAAATTTGTTATTGTTGATCCAACAAACATGGCTCCGGTACTGGTAAAGCCCATTCTAACTGATCCGTTACCAGCAACTAATGCTAGTTGTCCGTTGGAATTTTCTAAAAATGATAATTGACTAGCTTGTGACATTTATATTCCTTATGCTTGTGGCTCTGCCCATCGTAATACTAATTGAGCATTAATAGGTGTTCCCTGAGTTAGATACACATTAATGAATAATGTATCTGGTCCGTTAGGATAGGTACCTCGACCTCCCAGTGGTGTGTTTGTTAGTTCTTTCAATCCTGTTAGGTCAATTGAGTCCTTGTTACTTGGACTTGAAATAAACGAGAAGATTGTTTCGCCTGGTTGTGCCCAAGTATTTCTATAAAAAGTTAATAGTGCAGTATCTGGAATTCTACTAATTAACGCATTGTTTAAAATAATCCAAGTTCCGCTAGTCTGTACAATAACACTATTACCTGCTGTTAAACTTGTACCACCAACTTGAACTACTACAGCATCGCCTACTGCTATGCTAGCTGTGCTGGCTACAGGAATTGCATAAGTACCAGAATTTAATGCAGTTCCTCCATTACTAACAGTGGTAGTATAGGTTAGAGTGTTGTCATATCTAATGTACCCTGCCGGAGCAACTTGAGCAAAACTTGGCTGTCCACTACCTAATGGATTACCTGCTTGTACAGTACCTTGTAGATTATACCAAGTAACATTAGTCACTGTGTTAGGATAATTACCTGGATTAATAATACCTTCAACAATAATAGCAGAATTAACATTACTAGATCCGCCTGCTGTGATCTCAAGTGCTTGAAGTTTCATCTGCGCACGATTAACAAGATCTCTTACTCCAAGATCTCCTGTTACTGCATTACTAACTGATGGTGCAAGTCGAATAGCAAACGCTGTTTGTTTAATAGTTGAAATATTAACATTAATAGCATTATAGTTAAAGATGTAGCCCACATCATCGTTAAATCCACCGTCTGTCATAAATGCAGAACCCCAGTGACTCATAGTAGGTGTTGCTGTAACACCTATTGCAATTACACCGGTGCCAGTACCCGCCGCATGAGAAGCCGCACTGCCTGCTGTTAACGCAAGATTTGAACCATTATAAAAATATCTCAAAGTACCGTTTCGAGTTAGTCCAGTTAAGGTTCCAGGTGTGATAACCTGCCCTAGATAATTTGTAGTTGGAGTACCGCTGGTCTTACCTGTATAATTGATTATTTCATTATCAACCATTACAGTACCGGTTGTAGCAAAATAAGTTACATCAGTTACAGTCATGACTGTATCTGTATTGCTAATACCTACGCCAGCTAGATCAGTATGCCAACTTTCATTCTGTACTTCGTAACGAACAGGCATATTACCTGATCTTTGATATGCTTCATCGTTAATATTACTGTTTTTCATACGATGAACAGTGATATAATTACCCTGCGGACCTCGTAGCATCCAATCAATAAATCCAGCACCATACCATGTCCATTGCATACCAATCATCTGCATCTTATATGGTAGTAGATTATACCCGCTAGGGTTGAACGGACCATTTGACCCATCACAACGATCCATATTCCATTGACTCTGTGGAACAGTAATATCAATAGTCCTGGTCATTTTTGCGCCTGTAGTTGCAGTACTGCCGCGATATGGAGGATTAACATATATCCATGACGAGCTAGATACTGCTGTGACTAAATGACTCATACCTTTTAATACTACACGATCACCTGTAATTACTTGTTGATTAAATCGAGTGTTTACTCCGGTGATTCGGTTAGAACCAGGTGTAGCATTTACTACTCCTGCTATTTGAAATGTACTAGAACGACGACCAACAGCCATAAATTGACCGTCATATTGCCAGTACATACCGTTTTGATCGTCAAATGTACCTGCACGAACAGTAGCACCTGTCCAGTTAACATGATTCATTAAACTCGGACTTGTTAATACCGGAGTAGTTGTACTTAAAACCTGTGTAGCAGAAAATGTAAATTGACGCTCACTAACAATGCTGGCCACAGTATAAGTTCCTGCATACCCAGTAGCTCCAGTAATACCATTTAGCATGATAGTTGCTCCTGCCTGCAGACCGTGATCAGTATCATCAGTAGTTACATAAACTGTACTACCTACAAGGGTGTTAGTTGCTGTTACTGTCTGTAGATTGTAGCTTGGCGCAAATTGAGCACCTGTGTTATAGTTAACAGCCTTACCAGACTGATAACGAATATATTTCTTACTCATACGAATTGCATGAGATCCATAATTTGGTCCGCCTGCACCTAACATGACACCACCGTCTAATGGCCTATGTTGGTAGAATGAATCAGCTCTAGCATAGATCGTACCTGATGGGGTGCCAGTAATAGTTCCAACATTTCGTGCGTTGAAAGTAAATGTAGTCGGTGTTGGTACACTCTGTATCACAAAGGGTCCGCTTAATAATGCATGATTGTTGGTACCATTATCACTACTAACAATACTAAAAATACCATCGCCTGGAAAAAATCCGTGATTTGTTGCAAAGGTTAAGGTGGCCGTACCGGTAGTAGCTGCTCCGCTTCCCGACACTGAGTATGTAGGAGTTTGTCCACTGTTTGTATAAAAGCCGCCTTTTCTAACCACAGTACCACCTGATAATAAATTTTGTCCTATACTAGAACCAACCTGTGCCTTGGCATAATAACTAAAGATTGTGGAATTAGTTACTGAGTTAACAACAAACGTTCCTTGAGCACGGGCATATCCGCTGACTGTATTGTCTAAATTTTGTACAGAAATAGCAGTACCAGTAGTTAATAGATGAGGATTAGTTGAAGTAACAGTGATTAAACTTTCTACAGTAACTGAACCTAAATTTGAAGCATCTGTAGTTATTGAGGTTAATGATAGATCGCTACCCGGTACTTCATATACACTAGGAATACTTTTTACCATACTAATAGTCTGCCATTTAGTAGGTTGCATTCCGTATTCAAAGTCTGAGTCAATCATAGAACTTGGTGCGGCAACACGAGTACGCTCAAACGCATCAGTGCCCATGGCCCATGGTCGGGTAATAGTTTCTAATCGTTCAACAAAAATCTGTATTTGATCAGTGCTTGATTGTCCTGTTGTACTATATCCTAATCTGATAGTAGTAGTTCCATCCTCTGCCATGGCAATGGTAGGAAAATTTGTAGTATTACCTCTGTTAAAAGTTACTGTGGTATTGTTATAGCTAGGATCGGCAAAATTAAAAATTATAGCATTTTGTGTGACATTAGTGATTAGGGTAAGTTGGTTTAAATCCCATTTTCCTGGAATTTCAATAGTTCCCACGCCGGCTGCACCGGGTGTAAAAACATATTGTCTTATTTGTTGTTTAGCCATTTTATTGTTTTCCTAATATTACTTACTTATCCACCAAATGCCACCGCATAGGCTAAAGATCGAGCATTGATATTATTAATACTGCTACTGGTTAATCCGCTAATAGTTCTAATAATATCTCCGTTGTTACGAGCTGTACCTAACACTACTGTTGTTCCGTTACTTGCTGTAAAATCTCCACTACCCAAATTAACACCATTGGCAAATACCTGTACTGTTCCTACTGTGTAACCGCCAGAAATAGTAAACGATGTTTGACCACCCGAGGCTGTGAATTCCTGTATACTTGTTGGTAAAAGTTGAGCTCCAGCTGTATAAATGCTACCGCTAGCATAGATATTACCACCTATGCCAACACCACCGGCAACCTGTAGAGCTCCTGAAGTAGTCGAAATTGCCTGTGTACTGCTGGTTATTGTAACTGTACTTTGGAATGTCGTAGCAGTAGTTACAACTGCACTACTAACTACTGTAGCCCAAATTGGTGGTAATCCAGGTCCTTGGCTACATAATATTTGTCCGCTTGTGCCTACGTTAGTGTAACTAGGTCCAATACTCAGTGCACCAGTACCTGACCATACTTGTCGAACGGTACCAGCGCCATCAGCAATGACCACATTGCAGTTACTTGTGGCTATTTCACTACTGGCAGTTGAGCCAAATACTACATTATAAGCACCGCTAGTAATTGCACAACCAGCTTGATATCCAATTGCAATATTACATACACCGGTAGTATTTGATGCTAACGACAGCCAACCAAATGCTATATTGCTATTACCGGTAGTATTTGCACCGAGAGCACTATAGCCCAAGCCGATATTATTTGAACCGGTATTTAAAACCAGTGTGCCAGTACCTATGGCAATATTGTTACAACCAGTAAGGTTACCCCATAAAGCACATAATCCGATAGCAACATTATTTCTACCGTTACTACAATACGCGGCGCAGGTGCCCAACGCAATGTTGTTGGACCCTAAATCGTTACATAATAACGCATTATTTCCAATTGCAATATTGTTGCAACCAAGTGAATTAATAGTAAGTGCCTGGGTACCAATTGCTATATTACTAGTACCTAAACTATTTCCGTATAAAGTTCGATGACCAATAGCAACATTATTATTTCCTGTGTTTACCCGTAGAGAGCATCTACCTATAGCAATATTTTGACAGCTAGTTATGCTAGCATACATAGCCCCACAACCTATGGCAATATTATCTTTGCCGCTGGTGTTAGAACAAAGGGCCGCATAACCAATAGCAATATTAGTAGCACCAGTAGTATTATTACTTAACGCCATATATCCAATTGCCACATTATAACAACCAGATGTATTAGATGATAATGCCAAATATCCAATAGCAACACTACCGGTACCTATGGTATTAGCACCTAATGCACTATAGCCCATGGCAATGTTGTCAGTACCTATGGTGTTTGAAGCCAGTGTGCCAGTACCTATGGCAATGTTGTTAACGCCAGTAGTATTGCTACACAATGCAAAACATCCAATGGCTGTATTGTTAGATCCGCCAGTATTGGTCCATAATGCATTGTAACCTACAGCAAAGTTATTACAACCAGTGAGGTTACAGTATAATGCACATATGCCTATTGCAAAATTATTAGAACCTATGGTATTTTTATTAAGGACACCATAACCAACACCTACATTATTATTACCGCAGTTACTACCATTAAGGGTCCTGCAGCCGATAACAACATTATTAGAACCAGACACATTTCCAGTGCCTGCACCCCACCCAATTGCAACATTACTGTTACCTACAGTATTAGACCAAAGAGCTTGTAGACCAATTGCTAAATTATCAGTTCCAGTGGTATTATAACACATGGTCTGACAACCGATAGCAATGTTATTACTACCGCCTGTATTTACTCCGAGAGCCGCATAACCAATTGCCAAATTACTCTGACCAGTAGCATTTTGATTTAGTGCGCAAAGGCCGATTGCAACATTATTAATTCCACTAGTATTTTTACAAAGGGTAGCTATACCTACTGCAAAGTTATTTGAGCCAGTAGTATTAGAACATAATGAACCACAGCCTACTGCAAAGTTATTTGCTCCAGTAGTGTTGCCTTGAAGAGCACATTTTCCAATGGCAGTATTGTTATTTCCGTATGTGTTTGTGCGTAGTGAGCCGTAGCCAATGGCAGTATTATAGTTACCACCAGTATTAGACAATAATGAACCGCAACCAGCCGCAAAGTTATGTGATCCAACAGTATTACAACACATAGCTCCGTAGCCAAAAGCTATGTTACTAGAACCAGAGGTGTTACCCTTAAGAGAATAATATCCCATGGCTAGATTAGAATTACCAGTGGTATTAGAACCTAGACTTAAACAACCCATTGCAATGTTGTTACATGACGCTGTGCTGGCAGTGAGGGCACCAGGACCAAAAGCAATATTACCACAACCGCAGTATAGACTAAATAATGCCTTACAGCCTATGCTAATATTGTCAAATATATTATTACAAGTTCCACCGGCAGCATATACTCCATATAAAGTACCGCAACCAGCCGCAAAGTTATGTGATCCAACTTGACTATTCTGTAGAGCATTTGCGCCAATTGCTGTATTATGGTTACCACCTGTATTAAAATACAGTGCGGCATTACCAGCGGCAAAGTTATTACTACCTGTTAAACTACAGCGAAGTGCGTTTTGTCCAATAGCAATATTATTACTACCTCCAGTATTCTGCCATAGTGAGGTTAAACCTACTGCAAAGTTATTACAACCAACAGTGTTGCATTGTAAGGCGCTATTACCTAATGCTACATTTCCACAACCAGAAGTATTACTACATAAAGATAATGCGCCAATAGCAATATTGTCTGTGCCGCTGGTGTTATTAATGAGAGCCATGCAACCCATAGCAATATTAAAATTACCATAAGTATTTTTACCAAGGGCACATTTGCCAATAGCAATATTGTCACTTCCACTGTTATTATAATTAAGAGCAGTTATACCTGCGGCAAAATTATTAGATCCAGTAGTGTTTAAATTCATAGCACATTGTCCCATGACAATGTTATTATTTCCTGCTGTATTAACACTTAACGCATTGCTACCAAAAGCAATATTTCCACTTCCTCCCTTATTGGCTCCTAATGCTAACCATCCTATAGCAATATTGCACGAACCAGTGGTATTATTAGCAAGAGCACATGCTACTGCGGCAAAATTAGTTATACCGGTGGTGTTAGCGTTTAGTGTATAATTTCCAAGTGCTACATTACAACTTCCTGTAGTATTTGAGCAAAGAGAATTGAATCCGATAGCAGTATTATAACTACCAGCAGTGTTAGCACACAAAGAACTAGTACCTACCGCAAAATTTTGACAACCATTAATATTATTTTTTAAACTAAAACACCCAATTGCAGTATTTCCTGGGCCGGTAATATTACATCGTAGCGCATCAAGTCCAATTGCTGTATTACTATGACCATAAGTATTAGTATATAGTGCGCAGTTTCCTATGGCTACATTATAACTGCCAGTAGTATTGCCGTAAAGTCCGCCTTTTCCTAATGCAATATTACTACAACCTCCAGCATTGTATCCTAATGTACTAGGACCGATTGCAATATTATAATCACCACTTGTAGAAAATCTAAACGAGCAAGACCCTATTGCTATATTACTCTGACCTGTTGCTATAGTATAAGCACTTTGACTTCCAATTGCAATATTATCACTCGCCGCCGTTAAACAGCGCAAAGAATCGATTCCAATAGCAATGTTAGCACATCCTGAACATAGGTTAATTAAATTAGTTTTACCAATAGAAACATTAGCATCACCGGTTTGATTTCGACAAAGGTTATAATATCCAATAGCTGTATTATAGGAGCCACCAGTGTTGGCAATTAGTGCTGAAAATCCAATTGCAGTATTATGTAAACCAGTAGTATTGGCCGCAAGAGCACAGTAGCCAATTGCTATGTTGTTACAGCCTATGGTATTATTAGCAAGAGCACATATACCAATAGCAGTATTGTAATTTCCACCGGTATTTACTCCTAATGCGCCCGATCCAATAGCTGTATTATCGGTTCCTATGCTATTACCGCACAGAGCACAATTTCCAACAGCAAAGTTATTTGCTCCGGTAGTGTTGGCGTTAAGAGCAAAATAACCAATAGCCGCATTATATAGGCCAGTCATCGAAGTATTACCAGCACAATAACCTAAACTGGTATTACGACAAGTTGCTGTAGTAAATGCATAGACGGTGCCTAGGCTAGTCGGAGTAGCCTGAGGCGAGCCACCTGCGGTGAGCTGGACACCATTACTGAAAATATTGCCGGCGTATAAACTACCGCCAACACCAACACCGCCTGCTACTGTTAATGCTCCAGTGTTCGTGCTAATTGACGCAGTTGCACCAGTTAGTGTTAGTGTGTTCTGATAAGCAATTCCATTAATACCACTACTTACAGCAACATTGCCTATAGTACCTGTGGCAATAAATCCAGTAATGCCCGGAGCAGTTTGATAATGTAGTTGGCCTGCTAGGCCACTTGCAATATTTGTAGCAGTTGTTGCAGATGCTACATTTAAT
>Ga0114967_10002653_pt1 | contig 14933 bp, 14 predicted proteins | sample M_130628_MF_Meta_FD_92639 | JGI IMG/M metagenome (GOLD analysis project Ga0114967, IMG submission 92639) | Freshwater microbial communities from Lake Montjoie, Canada to study carbon cycling - M_130628_MF_MetaG | ecosystem: Environmental > Aquatic > Freshwater > Lake | place: Lake Montjoie... | reverse complement strand
TTCCCAGCCTGTTTCAGCCATTACTTTAGTGACTTCTTCAGTAAAGGCCACTGAAGCTTCTTCACCATATTTCATTTTCAACATGGTGAGCGTTGAACCTAAACCTAAATAGCCCATGCCGTGACGACGTTTGCGAGCAATTTCCGCACGTTGCTGTTCTAGCGGCAAACCGTTAATTTCGACGACGTTGTCTAACATGCGAGTGAAGATCGCAACCACTTGACGATATTCATCCCAATCGAATGTTGCTTGATCAGTAAATGGATTACGTACAAATTTAGTTAAATTTACTGAGCCCAACAAGCAAGCGCCATAAGGTGGCAATGGTTGCTCACCACATGGATTCGTTGCGCGGATGTTTTCGCAGAACCAGTTATTGTTCATCTCATTAACACGGTCAATCAAGATAAAGCCTGGCTCAGCGAAATCGTAAGTTGAGGACATGATGACATCCCACAAACGACGTGCCTTGATTGTTTTGTAAACGCGGCAAGCTGTTTTGCCATCTGATTCACGTGTGAGGTATTTGTCTTTAATTGGCCATTCGCGCCATACTACTTGCGATTCATCTTTAGTATCTAAGGCATCAACCGTTGCTTCTTTTGAAGTCACAGGGAACGCAAGCTTCCACTCAGCGTCTGCCTTTACCGCTTCCATGAATTCTTTAGTAATTAAGCATGAAAGATTAAATTGTCGTAAACGACCTGCTTCGCGTTTCGCTTTGATGAAATCAGTGACATCAGGATGTGAAATGTCGAATGTCGCCATTTGTGCGCCACGACGGCCACCGGCTGAAGACACTGTAAAGCACATCTTGTCGAAGATATCCATGAATGAAAGTGGGCCGCTAGTATAGGCACCAGCACCCGCCACAAATGCGCCTTTTGGACGCAGTGTTGAGAACTCGTAACCAATACCGCAACCTGCTTTTAGTGTTAGGCCAGCCTCGTGGACCTTATTTAAAATGCCATCCATGCTGTCTTCAACAATGCCAGATACCGTGCAATTGATAGTACTGGTTGCTGGCTTATGCTCTAAAGCACCTGCGTTTGACGTAATACGTCCTGCAGGAATCGCACCACGGCGCAGCGCCCACAAGAATTTTTCGTGCCACTCAGCACGTTTGTTTTCTTCTTCAACATCAGCCAAAGCACGCGCTACTCGTGAGTAGCTGTCGTCCATGTTTTGGTCAACATGGTCACCTTGTTTGGTTTTGAGACGGTATTTTTTGTCCCAGATGTCCAATGACACAGATTGCATTGGCACTTCTTTTTGATTGTTTTCTTGCATAGCGGCTTCTTCTGGCGTTTTGACGGCTTGTAACATTGGTAGCTTCCCTAATTTGTTCTTTAATTAGTCTGACTTTACACAGTTTGTCACGCGTGTTTGCTTGTGCTCATTTTTTAGTCAGACCACAATATATTGTGCTTAGGTACAAAATTATTCCATTTTATAGTGTTGGTCAAGCAATATATTTAACATTTCTTTACATTTGATCTGCGTCTTTTTGGTGCATTTTTAATAGCCCAAACAGGAGGACAAGTCTGGCATTTAGTGAGTGTTTACTAACCAAAATAAAAATAGTTTTCTGGACAAATCCAAATACATTTCATGCAACAAACTATGAGAAAATCACTATATGTTACGTTTACTTTATTCAGCACTCTTGTATTTTTTGTTACCCTTCACTGCCATCAAGCTTTTATGGCGTGGATTGCGACAACCCGCTTACTTAAATCACTGGTCTGAGCGTTATGGTTTTTACAGCCAAGCTGCCTCGCAACCGCTTATTTGGTTGCACTGCGTATCGGTTGGCGAAACGCGCGCGGCCAAGCCATTAATTGAAGCTTTATTAGAAAAGTATCCCGCGCACCAAATTTTGCTCACTCATGCAACGCCCACAGGCCGTGAAGCTGGCGAACAACTCTTTCCTGATGACAAATACCCACGTATTTCTCGTTGCTACTTGCCTTACGACACACCAGACGCAGCAAAAAGATTTTTGAAGCACTATCAGCCAGCGCTAGGCTTGCTGATGGAAACAGAGCTTTGGTTTAATTTGATTGCGTCATGCAAAGCGCAAAGCATTCCGTTGTTGTTGGTGAACGCACGGCTTTCAGAACGCTCCGCCCGTGGTTACGCCAAAGTTGGCACGCTAACAACACAAGGCTTAAATAGTTTGAGCGCGATCGCCGCGCAAACGGAACAAGATGCAACCCGCTTAAAAACCTTACTAGGCACAGCGGGCAAAATCATGGTGGCGGGCAATCTTAAATTTGATGTAAATCCACCAGCGGATGAAGCAGAACGGGGATGCTACTTGCGTGGCTTACTAGGCTTTAAACGTCCTGTATTTTTAGCCGCAAGCACCAGAGATGGTGAGGAAGCATTAATTTTAGAGGCCATTGCTTCAAGCGAGATTCCAAATCTGCTTACCATTATTGTGCCAAGACATCCGCAAAGGTTTGATGAGGTCGCGACGCTCCTCACCAAACATAGCATTGCTTTTTGCCGCCGCTCAGAATTCTCGATGGGCACAGTAGCTGGCGAAATTCCTAACTGCAGCGTGATTCTTGGGGACAGCATGGGCGAGATGTTTACATACTATGCAGCCTGCGATGTTGCATTCATTGGCGGGAGTTTGTTGCCCCTTGGCGGACAAAACTTAATTGAAGCCAGCGCAATGGGCACACCTGTTTTAATTGGTCCGCACACATTTAATTTTAGCGATGCGACAAATCAAGCAGTGCTGGCAGGTGCCGCAATTCGAGTGAGCGATCCGCAAGAACTCAAAGAAGAATTAAGTGCTTTAATGCATGATGCAGAAGCAAGGAAAATAATGAGTGATGCTGCATTGCTTTTTAGTAAGAGCGCTAGCGGTGCGACGCAAAGACTAATGGATTTAATTGGGCAGTATTTGCCAGCTAAAATCTAATGGCGAAAACTAGCGTATAAGCTGGCTAATTTTTTTGAAGGCTTCACCTTCAGCAAGACCCAGCCACTCAAACACCAATGACTCTGTATTACTAATAATCACCCCAGCATCACGCATTCTATTGAGCGCATTTCGCTTGTTTTCTGGGTTACGAGAAACCACCGCATCTTCGAGCACGAACACGGTTTTGCCTTGGGCAAGCAAATCTAGTGCGGTTTGAAGAAGACAAATATGCGCTTCCATACCCGCCAAAACTACTTGCTGATGGTCGCCCAACAGTTGGCGATTAAAAGCTGGCTCTCCGCAACAAGAAAACGCCGTTTTCTCTACTGCTTTTTTACCGGCTATATACTGAGAAAGCTCAGGCACTGTATGCCCAAGGCCTTTAGGATATTGCTCGGTAAAAATAGTGGGGATTTCAAGCAAAGTGGCACTTTGCAAAAGAATAGTGCAGTTTTTAACAACATCAGCGATGTGGTCGGTCATCACGCTACTAAGTTTGGTTTGCATATCCACAATCACTAACTGACTTTGATTGCGATCTGCGATACACGCTACATTCTTCATGCTGACCTCGCGTCGATTAACGGCTGACTAACTGTTGATTCACACCTTCTAAATCTGCCTCGCCGAGCAAGCCAACAGCGGACTTGAGCGATAAAATATTCACTAAATAAGTATAACGAGATTGCAGTAAATCGCGCTTAGCGCTGAAATATTGCTGTTGCGCATTGAGCACGTCAACGCTGGTTCGTATGCCAACCTCATAACCTAGGTTTGTTGAATCCAACTGACTTTGACTTGAGTTCAGCGCCTGTTCATAAGCCTTAATTTGCGCCACGCTGCTGGCTAAATTCAAATAGGCTGAACGTGTGTCTAAGTTGGCTTGGCGCTTTGCAACTTCCAAATCATCCTGGGCTTTTTGTTTGTTCGCAACTGCCTCACGCACTTTTGAACTTACCAATCCACCTTGGTAAATTGGAATTTGAAGTTGCAACCCAAGGGTAGCGCTCGTGATATCGCTTCCATTTCCAAGACCTGTAGTTGTGCCATTCGAATAATTGTTGTTATAGCCAGCTACGGCGTCTAGTGTGGGCAAATGCCCAGCATTTTGGCGCTCAACCTCTTGTGTCGCGATTTCCAAGGCTTGCTGCTGAAGTCCAATCACTAAGCTATTTTGCTCAGCAACTTGCACCCACTTTTCCATTTCAACAGGTTCAGGTGATTGCGCGACTAAATCGCTTCGAACACCAATAAGTGCTTGCGGCATTGCGCCAACAATCGCTTGAATAGCGCGTCTTTTAACTTCTAAATCGTTCAACGCAGCAATCTCTTGTGCTACTACCAAATCAAATCTCGCTTGCGCTTCATTGAAGTCAGTAATCGTTGAAGTACCAACTTCAAAGTTTGCTTTTGCTTGTTCCAATTGCTTATTAATGGCCGTTTTTTGCGCATTGATTAAGTCAATTTTATCTTGTGCTAAGAGCACATCAAAATAAGTTTTAGACGCACGAAGAATTAAATTTTGTTGCGCCAATACTAATTGTTTATCGGCTTGGATGACCTGACTTTTAGCTTGTTCAAACTGTGCGCGGATTTGCTTACGATAAATCGGCTGAGTCACGTTAACGCCGTAATTGTAGCTTTCAAAATTGTTTTGGCCACCGCGAAGTACTGATGTATTTCCAAAAAACTTGGCATCTGACTGAGTTGCGCTCACACCAGCGTTTAAGCTCACCGTAGGCAAAAACAACGCTTTACCTTGCGCTAATTTCTCTTGATTCGCTAAATGACTACTTTGTGCCGAAGCCCAAACTGGATCATGGCTCAAAGCCTGCTGATAAATCTGAATCAAATTTTGGCTGTCAGCCGCGTGCACTTGATAAGCCGCAAACAAAGCAAAAGTTAGTATTGAAAATTTAAAGCGCATATTCTGAACGACTCTTTAAAACTCAAACTTTTCCGCTTGAGGTGCATTTACGATGGCTGGCAAACAAGTTTCAAACAACACATCTGTTTTGAAATTGTCTACTGAAATACGCGTAATTAAGGTTGCTTCCATTGCAGGCGCATCGCCCACGACGACAAACATACGACCCCCGACTGCCAACTGACGTTCAACTTGCGTATTTAATAAAGGCGTTGAGCCTGTAAACACAATCACATCATAAGGCGCATTTGCGGCCAAACCATGCACGCCATCTGCCACGACTAAATTCACATTTACTATACCTTGTGCGGCAATATTTTTAGCAGCTTGTTTGCTGATTTTGGCATTAAGCTCAACGCTATCAACATGCTTAGCTTGCAACGCTAATAAAGCCGTCAAATAACCACTGCCCGTGCCAATCTCTAACACTTTATCTGTTTGTTTAATTTCTAACGACTGAAGAATACGGCCTTCCATTTTTGGCGACAACATCAACTGTCCGTCACCTAGCGGAATTTCCAAATCTGCAAATGCCAAGCCAACATACTGTTTCGGCACAAAATCTTCGCGTGGTAGTTTAGCGAGCAAGCCAAGCACAGCGCCATCCAAGACATCCCAAGGACGAATTTGCTGTTCTATCATATTAAAACGTGACTGCTGAACTGATGCTGATTCCTGTTTTAAACTCATTGCCAATCCTTTTTAAATCAATCTTTAACCATCATTATAACCGAAGCCAATTCATTTTATCGCTTGCTTTTAAGCGGTTTTTCGCGTAATTTTGAAGACATTGCTAGGGGTCTCCAAAATGTTGTTTTGGAGTGAGATACACCCTTTGAACCTGATGCGGGTCATGCCGCCGTAGGGAAGCTAGTCCATCGCTTCCCTACTCCGTTGTATTATTTTTTTGGAGTAGACATTGAACGCCACCGATAAAAACCTCGCTCACTTTGTAGGCGAAACCGCTGAGATTGATCCAGCAACCAAACAACCTTTTACAAACTCACGTAAAGTCTATGTGCAAGGCTCACGCCCTGACGTTCAAGTGCCTTTCCGTGAAATTAGTCTAAGTGACACACCTTCCGCTTTTGGCGCTGAAAAAAACCCACCAGTCATGGTGTATGACACTTCTGGCCCTTACACAGACCCAAATGTAAAAATTGATATTCGTAACGGCTTGCCAGCTATGCGCGCTAAATGGATTGAAGAGCGTAACGATACTGAGCAGCTAGATGGCCCAAGTTCAGCTTTTGGTGTGGAACGTAAAAACGATCCAGCACTTGCTGAAATGCGCTTTAACCTTTCACGCCAACCTCGTCGTGCTAAAGCTGGCATGAATGTGAGCCAAATGCACTATGCGCGTAAAGGCATCATCACCCCAGAAATGGAATACATCGCGATTCGCGAAAACCAACGCCGTGAGAACATGAGCGACTTGTTGCAAACGCAACATAAAGGCCATGACTTTGGCGCAAACATTCCTAAAGTAATTACACCAGAATTTGTCCGTGATGAAGTTGCACGTGGCCGTGCGATTATTCCAGTGAACATTAACCACCCTGAAATTGAACCGATGATTATTGGCCGTAATTTCTTGGTGAAAATTAACGCCAACATCGGCAACTCAGCCCTAGGCTCTTCAATTTCAGAAGAAGTTGAGAAAATGGTATGGGGGACACGCTGGGGTGGCGATACCGTGATGGATTTATCAACTGGTAAAAACATTCATGAAACGCGCGAATGGATTATCCGCAACAGCCCAGTCCCGATTGGTACTGTGCCGATTTACCAAGCACTTGAAAAAGTAAACGGTAAAGCTGAAGACCTCACTTGGGAAATCTTCCGCGACACCTTAATTGAACAAGCTGAGCAGGGCGTGGATTACTTCACCATTCATGCGGGCGTTCGTTTAGCGTATATCCCAATGACAGCAAAACGTATGACAGGCATCGTGTCTCGTGGCGGCTCTATCATGGCGAAATGGTGTTTAGCGCATCATAAAGAATCATTCCTTTATGAGCACTTTGAAGACATCTGCGAAATCATGAAGGCGTATGACGTAAGCTTCTCATTAGGTGACGGTTTACGTCCTGGTTCAATTTACGATGCAAACGATGAAGCACAATTTGCTGAGCTCAAAACACTAGGTGAACTCACACAAATCGCTTGGAAGCACGATGTGCAGTGCATGATTGAAGGTCCAGGCCACGTGCCTATGCATCTTATTAAAGAGAACATGGACTTGCAACTTGAGCACTGCGGTGAAGCCCCTTTCTACACATTAGGACCTTTAACCACAGACATCGCACCTGGTTATGATCACATCACATCAGGCATTGGTGCTGCCATGATTGGCTGGTACGGGTGTGCAATGCTTTGTTATGTCACCCCAAAAGAACATCTTGGCTTGCCAGACAAAGAAGACGTCCGCGTTGGAATTATTACTTATAAGATTGCGGCACATGCCGCTGACTTAGCAAAAGGCCACCCAGGCGCACAAATTCGTGACAATGCTTTATCAAAAGCACGTTTTGAATTCCGCTGGGATGACCAATTCAACCTTGGCCTTGATCCTGAAAAAGCTAAGGAATTCCACGATGAGACATTGCCACAAGAGGGCGCAAAACAAGCCCACTTCTGCTCTATGTGTGGCCCTCATTTCTGCTCTATGAAAATCACTCAAGATGTGCGTGATTATGCAGAAAAGCTTGGTTTGGATGAGCAAGAAGCGCTGCAAAAAGGCATGCAAGAAAAGTCAATTGAATTTGTGAAAAAAGGTTCTGAAGTCTATCAAAAAGTCTAAAGACTTTTTGTAATGGTTTATCACAAGGTTTAATCAATCGTTGTTATAACTCGAACCCCACAGTCTAGTGCTGTGGGGTTTTTTATTGGCTAATTTATTCGTCTGTTAGCCAAGCAAGTTTTGTTAGAGCGTATAATGTGCAACATCATATAAATCAAACTTTTGGCATCTATTTTGACTACCATAAAACTCTCAAAAAAACCGACAGACAGCACTAACCCAAGAGCAAGTAAAGCCCCTGTTCGGCGGACCGACCCAAGCAAGCGTGACCGCACTGTTGCACCTAAGCCCCTTACTAGGCCACAAGCCGAGTCTAAAACTGAACGCTTCGACACTCACGCCCCAGCACAAACCGAAAACACTCAATCAAAAGCCTCACAACGCAATCACCGTTACGATGGTAGATTGCGCGATGAAGCACCTCGCCCTCAACAACCACGTCCAACCTTGGATGACACAGGTCGTGACACACCACGCCGTGGTGGCAAAATGCGTGACGGGTTTGAAGTGGGTGATTTTAATAATGATCGCGCCAGCAACCCAATGTTTGCGGCTAAACCGTTGCCTAGCAATCCTGATTTTCCACGACTTTCAAAACGCATGGCGGAACTTGGTTTTTGTTCACGCCGCGAAGCAGATGAGTGGATTACGAATGGCTGGGTAAAAGTCGATGGACGAATTGTTGATGAGCTGGGCAGTCGCGTGGCGATGAATGCCAATATTGAAATCAGCAAAGATGCTGAAAAGCATCAATCCGAAATCGTCACGATTATTCTTAACAAGCCAATTGGCTATGTTTCTGGTCAAGCAGAAGATGGGTACGACCCGGCGATTGTGCTGATTCATCCTGACAATCAATGGAAAGACGACCCTTTACTTCATCATTCACAGCCTCGAGAATTTCAGCGAGCATTTTTAAAAGGTCTCGCGCCAGCAGGTCGCCTGGACATTGACTCTACAGGGCTGCTAGTTTTGACCCAAGATGGACGAGTCGCCCGCCATTTAATTGGTGAGGACTCAACCGTTGAGAAAGAATACCTAGTGCGGGTTGAAGGTGACTTATCGTTTAACGATCTAGATTTACTGAATCATGGTTTATCTTTGGATGGCGTGCAATTAAAACCTGCAAAGGTTTCTTGGCAAAATGAAGACCAACTTCGCTTTGTGTTGCGCGAAGGGCGCAAGCGCCAAATTCGTCGCATGTGTGAATTGGTCGGACTAAAAGTGCTTGGTCTAAAGCGCATCCGCATTGGTGGCGTGAACCTAGGTAAGTTGCCAATGGGCGAATGGCGCTATTTAAGACCTGAAGAGCGTTTCTAAATTTTAGCGTTTCAATGTTAAGCGAGTAAAAATGGATTTAATCTTATTATTAAAAGCCCTACTTTTAGGATTAGTAGAAGGCGCAACTGAGTTTTTGCCTATTAGCAGTACTGGGCATCTGATTATCGTTGGCGACCTGATTAATTTTTTAGACAAAGAAAAACGCGATGTTTTTGAAATCGTGATTCAGCTTGGCGCGATCTTGTCTGTGTGCTGGCTTTACCACGCAAGGCTTTTCAAAGTAGTCCGCACCTTAAAAAGTGATGTACAAGCACAGCGCTTTGTATTAAAACTTTTCGTTGGATTTTTGCCGCTCGCCATTTTGGGCCTCAAATTTCATCACCAAATTAAAGCAGTTCTTTTCAAGCCCGTGCCAGTGGCGATTGCACTGATTGTTGGCGGCTTGCTTATTTTGTTTATTGAAAAACTTTCACTGAAAGCCAAAATTTCTAATATTGAATCCATGACAGTGCTCGATGCCTTTAAAATCGGTTGCGCTCAAGCACTGGCTCTAATTCCTGGCGTTTCACGCTCTGGTGCGACGATTTTAGGTGGGATGTCTTTCGGTTTGTCACGCCAAGTGGCTACGGAGTTTTCGTTCTTTTTGGCGATACCAGTGATGTTCGCAGCAACAGGTTATGACTTGATAAAAAGCCGCGACCTGCTCAGCACTGATGATGTTGGATTGTTTTTAGTGGGTTTTGTTGCGGCATTTTTATCAGCATTAGTCGCGATTAAAACCTTAATTCGCTATGTTGCAGGACATGATTTTAGAATCTTTGCTTACTATCGTATTGCGCTAGGGCTATTAGTTCTTGGCTACTTCTATTGAACTCTAATTAATCTATGCCAATCGATCAATTTTCATCTCGGCTAATCGCTTGGCAAAAAATTCATGGCCGGCATAATTTGCCCTGGCAGAATACCCAAGACCCGTATGCAATTTGGGTTTCAGAAATCATGTTGCAGCAAACACAAGTGACCGCTGTAATTGGCTACTATGCCAAATTTATGGGCCGCTTTCCTGATATTGCCAGCCTAGCTAATGCTACCCAAGAAGAAGTGTTACAACACTGGAGTGGTCTAGGCTATTACTCTCGAGCCCGCAACTTACACAATGCCGCGCAGGCCATTATGGACGAACATGATGGACAATTTCCGCAAGACTTTGAACAAATCCAAACACTTTCGGGCATTGGTCGCTCAACTGCCGCAGCGATTGCATCTTTCGCTTTTCAACAAAACCAAACCATTTTAGATGGCAATGTAAAACGCGTATTAGCTCGGCACTATGTCATCGAAGGCTGGACGGGCACGCCTAAAATCGAGAAGCAATTGTGGGCACTCGCCGAATCATTAGTCCCAGAGCAAGAGATGGGGGCTTATACGCAAGGCTTAATGGATTTAGGCGCAACCATTTGCACGCGCAGCAAACCCAAATGCGAACTGTGTCCGCTTAAATCTAGCTGTCAGGCGCTTGCGGAAAATAAAACCAAAGAACTTCCAACATCAAAACCTAAAAAAACGATTCCACAAAAACAAACCACCATGCTATTGATATTAGATGGCAATGAGGTATTGCTAGAGAAACGTCCACCAAGTGGAATTTGGGGGGGGTTATGGAGCTTGCCAGAAATTAGCATGCAAGACATTACCAGCGAAGTGGCTTTGCGAAGATTTGGTTTGGACGTTGAAGCAGAAGAGCCATTAGAAAGCATTCAACATGTGTTTACTCACTTTAAGTTAGAAATATTACCGCAACCCTTAAGCGTGACGAATCGACCACTTCAAGCCAATATGCCGAATACGATTTGGTTGCAGATTGAAGATGCGATTGGTGCAGCACTACCTACACCAGTGCGAAATATTTTGCTAAACTTGAAGCGTTAAATTTTTTCTCTACCACTGACTTTCTTAAACTTGAGTTCTAAAAACCATGCCATCACTTTACCGCTTTAAAGATGAACGCATACAAGATGTGATGCTTGCATACACCAAGGTCGAAAACTCTGTGAGGTACTCGCTCACGCACGGTGGCCGCTACATGCCTTATGATGAACAAGAGCTGGCAATGATGCGTGATGACAAGGCATGGGCGATGGCAAGATTGGTGATTGATAAAATCATGCGTTTACCCCCACGTGAAGATTTTAAGTCTAAAAATTAAGGTAATAAAAAACGGCCCGAAGGCCGTTTTTTATTTGATACGTGACTAAAGCGAATTAAATCTCGCCCCAGCTTTCTTCCCACATGCAGTGTTTAACTGTATGGCGGTTTTTGATCAACTCATCAATCGTTGGCTCGTCGTTTAATGCACGTTTAATCGCCAATTTAGTTGCTTCGTAATTGTTTTTGTACATATCTGCTTTGTCCAATTTGCCTTCTTTAGCCAAAGCAGCACAACCTGGATCAACCCATACCAAACTCACGATACATAGATCATTCACTTGATCTTTAGGAATGATGCCTTCAATCACGCAATCCAAAATCGCATCAGCAGTAGCCGCTTGCACTACACCGCCAAACAATTCGATATTGATGCTGTCTTTCAAAGTCACTTTTGGCACCATCATGGTGGCAGGGCGAACCAATTGATTAATATCACGCACTGCAAACATCGCAGTGTGGCCTTTACTTTGGGCCATCATGTTAGCAAATGCCGCACCCACTGGGCCATCCACCGCACCAATTAGAATTTCTGGCATTGCAGCGGTGACATCTTTACCTTCTGTAAAAATAGTCGCTTCACCCGCTTTAAAAATAATTTTAGACATATAAGACAATTCCTAATAGTTAACAAATCGTGAATCAAAAAATCTTAGCCATGTATTCTACCCAAGCCAAGATACATCAGCAAATGATGTCAACATCAACCAATCGTTATTCTCTTAGATAGCCTGCTGGGTTATACTTTGTGTACAAATTCTTTAGAAAGCTATTTTTATGAATAAATATTTGAGCACTTTAGGTCGCGTTCTTTTAGCGCAAATTTTCTTGTTACAGGTAATCGCTTTGATCGTGGGATTCTTTAACAACCCAACTGGTTACCTAGACTATCAAAATGCGCTAGGCCATCAAGGGCTACCAGGCGTATTTGCTCCACTCATTATTTTAGTGCAATTGGTTGGTGGTAGTGCTTTATTGTTGGGTTACAAAACAAAAACTGCAGCAATTGTAATGTCTACATATGCTTTGTTTATCTCGTTCGCCCTCGGACTTTCCCCTTTCCAATATCTAGCGATTATTGGCGGTTTGCTGACCTTAGCGGCAAATCCAGTCACGGCATTAAGTTTAGATAACCTGAAGAAATAAGCATTTTTTGTTATTAAAAAAGGGCGCATTTATCGCCCTTTTTTATTGCAATTTTTAGGCCTCTTTGAGGTTTTTAGGTAATTGGAACACCACGTTTTCAACCACGCCCGGCAGCTCCGTGACTTCAGCTTGTGTGAGAGTCTGCAACTTATCGATGACCTCTTTCACTAGAACCTCTGGTGCAGAAGCACCTGCTGAAATGCCTATGCGCTTTTTACCTATCAGCCATGCCGCATCAATATAACTCGCATTATCAACCATATAAGATTCCACCCCTTGGTTCTGAGCAACTTCTCTTAATCGATTGGAATTAGAGCTGTTAGGCGAGCCCACAACAATGACCAAGTCACAATCTTTAGCGAGCACTTTGACTGCATCTTGGCGGTTTTGCGTGGCATAACAAATTGAGTCGCTTTTTGGCGCGCTAATTTCAGGGAATTTTTGTTTTAATGCGGCAACGATTGCAGCTGCATCATCAATTGAAAGTGTCGTTTGTGTAACATAAGCTAATTGATTGGGATCACTTACTTCGAGCTTTGCAACATCCTCTGGGGATTCCACTAAATACATACCGCTTTCAGACTGCCCCATCGTACCTTCAACTTCAGGATGACCTTTATGGCCGATCATCACAATTTCCTTATTGGCGGCACGCATTTTTGCGACCTCAATATGCACTTTAGTCACCAGTGGACAGGTGGCATCAAATACTCGCAAACCCATCGAATCTGCCTCAGCACGGACATCTATAGAAACGCCATGCGCACTAAAAATGACGGTATTGCCGCTAGGCACATCTTTTAGCTCATCAATAAAAATTGCACCCTTACGCTTTAATTCATCCACCACAAACTTGTTGTGCACAACTTCATGGCGCACATAAATAGGCGCCCCAAACTTTTCAAGCGCTTGTTCAACAATAATAATCGCGCGATCGACTCCTGCACAAAACCCACGAGGATTAGCGAGTAAGATATTCATCATTAAAAAACCCAAAATAAAATCTGTGATTTTTGCAAGAATTAAGCACCAATCCAATGGGCAAAAGTAAGCAAAATTAATAAACCAACCATTAACAGCAGTACTCGCCAAACTAGCCCTACGGCGGTCTGCACATAATCAGCATCCGCATTATCACCCAAGCCAATATCTGGGCGCGCCTGAAGCACGCCGTTTAATGGAAGTGCATCGACTAACTTAACGCCCATAGCTCCAGTCCCGCTAGCCAACACCATACCAAGTAATTGGTCGGGCCAATTATTAGCCTGCGTGCGCCAACAGTAAGCTGCATCTTCAAAGTCACCAACTACTGCAAAGCATGCTGCTGTTACTCTTGCAGGCAGCCAATCTAAACAATAAAAAGCACGCTGTGAGAAAGCATAAAACTCTTTGTAATTGCTAGAATGTGACCATTCAGTTTTTAGGATATGCGCTAAGCGATAAAGCAAAGCGCCTGCTGGGCCAAGCAATGCAAACCAAAGTATAGGGGCGAACATGCCTTGATGGGCCCGCTTAAATGTTGTCTCAATGCAAACCGATGCGATTTGATTGGCGTTGTATTGATCAGCCGTTGTATTTTCCCACTCAGCTAATAATTGGCGCGCAGATAAAATATTTTGTTCTTTGAGGGTCGCACCTATTTTTTCCGCATGCTGCCCAAAGTAACTAAAGCGTAGCACTAAATAAAGAACGACTAGGCTGATTAAAAATCCAGCAAAATGACCAACAAATAATAGCGTCAATATATAGGAAACGCTCAAGACAAAAACCGGCAACAAAACGCCCATACACCAAGCAATAGTGCCATGCTGATGGGTGCCTCCATTAAATGTTCTGTCTAAAAAATTCGCATAGGGTGAGAAAATATTCTGCAGCCAGTTTTGCTCAATCAATGGCCGATAATAGGTGAGCAATAATGCCGAAATAAGTGCTAAAACTTTCAATTGCTTACCTCAGCTGTTTTTTCTAATGGCATCTCCACACGCAGAACACTATGGTCGTATATCTCAACCGTTGGTAGCTGTAATTTTATCTTGTGCGCTTTACAGTAATCCAGCAATACTGAGTAAGTTTTGCCATATGCGAGCAGAGGGTGTGCTTTGATTTTTGCAATAGCGACTTTTTGTGGCGCTATGTGGCCTTGCTTGAGGGGCTCTTTTACCTTTACACCAGACTCAACAATATAGCCTGTTCGCGCTAAAAGTTCTTTGTATGAAGTTGTACGGGGATCTGTCAAAACGATTGAAATCTCAGCACCGTGGACAATATTTTGCTGCTTCATATAAAACAGCACTTCCTTTTGCTTGCTAGTCAGTTTTGAATATGGGCCTTCCGCATCCAAATATACATAATCATAAGCAGGAGAATTTCCAATTTCCAAGCTCGCACTTGAAAACAAACCCCACCAGATCAACATAGCGATGACTGGCAATACAAAAAATAAAACAAAGTAAGGTAATTGTTTTTTCACTGTGGTGAATTGCTCTTAACGTTAATTGAAATGCGCTGTAAAACAGCGCACTTAAAAGATACCACAACAGCGCAAGCGATGCACTTATTCAGTCGCGACTTATCTTCTTATATATCTTGGTATAATGGCGTTTTTACTTATAAAGCCGCGCAAATTTGCGCCA
>Ga0114967_10002652_pt1 | contig 14935 bp, 13 predicted proteins | sample M_130628_MF_Meta_FD_92639 | JGI IMG/M metagenome (GOLD analysis project Ga0114967, IMG submission 92639) | Freshwater microbial communities from Lake Montjoie, Canada to study carbon cycling - M_130628_MF_MetaG | ecosystem: Environmental > Aquatic > Freshwater > Lake | place: Lake Montjoie... | reverse complement strand
TTGGTGATAAGCCCGATGGATGACGGATACACGAGGAAGGATCCGTCCGATTCATCGGCTTCAATCACGAATTCGGGGTCAGTTCCTTGTCCGGACGATGTGCCGAAGTTTGCCAAAACGCCACCATTCACAAACGACGGAGAGCGTCCGACTCCACGAAGTCCCGTCACGATCATTGCGGTTGAGGTCGTTTTCCCGTGAGCGCCAGCTATCGACACCACGCGGTGATCGCGGACAAGCCACGCGAGTGCAAGTGCGCGATGTAGGACTCGAATCCCGTGATTGACAGCCCAGAGGTATTCGGGATTGTCCGGCCATATCGCGCCTGTGACCACGACGGTATCGGCGTCGCGCACCGCGATTGGTTCGTGTCCGACCTGAACGTCGATTCCATCTGCTCGAAGCGCCGTCACTGTTTGCGACTCAGATCGGTCAGAGCCCGTAACGAGAACTCCTCGCTCGTGAAACATTCGCGCAATCCCGCTCATTCCGCTTCCACCGATTCCGATGAAGTGGACACGGCCAAGTTCGGCGGGTAAGTCAACGGTCAGGTCGGGCGCAATCACGACTCAACCCTAATCCCGTGACTCAGAGAGGGCAGTGAACACCATGTTTGTTAGTCGCTCAGCCCCATCGCGAATTCCGAGCGCCGACGCCTTATTTGCCATTGTTCGGCGTCGTTCGTCATTTGCCAACAATGGGATGAGTGAGTCTCGAACCCACTTCTCCGTGAACTCGGCGTCGCGACAGAGGATTGCGCCACCCACCGAAACAAGGTCTCGTGCGTTCAATTCCTGCTCACCGTTTCCAACCGGATACGGCACAAATACGGAAGGAATGCCTAGACCTGCCACCTCACTAACGGTCGCGGCACCAGAACGAGCGACGACAAAATCTGCGGCTGCCAGGGCGAGATCCATCCGGTCACAATAGGGCAACGCGTGGTACCCCGGGATTTTCGGATCAGTGAATTCTCTGGTTTCGCCTACGGTGTGGAGAATTTGCCAACCCGCTGCCGTGATGTTTCGTGCCGACTCGCTTATCGTTGCGTTGATTCGCGCCGCACCCGTTGAACCGCCCGTGACCAAAAGAACCGGGCGTGTGGTGACCAGTCCAAAGTGGCGAAGCGCTTCGGCGCGCGTGGCAACGCGGTCAAGGTTCGCGATCTCGGCCCGAAGCGGCATTCCCGTCCGATGTGAATGTGGAAGTGGCGTATTCGGGAACGTCACTGCGACGTGACGCGTCAGTCGCGATCCCCATTTGTTTGCGATACCGGGAAGCGCGTTGGCTTCATGAATTACCAGGGGAATCCCGTTTCGACGAGCAGCCACATATGCGGGTGCTGCGGCATATCCACCAAAACCCACCACGATGTCCACCCCGCGTGACGCGATCAACGACCGCACATGACTCACTGCGCGAAAAAAGCGAGCGGGGAAAGAGAGCGCCGAAAGATTCAGCCGCCGCGGAAAAGGTATTCGTTCAATCGTGAGCAGTTCGTAGCCGCGATTTGGCACCAGACGCGATTCGAGACCCTCTGCAGTTCCCAAAACCAGAACTGTTGATCGTGGTTCACGTGCGCGAATCGCATCGGCGGTCGCCAACAACGGATTGACGTGGCCCGCCGTGCCACCACCAGCGAGCAAATATACGGTCATCCGTACCGTTCCTCATGCCTAACGCAACTGATGACGACTCCGATTGCGAGAAAGTTGGCGACAAGCGCAGAGCCACCTGAAGAAATGAATGGTAACGGGACTCCGAGCACCGGCAAAATATTGAGGACAACGGCAATGTTGACGAAGGCTTGGCCAATGATCCAGACAAATACGCCCCCGATAAGAACACGAGTTAGCGGCTGTGGGAATTCGCGAACCAGTCGAACGAGCGTTACGGCAAGCGCGAGAAAGAGAGCGATCAGCGCGATCGCTCCGAGCATCCCCAGCTCTTCGCCCACAATGGCGAAGATGTAATCGGAATCGGCGTGCGGAAGCCATGACCATTTCGCACGCGAGCTCCCGGGTCCGAGTCCGAATAATCCCCCGGACGATAACGCCCAGAGTCCGTGCATCGTCTGCCAACACACCGTCTCGTACTGTTCGGGTGTGCACCCCTGGAGCCATGCGTCAAATCGCGCCCCACGGTTTGATCCTCCGACGTTGACCAGTGCGAATACCGCCAATCCGGCGATTACGGCGAGGGTCCAAATTGTGCGGGACGGTAGACCCGCAAACGCGAGCATCCCCAACACGATCAGGCCCATAATCATTGTGGTCCCCATGTCACCACCCAGACCGACCATTCCGATCGGTACTCCCACCCAGAGCAGCGGTTGAACCCAGCGTTGGAGCGGTTCGTCAAGCATGAATTCGTTGTCATGTATCCACGAGGCAAACCAGACGATCACGGCCAATTTGAGGAACTCTGACGGCTGGAACGAGAGAAACCCGATGTCGAGCCAGTTGCGGTTGCCTCCGTATTCTGTCCCGAACATCAGCACCGCGAATTGAAGCACAAAGCCACCACCGACTAACAGGTTTCGATTTTTGCTCCAGAATGACACCGGCCACCGAGCGATTGTCAGACACAGCGCACCTCCGAACACAGCGCTGGCCGCCTGCATGAATCCGTCAGCGAAAAAATTTCCCCCGTTGCTTAGACCACTAGTTACTGACGACGCCGACAACACCATGAAAATCCCAAAGAGCGAGAGAAGCGCCGTAACAGAGATCAGCATCGTGACGTTTGGCGAATCGGCCTCTAACAGGTTTCGCAATTTCACGCGGTTAGACCGCAGGCTAGTCATCGGTCAAACCAACGTGTGCACGAACGGCTTCATGAAATTGCCGCCCGCGGTCGGCATAGTCAACGAATTGATCCATCGATGCGGCGGCGGGCGCTAACAAGACTGTGTCTCCAGGCGACGCGATTCGTGCCGCAGCCGATACTGCTGCGGTCATCACATTGTCTGAATCAATTTCGATGAACGGAACATCCGGTGCCCACGCAGCCATTACTCGACGGGGCTCATCGCGGTCGACTCCGATCGCAATGACGGCGCGAAGTCTCGATCGGTGGGCCTGGACCAGCTCATCAATCTGAGTTCCTTTGAACATCCCGCCGACAATCCACACGAGCGACGGAAAGGCGCGAAGCGACGCGTTTGCGGCGTGCGCGTTGGTCGCTTTCGAATCGTCGACCCACGTCACCCCGCCGTTTTCGGCCACCGTCTCACAGCGATGATGATCGAGTTGGAAAGAATCTAGTCCGGAGGCAACATCTGCTGCGGCTGCCCCGACTGATAACGCCATCCCTGCGGCGGCGAGGATATTGAGAATCATGTGCGGAGTTGCGAATCCCAGCTCCGCCAGGCGATCGACCGTCGTCAATTCCTGGGCATTGTTTCGCCGATCGGGGACGAAGGCTCGGTCGACGAGTATGCCGTCGATTGTTCCCAATTCACCGGTGTCAGGAGTCACTAAACCGAAGCCAATTGCTTCGCATCCTTCTTCGACATTCGCGTCGCGCACGAGCGCCTCGGTCACAGGGTCAATACGGCTATAGAACACAGACTTGCGGGTGTTGTGATAGACCGCACCCTTAGCGGCGCGATACGCCTCGAATGAGCCGTGCCAGTCGAGATGGTCCTCCGCAATGTTCAGACATGCGCTGACCAGTGGGCGAAGTGCCCCTTCCCCGACGGTGGGCAACCAGTGCAATTGGAAGCTTGAGATCTCGACGACGAGGAATTCGAAACCTGTTGGGTCGCGAACTGCGTCCAACACCGGCACACCGATATTTCCAACCGCGGCGACGCGAAACCCGGCCGTCGCTAAAAAGTGCGCCGTGAGTTGGGTCGTTGTTGTCTTGCCGTTAGTCCCCGTGATGAGGAGCCACTCTGCAGTCAACACTTTGTCGCGAACTCGCCACGCAAGTTCAATGTCACTCCAGATCTGGATCGACTCGGTCGCGGCCCAGGAGACAATCGGGTGCTGCGGAGGAATGCCAGGGCTTACGACAATAACGTCTGGCTCAAAGGCGGCCGCAAGTCTGACCATCTCGCTCTCGTCCGGAGTGACTGAATAGGCAACACCAATGACGTCCAGAATAGTTGCGTGCTCGTCTGAAGCGCTTGCGGTGACAACGAATGCGTCACATCCGAGTTCCCACAGTGTGTCGGCGACCGAAAATCCCGTGACTCCGAGCCCCACGACGAGAACTTTAACGCCCTTCCAATCAGCGTTCCAACTCGTTAGGCCGGAGAGGTCCGACATTACTGGCTCGCCCATTCGAGGTAGAACAAACCAACACCCAAACCAACTCCGAGCGTGGCAATCAGCCAGAATCGCACAACAACGGTGATTTCGGCCCACCCCTTCAATTCGAAATGGTGATGAAGCGGACTCATGAGAAAGATACGTTTACCCTTCGTCAATTTGAAGTACGCGCGTTGAATGATGACCGATCCTGCCACAATAACGAATATCGACCCGATAAGAATGATGAGGAGTTCGGTTCGGGTCAAGATTGCGAGCGCAGCGATTGCGCCACCGAGGCCCAGCGACCCGGTGTCGCCCATGAAAATCTGAGCGGGTGTTGTGTTCCACCACAAGAACCCCACCGTGCTGGCGGCGATAGCGGCTGCAATGGCGACAAGGTCTAGTGAGTCTCGAGCCTCGTAGCATTTGTAGGCAACTTCGGGGTCCAGCGCGGAACTAAAGCACGATTGGTTGAATTGCCAGAAGCCAATAATGACGTAGGAGATAATCGCCAAAATTGCACTCCCCGAGGCGAGTCCGTCAAGTCCGTCGGCAACATTGACACCATTCGCAGTCGAGATGACGATGAGGTTCGTCCACAACACGTAGAGGGTGACGCCGACGATTCCGCCGACGACCGCGAAATCGAGCCACGGAACGTCTCTGACCGCGCTGATGGCCATAGATGCCGGTGTGATGCCATTCGCATCAGGGAAACCAATGGCGAGGAGTGCGAAAACCGTGGCGACGAGTGCTTGCCCGAATACCTTTGCCCAACCCCCGAGACCGAGACTGCGCTGTTTCCGTGACTTCGTGAAATCGTCGATGAACCCGACGATTCCCATACCGGTCATCATGAGAATAACGAGAAGACCGCTCAGTGTCGGTGGTTGCTGCTCGACGAGGTGCCCGAGTCCGTATCCAATTACAGCGCCGAGAATAATGACGATTCCGCCCATGGTCGGCGTACCACGCTTCGTGTGGTGACTTTGGGGTCCATCATCCCGAATGAATTGTCCCCAACCGAGGCGATCGAACAAGCGAATGAACACCGGGGTTAAGAACAACGTGAACGCAAGTGCAAAACTGGCACCGAAGAGAACGGACCTCATGGTCGGTCCTCCCTTAGTCGTTCCGCAACATCTCCTAGATCTGCGTCCACTCCCCCGGTGACCAAAATCGCCACCCGAGGACCCCGCAGATTCACAACTTCATCGTAGGCGTGCTCGACACCGAAAACGGGGATTGACTCTCCGCCCCACGAACCTTCTTGCTCGGCAGTCTGATGCATCCTTCTGGCACCCTCGCCCACCACAATCAGGTGGTGCACGTTGAGTCGCACGCTCATGATCCCGAGGATGTCCAGCTGGTCGGCCACATCATCCCCCTCGATTAGACCCGCCACATGAACGGTGTCATATCCATCGACTCGGAGTTCCGCGAGTTTTCGCTGCGCGGCGCGAACCCCCTCGAAGGTGGTTTCGGTGTGGGCGTCGAGCAGGAGCGTTCCATCCGGGAGTTCAGACATCATCACAATGACCAACCGGCTTCGGTCAACGCTGACCGAGCGAGTTCGCGGGCGGAATAACGCGTCCGCTCGCCTTGAATGTCTCGATAATCCTGGTGCCCAGGTCCCGCCCACAAAATCGAGTCCCCCTCGCGCGCGAGCGACACCGCGCGTCGAATTGCATTCTCTGGCGGCGATTCTTCGAAGATTTCGGGGCCATTGGCGACAGACCGCGCGGCAACGAGTAGTTGCTCACGAATCGACGCGGGGTCTTCAAAACGAGGGTGATGGTCAGTGATCACGAGGATGTCGCACCCTTCGGCCGCGACGCGCGCCATGTCGAACCTCTTCGTCGCGTCGCGGTCTCCATCCGCACCAAACACCATGATGGTTCGACCCGTCGTGAAGCGTCGAACTGCCGCCAAAGTGTGCTCAAACGCGTCAGGAGAGTGTCCGAAATCAACGTACACATTTGGACCGTGATCGCCCGAAACCTTTTCCGTCCGCCCCGGCAAATAGGCCTGAATTCCGTTGTCCCGATCCAGCGCAGCGGCAATTACATCAAGGTCATACCCCGCCTCGATCAGCATGACGAGAGCAAGCCCAGCGTTAGCAGCCATATGACGCCCAATGACTGGTTCACGCGTTGAAATTGATACACCGTCCGCCGACGTCAAAGTGAACGCCGTGAAGGCCGGATTGTCCTCGGTCACCTCAACGTGCCAATATGCAGACGGATCGCCCGTTGACGAAATTGTGGTGACCGGGATGTGTGCCTCATCGACGATTCGTTGCCCCCAGGCTGAATCCAGCGACACAACACCGCGACGGGCGACGTCGGGCTGAAACAGCCCACTCTTCGCCCGAAAATATTCCTCCATGTCGGAATAGTCGTCCAGGTGGTCATGCGAAAGATTGGTAAATCCGACAACGTCGAACCTGATACCGGAAACCCGATTGTGCGTCAACGCTTGAGCTGACACTTCAATGACCACCGCTCGAACGGCGGCTTCTTTCATTCGAGCGATGAGCGCGTGCAGTTCACTGGCCTCGGGTGTCGTTAATCGCGAGACGAAGTTCTCCCCGGCGATATGGCGTTCCGCTGTTGTCGACAGTCCCGTCGTTATTCCCATTTGACGCAAAATACCGTCAAGCAGATACGACGTTGATGTCTTCCCGTTCGTACCCGTAATGCCGAAATACTGCGGAGCGTCGTCATCTGTTCTATAGATCCAGCGAGCGATCGCACCGAGTGAGGCGCGCGGTGAATCAACGACGACAATCGGTAGTCCACACTCTGCGGCGATGACTGCACCGTCATCGTCCGTGAGAATTGCAACCGCGCCGTTTGCGCGTGCGTCGTCGGCGAACTCCGCGCCGTGACGGTTCGCGCCGCGCATGGCCACGAAGATGTCCCCCGCTGTTACCTCACGTGTCATGACCGTCAATCCCGAGACTTCCACGCCGCGCAGATTGCCAATCGACCGGAGTTCAAGCTCCGAAACCATCAAGTCCAGCGAGCGCGGACTGACGTGTTCCGGTCGAATGACGGGTGGGATGTTTCCAGTCACGGGTTAATATCCTTCACCATTCGATCGGCCAGTTTTCTGATTTCCCAGTGGACGGCGGGATTCGGTAGTACTTGAGCGCTTGCCCCATGAGTGTAGCGAACGAGGTGGCGGCCCCGAGGGACGTTCGTTCAAATTTAGGCAAGCCATAAGTGACCACGATGGCGAATTGGGGGTTCTCGGCCGGCGCGACGCCGGCTACCGAGATAATGCGGTCATCGGTGTAAACGCCATTGCGGGCGACTTCTGCCGTCCCAGACTTGATTGCTATGCGATATCCGGGAACTCCAACCAACGTTTTTAAGAAACCGTTTTTTGCGACAGTTTCCATCATCGAGATTGTTTGGTCGGCGGCGGCGGCGGAGACGACCTGGACCCCCTCAGTTGGGGGCTGTTCGATCACCGTTCCGTCTGGTTTTTCACAACCGGAAATCAAAGTGAGCGGTTTGCGTATTCCGTGGTTTCCCAGAGTTTGATACGCACTCGCGATTTGTGCACTCGTCGTCGTGATCCCTTGACCAAAAATTTCGGTGTACTGCGTCACCTTGTCGACCACGTCAGGGCTCGCGATGAATCCCGAGTCTTCACCAAGGAAATTGACTGAGGTCTTTTGGCCAATTCCAAAGGACGTAAGAATGTCGTAGCGTGCCCGTTTGTTGAGTTTTTGGGCCATCACGTTCATACCGATGTTCGAGGAGTTGAGGAGGATGCCCGTTGTTGTCCAGCGCTCCGTTCCGTGCTCGAACGCGTCGACAATGTATTTTCCCTCTCCGACGGGAAAACGCCCCGGCACCGTGAATCCGTCAGATGGTTTCAACAATCCTTGGTCAACCATGGACGCGACAGTAATCGGCTTCACCACCGAGCCCGGTTCATACGGAGAAGAAAAGAGTCGTGCCCCCATGTCGTCAACCTTTGAGCCGTCAACATTGTTTGGGTCGACGCTGGGCCAATCTGCGGCTGCCAGGATGTGACCATCTTCGATTCGAACGATCAGCGCAGTGGCCCACGCCGCTCCCAGCTCTTTCCCACGAGCGCTCACGACTTTTTGAGAAAACCACTGGAGATCTGAATCGATTGTGAGGTGAATCGTCCCACCGTTGACGGGAGCAGTTTGCTCTAGCGTTGAACCAGGAATGCGAATTCCATCTCGTCCCTTGGCATAGGTCAACACTCCATTCGTTGCCGCCAAACACGAGTCCTTCGATAGCTCAATTCCTGCGAGCGGGCCATCCGTTCCCATGAATCCGACGAGGTTGCCGCCAACCGCACCGCGTGGATAGGTTCGCGTAGGACGCAAGTCGTAATAGACCCACGGGACACCAAGTGCTTGCACTTGGCGCAAAACGTCTATCGTCACGCCCTTGACAAGATATGCGAAGTCCGCAGATGGATCTTGTGCGATTGCCGCGCGCAAAGTGGCGACCTTGGTGTCGGTTAGCTCGGCGATTTCTGTCAAGGCCTGATCGACGGTAACTGTCGCATCGTCTCGCTCGAAATCGACCGTGTATTGGGGTGACGCCGTGATGTCATATCGGTCGACCGTTGAGGCAAGAACAATCCCGTTTGCATCAACAACATCGCCCCGAACGCCGTATAAAACACGTGAGATGGTTCGGTGTGTCTCTGCCTCGACGTTGAGTTTCTTCGCGTCAACGACCTGAATCACGATTAATCGTCCGATAAAAAATATTGCCACCAGGAATACAGTTCCAAGCAGAAAGCCGACTCGCCGAGAAAAATCTGAGGAACGATGCATCCCGTCCGCTCCTCCTCGGTCAGTTTCAGTGAGTGTTCGGCGCAGGGATTCCTGACGTCGATGTCACTGTCGTGGTCGTCTTAACCGAGTCTGCCCCACCGGATACTCCCTCCACCGATGCCACGCCACGTGTGGTCGACTTGGGGATAAGAGCGGATTCTAGGGAGTTTGCGATCGTCGTTCGGTCCATCGAACCTTGCCCTGCCACGAAAGGGTTCCCCCACACTTTGCCATCGCTGATTCGGAGATAGGCAGGACGTGCGTTGGAAATCATTCCGAGGCCTTGGGCTACAGAAGACAGATGCTGCGGCGAATTGAGCACGTTAAGTTGTTCTCCGATGAGCTGCGCGTCTCGTCCCAGATTTTGGCTTTCTTGTGCCTTGGCGGCAATGGCATAGGCATTTGCGTCGATTGCAACCGAAAGCACGAGTCGTCCAACAATCAGGAGCACAAACGACACAACGATTATCGTGACGTTACGACGAGAGAAGACGGCGCGAACCTTTGCTGCTGTTGTCATCGTCGGTAGGGCTCGAACCGGCGAAACTGGCCGAAGTCGAGGTGCCGTTGGAGTGAATGCCGATGCCATCGGACGTCTCACCGAGTATTGCGCCTCATATGCGGGTCGGGTCATCGTGCTCATGCGGCGGTGTCCAATCTTTCGATAGCGCGAAACTTGACGGACGCAGCCCGCGAATTTCGGGAAATCTCGTCCGCGCTCGCGTTTCGCGCTCCGGAGAAAACCAACCGATACCCTGCGCGAAGCGAGACAGGGACGACGGGCAATGAATGAGGCGCGTTAGAGGTACTGGCTGCCGCGAACGCAACTTTGACGATGCGATCTTCGAGGGAGTGATAGGACAACACAAGAAGTCGGCCGCCGACAGCGAGAGCAGACAGAGCGTTGTCGATTGCGAGGCGAAGGATTGAGAGTTCACCGTTCACCTCGATGCGCAGCGCTTGGAAGACTCGTTTCGCGGGGTGCCCGGCATTCTTGAGGGCATACGGCGTGGCGTCGTTCAAGATGCGAACCAAGTGTTCACTGCGAATTATGGGGCGTTCGCGGCGCTCGGCAACGATGGCACGGGCATAGCGCGGCGCTAACTTCTCTTCGCCAAAATCTCGGAAGATTCGAATCAGTTCTGCTTCGTCGTATTCGCGAAGAATGTCTGCTGCAGTCTGACCGACCGTCTGGTCCATACGCATATCGAGCGGCGCATCAACCGCATACGCGAATCCGCGCTCTGACTCGTCAATCTGCATCGACGAGATTCCGAGATCCAGCAGAATGCCATCTGCCGTCTTACGGTTCACGGTCGCGAGTGCTTCGGCAATGTGGTCATAAGTGGAATGAACTCCGACAAAGCGCGACCCAAAGGATGCGAGACGCTCACGTGCATGTTGAAGTGCAACCGAGTCTCGATCAATACCCACCACCGTCGCATTAGCAAAGCGATTGAGAATTGCTTCGCTGTGTCCACCAAGTCCGAGAGTTCCGTCGACTACAACAGGGTCGTTTCCCACGAGGACCGGGGCAAGCGCGTCGAGGCACTCCTCGAGAAGGACTGGGGTATGAGCGGGAGTGATCATAGTATTCCGGTGGTCACGATGATCCGATTCCCATCCGCGGCCTGCCGTGGGGAAGTACTTCAGGGGCGGCGGGGAGTCGCATCATCGTGATTAGAAGAGTCCCGGAATCACCTCCTCCTCGGTGTCGCTGTAGGCCTGTTCTTTCTCGGCGTAATACGTAGCCCACGCATCGGCGGCCCAAATCTCGGCACGACTGCCAACGCCGATGATGACCAGGTCGCGGCCAAGTCCGGCATACTCGCGAAGTTGGCCGGGGATCATGACGCGGTTCTGCTTGTCCGGCGTCTCGTCACTTCCGCCCGACAACAACAAGCGCGAGTAGTCGCGCGCAACCTTGCTTGAAATGGGAGCTGAGGACGCGGATTCAAGAAGTCCCTGGAAGGTTGCTCGAGGGAACACATAAATGCATCGCTCTTGACCACGGGTGAGAACGATGCCGCCAGCGAGTTCATCACGAAACTTGGCGGGCAGGATGACGCGTCCCTTGTCGTCGAGTTTTGGTTCATAGGTGCCGAGCAACATGGCCGCCTCCTTCCTTATCTCCGCTGTGCGACTTGCCTCGCATTACTCCACTTTACTCCACTTTACCCCACTTCACTCCACTTTGCGTCAAATTTTGCACATTTCTTGTCGCGTAACTGCTCAACGGGCACAAGAAAAAACCCGGCCGTAGCCGGGTTTCGTGATTGCGCTAGTTCTTAGAGATCACCGTCGAGACGACGCTCCCAGCGATCTGCGAGCTTGGATGCAGAGCGAGGCTTCGAGGGCGGGCGAACCTCGCCGCGACGATTTACCGTCAACATTGCTCCAACCATCATCACGCCAAATCCTGCGACACCGATCAACGGAAACTGCAGAACTACGCCAGCGAGCAATACGCCGACACCCGCGACTAGCACGAGGACACCAATCGTGATCAAGGTCACGTTCGCACGACGAGGTGAGGGATTAACAACATCGGCATTCGAGCCAGAGAGCTGTCGTTCCATCTCTTCAAGTACTCGGCGTTCTTCGTCGGAAAAGGCCATCTTCACTCCTTCACTTAGTAACAGTGTAAAGCGTGCTTCGCTAGTGTGGAACCGTGAGTTCCCCAACATCCTTCATTGACCTCGTCGCCGAAAATCTGCGAGAAGTCGTCGCGAGATCGCATCGAGAAATCCCAGAGATTGCGACCGACGCTGATGCCCTCACGAATGTTTCTGAATCGTTCCTTCACGGCGGAAAGCGATTTCGCGCTCGCCTCGCATATTGGGGCTGGCGCGCAGCAGTGACCTTCGGCGATGTGTCCGTCGATCCCGACGAACACGTCGAGCTGCACCGGGTTGTAAATCTAGCAACGGGACTGGAACTCTTTCATGCCGCAGCCCTGGTTCACGACGACATAATCGACAACAGTGATACCAGGCGTGGCGTAACAACCGCGCACCGCCAATTCGAGCGTCACCATATCGACGGTCGGTTCTCTGGCTCGGCAACAACCTACGGTGCGTCCAGCGCAATCTTGCTCGGCGATCTTTTGTTGTCTTGGGCGGACGACCAATTCCTCGGTGCCGCCATCGGACTGGACGCCAGCGTCAGCCGCCTGTACCGCGACGAACTTCGAACGATGCGGTCCGAGGTGACGGCCGGACAGTTTCTTGACAATCACGATTCGGTCGCGTGGCGCACGATCCCCTGCGAAGAATCGGTCGACCGGGCGCAGAGAGTGGTTATATACAAATCGGCAAAGTACAGCGTCGAAGCGCCGTTGATTCTTGGTGCAATACTCGGCGGTGCAGCGCCTGACCTTGTTTCAGCGCTGAGAGGCTTCGCGCTACCACTCGGGTTCGCATTTCAACTGCGCGACGACATGCTCGGTGTTTTCGGCGACGAAGCCACGACCGGAAAGCCGGCAGGTGATGACCTTCGCGAGGGCAAACGAACGGTCATGCTCGCCATAGCCCGGCAAAACGCGGATGCTGCGACACTCACTGTCCTCGATGAGCTTGTCGGCGACCCTCGACTCGAGCCAGCACAGATCGACATGCTGAGATCGACGCTTCACGCAACGGGGGCGGTCGTCCAAACCGAAGACCTCATCGCGCTCTCGCGGGAGCGATCACTTCGCGCGCTCGCCGAAATGGGCGTCGATGCTTCGGTTGCCAAAGAGCTCGGTTCCCTCGTTGAGGCCATCACCGTCCGGAGCGTATGACAAGACACACCTGCCGCGCCTGACGGGTTTTATGCCTCGCTCCCCTGACAATAAAGAGGAGAGGGGGAACCCAAATGGTTGACAGTATTCCGTCAGATTCACCTTCTCCCATCTTCGAAGGTCTTGCACCTCAGTTTTCTGCGGAACCGAGGCGGACGCGTCGCACTCGAATTCTCGCTGTCGCCGCGAGCGCGATGCCGATCATCGCAGCGTCGTGGGTTGCGGGGGCGACCACGGTCACCGAACTCGATCCGACCCAACAACCTCCCGCTCCCCCAGAGCCCACTCCCCAAGAATTGATGGACGCTACCAGTGTGTTGGGCCAGTCATCCCACGTTGTGCGGGCGGGCGAAAGTCTGAAATCGATAGCTGAAATGCACGGCATACCGACGGCAGCTCTGCTTGCCCTGAACGGCCTCTCGTGGCAGACGGCAGTTCACGAAGGACAAGAACTCGTCGTGAGCAAAAAACAGCGAAAACCAGTTAACGAATCCAAGGGAGCACTGCCGCTCTTAGCGGAAAGTCCCATTCTCGAGTCCGGAATTCGCGCCGACGAGATTGGCCGGGTTGCGGACGGTGGGGTCGTCACTGCGTTGTCAAACGAAATGGCCACCAATGCCCGAATCATTATTCAGGTTGGGCGCGAGCTCGGTATCCCCAACTACGGAATTGTCATCGCCCTCGCTACCGCCGCTCAGGAATCACATCTGCGAAACCTCGACTACGGCGATCGAGATTCAGTCGGGCTCTTCCAACAGCGTCCGGTGTCAGGCTGGGGAACGGACAGTCAAATCCGAGATCCGCGTTACGCGGCGCGCGCGTTTTTTGGTGGACCCACATCGCCCACCCCCGGAGAGACAATTGGGCTGCTCGACATCGATCAGTGGCAACACATGTCACTCACTGACGCAGCCCAGGCCGTGCAAATCAGCGCTTTCCCAGGGGCATATGCCAAGTGGGAAGTCAGCGCATGGAACTGGCTTTTCGAACTGACCTAATGTTGCACCCAAGTCAACGCGTAACCAACTGAACCCAGACATACACTGGAAGATATGAGCGCTGAATCGAACGACCCGCTGGTCGGAAGTGTGCTCGACGGTCGCTACCGGATTGAATCTCGCATCGCTCGCGGTGGAATGGCGAAGGTGTATCTCGCACAGGACACACGCCTAGAGCGTCAGGTCGCCATCAAGATAATGCATGACCATCTCACGGATGATGGCGACTACGCAGTGAAGTTCATTCGAGAGGCTCGGCACACCGCTCGCCTCGCACACCCGAATATCATGTCGGTCTTTGACCAAGGCCACGTCGATGACACCCTGTACCTCGTCATGGAATACCTGCCGGGGATGACATTGCGTGATTTGCTCAACGATTACGGAACACTCACCATTGAACAATCGCTCGACATCACTCAGGCAGTACTTCAAGCGCTTTCAGTGGCTCACCGTGAGGGTATATTGCATCGCGACGTCAAGCCTGAGAACGTTATCCTCGTCAATGATGGCCGCATAAAGATTGGCGACTTCGGACTTGCGCGACCCGTGAATAATGCCACGGATACCGGAAAGTCTCTTCTCGGAACAGTTGCGTATATCGCCCCCGAGCTATTGACACGCAGTCAGGCGGACAGCAGAAGCGACTTGTATTCCGTTGGCATCATGCTTTATGAAATGCTGACAGGCAAGCAACCATTCACCGGCGATACACCGATGCAAGTTGCGGTTCAACACGCGCAACAACCGATGCCGTTTGCGGCCGAATCCAACCCCACCGTGAGTCGCGCCGTCGACGACATCATTCAATGGGCGACTCAAAAGAAACCGACGGATCGACCAAAAGATGCTCGATCGATGCTCGACGCCCTCACACGTGCACTAACTCAACCTGACGACACAGCTACCCGTGTCATCGATTCCCCGACATCGTCAGCGCAGATTGAGGACTCACGCGAAACCCAACGCGCGCTGCCGACAATTCCACCGGCAGGTGTGGCTGATAGGACTGTCGGCGCTGCTCCACGGGTACCGATCCGAGCGCGTGGTCGAGGCCTCCGAG
>Ga0114967_10002651_pt1 | contig 14935 bp, 14 predicted proteins | sample M_130628_MF_Meta_FD_92639 | JGI IMG/M metagenome (GOLD analysis project Ga0114967, IMG submission 92639) | Freshwater microbial communities from Lake Montjoie, Canada to study carbon cycling - M_130628_MF_MetaG | ecosystem: Environmental > Aquatic > Freshwater > Lake | place: Lake Montjoie... | reverse complement strand
CGGCCCTGCCAGCAGCGACAGCAGTGCCAAAATTATCTGCACAGCATTTCGTCTACCCATGCCGGCACCAGCAGCGTCGCCGGGCCCAGCCGGGTTTCGGCGAAGTGCCCGCCGGTATCCTCCAGGTTCATCAGCATGCTGCGGGCGCCGGGCCGCAGCGCCTCGGAAAAACCGGCCGCCGGATAGACGGTGCCGGAGGTGCCGATGGCCACGAAGAGATCGGCATGGGCCAGCGCCACCTCGATGCGCGTCATATGCTGGGGCATTTCGCCGAACCAGACGATATCGGGCCTGAGCCGGGCCTCGCCGCAGCCAGGGCAGGCGGTGCCGCGCGGCATGGGGCCATGCCAATCATGCACCACCCGGCAGGCCAGGCAGCGCGCCCGCTTCAGCGCGCCATGCATATGCAGCATGCGGCGGCTGCCGGCGCGCTCATGCAGATCATCGACATTTTGGGTGACCAGCAGCAATTCGCCCGGCCATTCGCGGTCCAGCCGCGCCAGGGCGTGATGGCCGGCATTGGGTTCGATCTCGGCCAATTGGGCGCGGCGGCCATCATACCAGCCCAGCACCAGATCCGGGTCGCGGGCAAAGCCCTCGGGGGTGGCGAGGTCTTTCACGCTGTATTTCTGCCAGAGGCCGCCCGTGTCGCGGAACGTGGCCAGGCCGGATTCGGCGCTGATGCCTGCACCGGTGAGGATGACGATGCGCCGCGGGGCGGGCGGCTTAGGCTGCGAGCTCATACTCCACCTCGGGCACATAGGTCGCGCATTCCTTGCCGAGCAGCGAGGAGAAGAGGACGAAGCTCTCCACCATCACCGGCTCGGCACGGAACAGATTGTGCCGCTGAACATACTCGATGAGTTTGGGCGGGGCGACCGCATCGGTGCGGGCGAGGGTGACATGGGGGGTGAAGCGCTTACGCTCCGGCTGCAGGCCGACCCTTTGCATCGCCGTCTCCACCTTGTTCTGCAAATGGGTCAGCGCGTCATTGCGTTCGGCACAGACATGGACGGATTGGATGCGGCCTTGTTTCTCGAATGTGCCGAGGCCGCGCAGGGATAGGGAGAATGGCCGGGCGCGGATGCCGGCCAGGGCCTCGTCCACCTCCTCGGCCTGCCAATTCTGCACCTCGCCGATGAAGCGCAAGGTGAGGTGGTAATTTTCGGGACGAATCCAGCGCGCTCCCGGCACGCCCATGGCGATGGCGGACAGCTGTTCGATCAATTCCGCTGGCAGGGCCAGGGCAACGAAAAGACGCAGGGGCATGAGGCAGGCTCCCACCAATTCGCTGGTGACATTGCCGTTCAGAGCCGGATTCGGTCCAGCAGGGTTTGTGTGACAGATGATAATCTTTCCACCATCACCCGCACCCCGGCCTGGTTGGGGTGGATGCCGTCAGGCTGGTTCAGGGCGGCTATCCCCGCCACGCCCTCGAGCAGAAAGGGGTAGAAGAGCATGGCCGGCCGCTCCGCCGCCAGGGAGGTGAAGATGGTGGCGAATTCCCGGCCATAATCGGCGCCCAGATTGGGTGGGGCGATCATGCCCGCCAGCATGGTGGGGATGCGTTTTGCCGCCAGCCTGTCGAGAATGCCGGCCAGATTGGCTCGGCTGGCGGCGGGTGGCAGCGCCCGGAGCCCGTCATTGCCGCCCAGTGCGACGATGGCCGCTTGTGGGTTTTCCGCCAGCGCCCAGTCGATGCGGGCCAGGCCGCCGGCGGTGGTGTCGCCGGAGACCCCGGCATCGAGGATGCGCACGGGCCGGCCGGCCGCGACCAGGGCGGCCTGCAATTGTGGCACGATGCCCTGGCCGGGCGGCAGGCCATAGCCCGCGGTGATGCTGTCCCCCAGCATCAGCAGCCGGATGGGCGTTTGCGCAAAGGCCGGAAACACAGAGAAACCGATCGCGGCCTTTTGCAGCGCAGCACGGCGCCCATATCTGCCAACCATGGACATCCAGCCACAAACCCCCGCGCTGATCGAGGCGCATCACCTCCAATTTGAAGTGGTGGGGGCGGCGGGGCGCGTCAACATCCTGCGTGGGGTCAATCTGCGCATCGGCGCCTCTGAGGTGGTGGGCATTGTGGGGCCCTCCGGTTCGGGGAAGACCTCGTTGCTGATGCTGCTGGCCGGGCTGGATCGCGCCAGCGGCGGCACGTTGACGGTGGGCGGCCATGCGCTGGCCGGGATGGATGAGGATGCTCTGGCGCGGTTTCGCCGTGACGAGGTGGGGATTGTCTTTCAGTCCTTCCATCTGGTGCCGACGATGACGGCGCTGGAGAATACGGCCCTGCCGCTGGAATTCGCGGGGGATGTGAAGGCGGAGAGCCGGGCCCAGGCGGCGCTGGAGGCGGTGGGGCTGGGGCATCGGATTCATCACTATCCGGGCCAGCTTTCGGGCGGCGAGCAGCAGCGCGTGGCGGTGGCCCGGGCTTTTGTGGCGCGACCGAAATTGATTCTGGCCGATGAACCCACCGGCAATCTTGACCGGGCGACCGGCCAGGCGGTGATGGATCTGCTGTTCTCGCTGCGGGAATCATATGGCACCACGCTGGTGCTGATCACCCATGACCCGGCATTGGCCGCCCGCTGCGACCGCCAGTTGCGGATGGAGGACGGCCTGCTGGTGGAGGATTTTTCTGAGGTTCCGGGCGAATGAACAATGTTTGGCTGGGGCTGAAGCTGGCCCGGCGGGAATTGCGCGGCGGGACACAGGGTTTGCGCATTGTGCTGGCCTGTTTGGCGCTGGGGGTGGCGTCGATTGCGGCGGTGGGCTCGCTGCGTGCCGCCATTCAGGCCGGGTTGCAGGCCGATGGCGCCCGGCTGCTGGGGGGCGATTTTGAAATCCGCGGCGGTTATCAGGCGGTGCCGCCTGAGCCCATTGCCTGGGCTGTGGCGCGTGGTGCGGTGCCGAGCACCATCCTGCTCACCCGCGCCATGCTGGTGGCGCCGAGCAGTGAGCGGATGCTGGTGGAACTCAAGCTGGTGGATGCGGCCTATCCGCTCTTTGGCGAATTGCGCCTGGAGCATGGTAGGCTGGAGCGCGGCAGCGTGGCGGTGGAGCCGGCGGTGATGGAACGGCTGGGGCTGGCCATTGGCGATGAGGTGCGGCTGGGCGAGGCCCGGCTGCTGCTGGCCGCGACCATTGCCGAGGAGCCGGATAAGGTGGCCTCCCCCACCATTTTTGGTCCGCGTGCGATGATCAATTTGGCCGATCTGCCGGCCACGCAGCTCGCCCAGCCGGGCAGCCTGATCAATAATGAGGTCCGGTTTCGGCTGCCCGAGGGGGTGAATGCTGAGGGATTTGTGGGCGCGTTGCGCGCGGCCTTTCCTGATGCTGTCTGGCGTTTGCGTATGGCGAGCCAGGCGGAGCCTGGGGTGAACCGGTTTTTGGATCGAGCGGCTTCCTTTCTGACCTTGGCGGGGCTGACCGCGCTGCTGGTGGGCGGCATTGGCGTGGCCACTGGGGTGCGCGCCTGGCTGGAGGCGCGCGGCCGCACCATTGCCACGCTGCGTTGCATGGGCGCGCCCGCGGGGGCGATTTTTGCCACGTATTTGTGGCAGGTGCTGGCGCTGGCGGTGCTGGGCACCGGCATTGGGCTGGTGGCGGGGTTTGGGCTGACGGTGCTGGCGGCCTGGGCGCTCTCGGCCGTATTGCCGGTGCCGCCGGTGCTGCTGCCCTATCCGGCGCCGCTGGCGCTGGCGGCGCTGTATGGGCTGCTAACGGCGCTGGTGTTTTCGCTCTGGCCGCTGGGGCGGGCGCGGGAGATTCCGGGGGCGGCGCTGTTTCGGGACGGTTTTCAGCCGGCGCGCGGTTGGCCGCGGGCCTCGTTGGTGCTGCTCAATGCGCTGGCTTTGGCGGGGTTGGTGGCGCTGGTTGTGCTCACGGCTGAGCAGCCGCGCTTTGCCGCCGGTTTTTGTGCCGGGGCGGCGGCGGCGCTGGGGGTGTTTCGGCTGGGGGCATGGGGGCTGATGGCGCTGGTTCGGCGCCTGCCGCGTGCGCATTCGCCGGCCTGGCGGCTGGGGCTGGCCAATTTGTATCGGCCGGGTGCTGCCACGCCGATCATGGTGGTGGCGCTGGGCATCGGGCTGACCACGCTGGCGGCGATCGCGCAGATTCAGGGCAATCTCAGTATGGCCATCAGCAATGAGATGCCGGCGGCGGCGCCGAATTTTTTCTTTATCGACATCCAGCCCGCTCAGGTGTCGGGTTTTGATGCCCTGCTGCGGGCCAACCCGGCGGTGGCCGACATGCGCCGCGTGCCGAGCCTGCGCGCCCGGGTGGTGGCGGTGAAGGGCGTGCCGGCCGAGCAGGTGCGGGTTTCGCCCGATAGCGCCTGGGCGATGAATGGTGATCGGGGCCTGACCTATACCGGGCCTATGCCGGAGGGTACGCGGCTGGTTGCGGGGCAATGGTGGCCTCAGGATTATCGCGGCCCGCCTTTGCTCTCCTTTGATGCGCAGATCGCTGCGGGTTGGGGGGTGAAGGTGGGGGATACCATCACCGTCAATGTGCTGGGGCGGGATGTGGTGCTGACCATTGCCAATCTGCGCCAGGTGGCGTGGCGGGGCTTGGGGATCAATTTTACCATGGTGGCCTCGCCGGGGCTGCTGGAGGCGGCGCCGCATACGCATATCGCCACGGTGCGGAACGATCCCAGCGCTGATTCGGCGCTGCTGCGGCAGGTGACGGATGCTTTTCCCAATGTGTCCGGCGTGCGGGTGCGGGAGATTCTGGAGGGGGTGGCGGCGCTGCTGGGCAAGTTGGGTGGGGCGCTTTCGGCCGTGGGGGGCGTGACGCTGCTGGCCGGCATGCTGGTGCTGGCGGGTGCTGTGGCCGCCGGGCAGGGAAGGCGGGTGCGCGAGGCGGTGGTGCTGAAGACGGTGGGCGCCACGCGGGGGCAGATTCGTGGCGCTTTTCTGGTGGAATTTGGCGTGCTGGGGCTGGCTTCGGGGCTGCTGGCGGCGGCGGCTGGCACGGCGGCGGCCTGGGCGGTGACCAGTTACATCATGCGCCAGGAATGGGTTTTCCTGCCCGGCACGCTGGCCGCCACGGTGCTGGGCTGCATGGCGCTCACCCTCAGTTTTGGTTATGTCGGCACTGCTCTTGCGCTGCGCGCCAAACCCGCGCCATTTCTGCGCAATGAGTGAGCCGAGCGAAGCCGATCTGCATTTTCTCCGCCGCGCCTTTGCCGTGGCGACTGAGGCCCGGGCGCGTGGCGACCGGCCCTTTGGCGCCGTGGTGGTGGCCGATGGCGCCATTCTGATGGAAGGCCCGAGCCTGCAGGGCGCGGGGGGCGGCGGCAATCTGGCGCATAGCGAGATGGTGGCGCTGGGCCGGCTGCACATGGCCGGAATCTCACGAAAGACCCTGGCGCGGGCGACGATGTATTCCTCGGGCGAGCCCTGCGCGATGTGTTCTGCGGCGATTTTTTATGCCGGTATTGGCCGGATGGTCTATGGCTTGCGGGCCGAGGCGATTGCCGCCGCGCGCAATGCCCAGGCGCATACTGCGGGGCTTGGCTTATCCTGCCGGCAGGTTTTGAGCGCCGCTGCCGCGCCGGTTGCGGTGCTGGGCCCGCTGCTGGAAGCCGAAGGGGCGGTGCCGCATGAGGGCTATTGGGTGCCGGGTGCGGCGTGACACGCTGTGACAATTCGCCGCTTGATTTGGATTACGAAAACTCCATATAAACGGGCATCCGGGGGTTTTGGCCCTCATAGACAAGGAAATGATCGAGCCATGGCTCTTCAACCCGACTACCGCTTTGGCGCCGCGCCCGGCTGGGGCCGCACCTCCGCCGCTGATGCCGCCGCGATCGATGCGGGGCTGCGGGCCTATATGCTGCGGGTTTACAATTGGATGGCCAGCGGCCTGCTGCTGACCGCCATTGTTGCCTATGCCATTGCGGCTGTGCCCGAAGTGGCCTCGATGTTCTACACCGTGGTGCGCACGCCGCGCGGCATTGCGACGGCGCCGACCATCTTGGGCTATGTGGCGATGTTCGCGCCGCTGGCCTTCATTCTGGTGCTGAGCTTCGGCATCAACCGGCTGAGCAAGACCACCACGCAGGCGCTGTTCTGGGCCTTCTGCGCGGTGATGGGCGCTTCGATGTCCAACATCTTCGCGATCTACACCAAGACCTCGGTGGCGAGCACGTTCTTTGCCACCTCGGGCATGTTCGCGGCGATGAGCCTGTGGGGCTACTCCACGGGCAAGGACCTGACCAAGATGGGCAGCATCATGGTGATGGGCCTGATTGGCATGATCCTGGCTTCGCTGATCAACATCTTCCTGCAGAGCTCGGCTTTGGCCTTTGCTGTGAGCATTATCGGCGTGATCGTGTTCTGCGGCCTGACGGCTTATGACACGCAGCGGATCAAGAATGATTTTGTTGAGTACAGCTATGCCGAGGGCACCGATGAGGCTGCCAAGCGCAGCGTGATGGATGCGCTGGGGTTGTATCTGAATTTTGTGAACCTGTTCCAACTGCTGTTGCAGTTCATGGGTGTGCGCAACCAGGATTGATCCTGGGCGGGCAAAAAAGGCCCCGGCGGAGTGATCCGCCGGGGCTTTTTTTTGCCGGCTTTGGCGCGTATGGTGTTTCAGGTGCGGGCGTAGTTCAGCGGTAGAACGTCAGCTTCCCAAGCTGAATGTCGTGGGTTCGATTCCCATCGCCCGCTCCAATACCTTCCCAGTCCAATGATGACTTCGCTTGAATCTGCCTCTCGGTCGGGCGCATGATGCCTGGAACAAGGGAGGGCTTGGCGATGCTTGGGCGGCTTCTCATTGGCGTGTTGCTGGCGGCGCCGGCCATGGCGCAATCTCCCCTGGCGAGCGATGGTTGCCGGATTGCCGCACAATGGTGCGCCAATTGCCATGCCGTCACCCGCTCCGCCCCACCGCCGAGCGGCGATGCCGCGCCCGGCTTCCCTGCCATTGCCGCCATGCCGAGCACAACGGAGACCAGCCTTCGGGTCTTCTTGCAGACGCCGCACACCAATATGCCGAATTACCAGCTCAGCCACCTCGAGCTGGATGCGGTGGTGGCCTATATCCTGTCGCTGCGCCGGTAAACGCTGGCGTTACCCCCGCCCGCCGAGCAATCCGCGCGGGTCAGCCGGCTGGCCATTGCGGCGCAATTCCACATAGAGTTGCGGCTGTTCGGCGGCCAGGCTGCCCACTGGCTCACCCGGAAGCACGCGTTCGCCGGTTGCGGTTTCCAGCCTTTCCAACCGCGCCAGCACCAGATGCACGCCCGCGCCGCAATCGATGATCACCAGCCGGCCATAGCTGCGGAAATTGCCGGCAAAGGCCACACGTCCGGCGCAGGGCGCCACCACCCGGGCGCGGGGGCCGGCCAGCATGGTCATGCCGCGGGCGGGCCCGCCTTCGCCGCTTGTGCCGAATTCGCGGGCCACCTGGCCGGCCACGGGCATGGCGTAGCGCCCGGGGGTGGGCTCGGTTGGTGGCGGGGGGGGGCGAGCTGCGCTGCGCCGTGCGGCGGCGCGGGCTTCCTGCTGCCGCTCTTGTTCCAGGCGGGCCATGGCCTGCTCCAGGTCGGTCACCCTGGAGGCTGCCTCACGCGCGCGGCGGGTGGCGCCATCTTCACGCGCTTGGGCTTCGGCGCGGCGGGTGCGGGCCTGGTCCAGCGCCGTCTCTAGTCTTGTGTCAGCGCCCAGGGCCTCGGCCCGGGCGGCGGCGCGTTTCTCGGCCTCGGCCTCGGCGGCGCGGCGGGTGGCGGTGGCGCGCTCGGCCGCTTGGCGAAATGCTTCGGCCTCGGCGCCGGCGTGGCGGATCAGCGCCTGCATGGCCAGCAGGCCGCGCAGGGCATCGGCCGGGGGGACTGGTATGGCCAGCAGGCTTTCGGCCGGCCAGCGTTCTAGCCGATGCAGCAGGGGCAGAAAGGGGGCGAGTGCGGCGGCGCGGACGGCGCGTTCGGCAGCGGCGGACTGCGCTGCCTCGGCGGCGGTGCGGGCGGTGGCTTCGGTGCTGGCCAGCCGTGCCTCGGCCTGCTGCATGGCGCGGGCGGCGGCGACCCGTGCCTCGGCGAGGCGGCGCTCCTCGGCCTGGGCGGCGCTGGCGGCGCGGGCTGCCTCGGTGGCGGCGGCGCTGTCCTGGCGGGTTTGGCGCCTTGCGTCGCGCAGCTCGGCCGCGGTTTGTCCCCATGCGGGCTGAAGCAGCAGCACCAGCAGGGGGAGAATGCGCCTCATCGCAACAGGCATTGCCCTGTCATGGCGGCGGGCTGCGGCAGGCCGAGCAGTGCCAGCAGGGTGGGTGCGACATCGGCCAGCCTTCCATCGGCCAGCATGGTGCCGGCTGGGCCGCCTTGCAGCATCACCGGCACCCGGTTGAGGGTATGGGCGGTGTGCGGGCCGCCGGTTGCGGGGTCGCGCATCATTTCGGCATTGCCATGGTCGGCGGTGACCAGCAGGGCGCCGCCGGTGGCGGCCATGGCCGCCATGATGGTGCCCAGGCCGGCATCCACTGCCTCGCAGGCTGCCATGGCGGCGGGCAGGCTGCCGGTATGGCCCACCATATCGGCATTGGCGAAGTTCAGCACGATCAGGTCATGCGCGCCGGCGGTGATGGCGGCCACTGCCTTTTCGGCCAGTTCCGGCGCGCTCATCTCTGGCTGCAGGTCATATGTCGCCACTTTGGGCGAGGGCACCATGATCCGCGCCTCGCCGGGCAGCACCGGCTCCTCGCCGCCATTGAGGAAGTAGGTGACGTGGGGGTATTTCTCGGTCTCGGCCATGCGGAGCTGGGTCATGCCGGCGCGGGAGACGATCTGGCCCAGCAGGTCATCCATGGATTGGGGCGGGAAGAGCGTGGTGAGGAATGGCTCCAGCGCGGTGGAATATTGCGTCATGCCCAGGGCCATGGCGAGGCGCGGCTTGGTGGCGCGGGGGAAGCCGGTGAAGCTGGGGTCGAGCAGGGCTGCGAGGATTTCGCGCACTCTGTCAGCGCGGAAATTGAAGCAGAGCAGGCCGTCGCCATCGGCCATGCCGGTGTAGTTACCGATGATGGCGGCGGGGATGAATTCATCGGTCTTGCCGGCGGCATGGGCGGCGGCGATGGCGGCCTGGGCGTTTTCTGCCGCCACGCCTTGGCCTAGGACCATGGCGTTCCAGGCCTGGCTGACACGCTCCCACCGATTGTCACGATCCATGGCGAAGTAGCGGCCGCAGAGGGTGGCGAGCCGCGCGCCGGGCGGCAGCGCTGCCTCGAAATCGGCCACGAAGCGGGGTGCGGATTGCGGTGCGGTGTCGCGCCCATCGGTCCAGCCATGGATGGCCACGGGCACGCCGGCACCGGCGAAAATTCGCGCCAGTGCCACAGCGTGGTTTTGGTGCGCATGCACGCCGCCGGGCGAGAGCAGGCCCATGAGATGCAGCGTGCCGCCGCTGGCTTGCAATGCCGCCACCGCCGCTGCCAGGGCAGGGTGCGCGGCCAGTGAGCCATCGGCCACGGCGGTGTCGATCCGCGGCAGGTCCTGCATCACCACCCGCCCGGCGCCGAGATTGAGGTGGCCGACCTCGCTATTGCCCATCTGGCCCTCCGGCAGGCCGACATCGTGGCCGCAAGTGGCCAGATAGCCGCGGGGGCCGGCGGCCCAGAGTGCGTCAAAATGCGGAGTATTTGCCAGGGCGACGGCATTATCGGCGCAATCGGGCCGAAAACCCCAGCCATCGAGCACCACGAGCATCACGGGTCTGGCCATCTATTCGTCCTTACGTCTCGGCTCATGCAATAGCGATGCCGGGGGGGCTGCGCCAGCTTGCCTCAGGGCCGCTCGCCCCGCGCCAGCCTTGCGGCGAATTGGTCCAGCACCGGCATGAGATCGGCCACGCTGTCGATGCAGATATGCGCACCGGCCGCGTAGAGCCGGGCCTCGGCGATGCTGCGCAGGCGGTTCAACTCGGCCGTCGGCGTCCGTTCCAGCTCCTCGGCTGAGAGGCCGACCTCATTGCCGGAGAGGGTGACGCCCACGGTCCAGCAGCCTGCCGCGATGCCCTCGCCAATGCCGGCGGGGGTGTCATCCACCTTCACCACGCTGCTGGCGGGATGGACGCCGAGGTCCAGGAAGCAGCGATACATCATCATGGGGGAGGGCCGGCCCAGGGCCAGGTCCCCGGCGCAGACCAGATTATCCGGGGCATAGCCCTGGGCGGCGGCGAGGGGCAGCAGCGGGGCCATGATCTCGCGCGTGTAGCCTGTGGTGCTGCCGATTTTCATGCCGCGGGCGCGCAGCGCCGTGGCCATGGCCGCCGCGCCGGGGATGAGGGTGGAGTGTTCGGGCTTGGTCACCACCGCGACGTTCATCGGCACGAAGATGTCGTAGATCGCCTGGGCATCGGCCTCGGCGAAGGGGCGGCCATGCTGTGCCGCCCAGGCCGCCGCGATGCGGGGCAGGGCGCCGAGGCTGCGGATATGCTCCAGCTTGGCCATGCCCATGGGGCCGCGCGCCTCGGCGATGGTGATCTCCACGCCGAAGCGGGAAAATACCTCGACGAAGACGCCCATCGGGGCGCGGCTGCCGGTGTCTACCACCGTGCCCGCCCAATCCAGCACCACGGCCTTGAGGCTGTTCATGCGATCTCTCCCTGCAATTCGGTGATGGTCTCCTCGGCGATGGCGAAGGATGTGCTGGCGCCGGTGCCGCTGGTGATCATGACGATGCGCACCCCGGGCATGGGGGCATCGCGGAACATCAGCCGGTCGGGGGCGGAGGCGTAGATGCCGGTCCAGCGCGCAGTGACCGGTGGGGCTTTGATGCCGAGTGCGGCCTCGAATTCATCGAGGATCAGCCGGTCCACCGCTTCGGGCTGGAAGGGGTCGGGGGTGGCGCCATAGTGATGGCTATCGCCTACCACCAGCGAGCCATCGGCCGATTGCACCACGATGAGGTGGATGCCGTTATCCAATTGCGCGCCCTGTTCGCGCCGCAGGATGGGGCGCAGTGCCTCCGCCTCGGGCAATTCGGCATAGCCGAGATAGCGCACGAGGCCGAGATCGCTCATCACCGCGGCCGGCAGGCGAAAGCCGGGATTGGCCAGGCGCAGCATATGCAGCTTGCATTTGGTGACATTGTAGGCGGCGATCCGCTCGGGGAAGAGGGCCAGGAAGTCATCGCCGGGGCAGACGACGATGCGGCGCGCGGCCAGGCTGCCGGTGGAGGTGACGACCGCGCCGGGCTCCACCGCGAGCACCATGGTGTTGCGGCGGATTTCCACGCCATGGGCGCGTTCGAGCCAGGCGGCGAGAAGGGGGATGGCGTCACGGCTTTCGACCCGGCGCTCATGCGGGCTGTGCAGCAGGGCGGCGGGGGCGCCGGCGGTGATGTCCGGGAAGCGGCGCGCTGCCTCGGCGGGGCCGAGCAATTCGCAGCCCTGGCCCATTTCGGTGCGGGAGAAGGCTTCGAGCACCGCGGCCGCCTCCGGCCTGCGGGCCAGCACGGCGAGGCCTGGGTGGACAATCTCGATGCCGGCCTGGGGCGCCACCTCGGCCCATACATCGCGCGAGCGCATGGCGCGGCGCCAGCAATCGCCCGCCTGCTGCCCGGTGACGGTGACGAAGCCGAAATTGCGCACCGAGGCGCCATTGGCCTGTGCGTCACGGTCCAGCACCACCACCCGCATCCCGGCACGGGCTGCGGCCAGGGCATGCGCGAGGCCCAGAACACCTGCGCCCACAATGGCTATATCGTAGGCTTTGGCCATGATCCCTGCCCTGAAAACTGGCGACAGCCTAGCGCCGGCACAGGCTGAGCCAAAGAGGACTTGTACCACGCCGCGCATTTCATGGCACTGTCACATAACCACCATTCGCGCGGGAGCCTTGAACGGCGAATGTGCAGCGGAGTTCATCACACCAGTAGGGAGTGCTTTATGCGCCGTATTCTCCTCGCCACCATGGCGGCCATCGGCCTCACCGCCGCCGCCGCGCAGGCCCAACCGCGGACCCGGCTGACGGTCTATACCGCGCTGGAAAATGAGCAGCTTGCGCCCTTCAAGGCGGCCGCCGAACGCGCGGTGCCGGGGATTGAGATCGCCTGGGTGCGTGATTCCACCGGCGTGATCACCGCCCGGCTGATCGCTGAGCGGGCCAATCCGCGCGCCGATGTGATCTGGGGCCTTTCGGTGTTCAGCCTGCTGCAACTGGAATCGGCTGGCATGCTGGAGCCCTATACCCCGGCCGGCGCCGATGCGCTGCGGCCGAATTTCCGCTCCGCCCGCACCCCGATGACCTGGACGGGGATGGATGCCTTCGTCTCCGCCATTTGCTTCAACCGCGTGGTTGCTGAGCAGCGTGGCCTGCCGCGGCCGACGACTTGGGCGGCGCTGCTAACCCCGGCCTTTCGTGGCCAGGTGGTGATGCCCAACCCCGCCTCCTCCGGCACCGGCTTCCTCACCATCGCCGGCTGGATCGGCGCGATGGGCGAGGCCCAGGCCTGGAGCTTCATGGACCGGCTGCATGAGAATGTGCAGGTCTATACCCATAGCGGCAGCGCGCCCTGCAACAATGCAGCCCGTGGCGAGTATGGCGCGGGGCTGTCCTTCGACATGCGTTCGGTGGCGCTGCGCAACCAGGGCGCGCCGATTGACGTGATCGTGCCGACCGATGGCGTGGGTTTTGACTTGGAAGCGACGGCCATTGTGCGCGGTACGGCCAATCTGGACGCCGCGCGCCGGCTGGCCGATTTCACCGTGACCCGCGCGGCCGGTGACCTCTATGGCCGCTTCTATGCGCTGCTGGCGCATCCGGCGGCGACTTCGACGGTGGAGAACTACCCGGCTGATTTCGCCGCCCGTCTCGTCTCCCAGGATTTCTCTGCCCTCGCCGCGCGGCGGGAGGAAATTCTGCGCGAATGGACCCGCCGTTACGACGGCAAATCCGCGCCGCGGAACTGAGGCGGCCATGCTCGACCTGCTGGCGGCCAGACCACCGGGGCCGACCTATCTGACGGTCGAGCATGTATCGAAGCGCTTTGGCGGTTTCACCGCCTTGCATGATGTGTCGCTGAGCGTGGGGGCGGGGGAGTTTGTTTCTTTCCTGGGCCCCTCGGGCTGTGGCAAGACGACGCTGCTGCGGGCGATTGCCGGGCTGGATATGGCCAGCAGCGGGCGGATTACCCAGGCGGGGCGGGATATTACCGCCCTGCCGCCAGCCGAGCGGGATTTCGGCATTGTCTTTCAGTCCTATGCGCTGTTTCCCAACCTCAATGTGGCGGGGAATATCGGCTATGGGCTGCGGGGGGCGGAATGGCCGCGGGAGAAGGCGCGGGCGCGGGTGGCGGAGTTGATCGCCACCGTGGGGCTGGAGGAGCACGCGGAAAAATACCCTTCACAGCTTTCGGGCGGGCAGCAGCAGCGGGTGGCGCTGGCCCGCGCGCTGGCCAATCGGCCGGGCTTGCTGCTGTTGGATGAGCCGCTGTCGGCGCTTGATGCCATTGTGCGGCAGCGGCTGCGCACGGAAATCCGCGCCGTGCAAAAGGCGCTGGGGGTGACCACCATTATGGTGACCCATGACCAGGAGGAGGCGCTCTCGATCTCCGACCGCATCGTGGTGATGAATGCGGGCCGGATTGAGCAGATCGGCACGCCGGAGACGGTGTATCGCAACCCTGCCTCGGCCTTTGTGGCCAGCTTTGTTGGCCGATCGGGCAGCTTTGACGCCACCGTGGAGCCGCTGGGGCGGCTGCGGGCGGGCAATATGAGCCTGGGGGCGGATGCTGTCGCCTCGCTGCCGGCGGGAGCGGCGGCGCGGGCCTTTATCCGGCCGGAGGATGTGAAGCTGGGGCCCGCCGCCGAGGCCTATCCCGGCGCCTTCATGGCCATTGTGGGCGGCATTGAGTTTCTGGGGCCGGTTTGCCGCATTCATCTGCTGGTGGAGGGGATGACGCTGGAGGCCGATGTGGCCTCGGACCAGATGGCCGGGCCGAACCTGGCCAATAGCGCCCGCGTGCTGGTGGCGGTGCCGGCGGATAAGGTCATGGCCTATCCGCATGGCTGAGTTGGCGCTGGTGCGGCCGCGGGCGGGGCGCGACCAGCGGATCATGCAGGGCGCGCTGCTGCTGGCGGCGGGGTTCTTGGCGCTGTTTCTGTTGCTGCCGCTGGCCTGGCTGCTGGTGCGGGCGTTTCAGGATGCCGAGGGCGGCTTTGTCGGGTTGGCGAATTTCGCGGCTTATGTGACGACGCCGGCGCTGGCGGCCTCGGCGTGGAATTCGCTGTGGGTGGCGGCGCTGACCACCTTGCTGGTGGTGCCCCTGGCCTTCTGCTTTGCCTATGCGCTGACGCGCAGCCGGATACCGGGGAAGCCATTCTTCCGGGCGGTGATGCTGCTGCCAGTGCTCGCACCTTCGCTCTTGCCGGCGCTGGCGCTGATCTACCTTTTCGGCAATCAGGGGATGCTGCGGGGCTGGCTGCTGGGCCATTCCATCTATGGGCCGATTGGGATTGTGATGGCCCAGGTGTTTTATTGCTTTCCGCATGCGGCGCTGATTTTGTCGGTGGCGCTCGCAGGGGCGGATGGCCGGCTTTATGAGGCGGCGGCGGCCTTGAAGGTGGGGCGGTGGCGGATGTTCACCACCATTACGCTGCCGAGTGCGACTTATGGGCTGGTTTCGGCCGCGGTGGTGGTTTTCACCCTGGTGGTGACGGATTTTGGCATTGCCAAGGTGATTGGCGGGCAATTCCCGGTGCTGGCCACGGAGGTCTATAAGCAGGTTGTTGGCCAGCAGAATTTCAACATGGGCGCGGTGGTGGGGATTGTGCTGCTGCTGCCGGCGGTGGGCGGTTTTCTGCTGGAACGCTGGGCGCAGGGGCGGCAGGCGGGGGTGCTTTCGGGCCGCTCGGTGCCTTATGCGCCGAAGGTGCGGCTGGCGCGGGATGTGCCGCTTTTGCTGCTTTGCCTGGCGGTGGCGGTGGCGCTGCTG
>Ga0114967_10002650_pt1 | contig 14936 bp, 8 predicted proteins | sample M_130628_MF_Meta_FD_92639 | JGI IMG/M metagenome (GOLD analysis project Ga0114967, IMG submission 92639) | Freshwater microbial communities from Lake Montjoie, Canada to study carbon cycling - M_130628_MF_MetaG | ecosystem: Environmental > Aquatic > Freshwater > Lake | place: Lake Montjoie... | reverse complement strand
GTCACCAGTTTGCTAGACAAAGCAGAAGGCCCGATCATTGCCTCGACTGACTACATGAAGTTGTTTGCGGATCAGATTCGGCCGTTTATTCCAAAGAGTCGTGCTTACAAAGTATTGGGCACTGATGGTTACGGTCGCTCAGATTTTCGCTCAAAATTGCGCGAGCACTTTGAGGTAAATCGACACTTTGTTGTCTTGGCAACGTTGCGTGCACTTGCCGATGAGGGCACAGTGCCAGTGAGTCAAGTGGCAGCTGCAATTAAAAAATACGGTATCGATCCCGATAAAGCCAACCCCCAATACGCTTAATTAAAGAGATCCATTATGAGTAACATCACAGCTATTGAAGTTCCAGACATTGGGGATTTCGACACCGTTGAAGTGATTGAGATTTTGGTGAAAGTCGGCGATGCCGTCAAAGCCGAACAAAGCTTGATCACGGTTGAGTCTGATAAAGCCTCAATGGAAATCCCCACCTCGATCGCTGGTATTGTCAAAGCGATTGCAGTAAAGGTGGGCGATAAGATCAAGCAAGGCAGTGTGATGCTGAGCATTGAGGCGAGTGCGGGTGCGCCAAGCGCTGCTGCACCAAGCGCTCCTGCTGCAGCGACAGCGAGTGTCGCGGTCGCTTCGAGCGCGTCGAATACTTCTGCGCCCACGGCGTCTGCCGCTAGCGCTGCGGCTGTCGCGGTCGCAGCAAGTGCGGCAACCGCTTCTGGCACGTCAAGCGCCTCTGCGCCAGCCTCCGGCACCGCAGCCTCTGCGTCGCCTTCGGCTGGCAAGCTCGAAATGCCCGCCTCAACGGCCGGCTTACCGCACGCTTCGCCCTCGGTGCGTAAATTCGCGCGCGAACTCGGCGTTGATCTTGCCTTGGTGAAGGGCACAGGCGTTAAAGAGCGCATCGTTCAAGAAGATATTCAAAACTTCGTCAAGCAAGCGTTGGCGGGTGGTGTGGGTGCTTCTTCAGCCTCTGCTTCGGGCGCCTCCCTGGGTGGCGGACTTGACCTCTTGCCTTGGCCTAAAGTTGATTTCACTAAATTTGGTGAAATCACCTCTAAGCCGTTGTCGCGCATTAAAAAGATTTCGGGTGCGAATTTGCACCGCAACTGGGTGATGATCCCCCATGTCACAAATAACGATGAAGCGAGTATCACCGAGCTTGAAGCGTTTCGCGTGACGTTAAATAAAGAGAATGAAAAATCAGGCATTAAAGTCACGATGCTGGCGTTTTTGATTAAAGCCGTTGTCGCAGCGCTGAAGAAGTTTCCTGAATTTAACGCTTCGCTCGACGGCGATAACTTGGTGCTGAAGCAGTACTTCCATATCGGCTTTGCGGCAGACACACCCAATGGCTTGGTCGTACCTGTGATTCGCGATGCCGATAAAAAGGGTATTTTGGAGCTGGCCGCTGAAAGCAGTGAGCTTGCTAAGAAGGCGCGTGATGGCAAATTATCACCTGCAGAAATGCAGGGTGGTTGTATGTCGATTTCATCGTTGGGTGGCATTGGCGGTACACATTTCACACCCATCATTAACGCGCCAGAACTTGCGATCTTGGGCGTGTCAAAGTCTTACATGAAACCGGTTTGGGATGGCAAACAGTTTGTGCCACAACTGACCTTGCCACTGTCGCTGTCGTACGACCACCGTGTGATTGACGGTGCATCAGGGGCGCGCTTTAACGCCTACCTTGGCAGTCTGTTGGCGGATTTTCGCCGTATCGCACTGTAAGGGGCTGCTATGAGCAAACTGATTGATATTCCAATCCCTGATATTGGTGACTTTGATACGGTTGATGTGATTGAAGTGTTGGTGGCGGTTGGCGATACGGTCAAGGCCGAGCAAAGCCTGATTACCGTTGAATCCGACAAGTCGTCGATGGAGATCCCTTCGAGTCAAGGTGGTGTGGTTAAAGCAGTGTTAGTGAAGATCGGCGACAAAGTCAAACAAGGTTCTGTGATCTTGCAGCTCGAGGCAAGTTCGGGTGCAGCAGCTGGCTCAGCCGCCTCGGCTTCGGTGCCTTCTAGCGCAAGCTCGGCGGCCGACGCAAACGCGTCAGCGTTAGCTGCTGGTGCAGCCACAGCGATAAGTTCTGCTGCTAGCTCGCTCGGTTTAACGCAGGCTGCAGCGTCGAAGGGTGCTCAGCCCGCCAGTCACGCGTCAGCTTCTGCGGCGACTTCAGGCGCTCACGCGACGAGTCCTGCTCCGACTATCGCGATCGCAGCGTATAACGGCAAAGTTGACAGTAAGTGCGACTTGCTTGTCTTGGGTGCAGGCCCCGGCGGCTATTCAGCAGCGTTTCGCGCAGCAGACCTTGGCTTGAATGTGGTGCTTGTTGAGCGCTATTCAACGCTTGGTGGTGTGTGCTTAAACGTTGGATGTATCCCTTCGAAGGCTTTGTTGCATACGGCAGCCGTGCTCGAAGAGGCGCAAGCCTTGGCGGACCACGGTATCTCGTTTGGCAAGCCTAAGATTGATCTGGATAAGTTGCGTGCCTTTAAGGATGGCGTGATTGGTAAGCTCACTGGCGGTTTGGCGGGGATGGCCAAGGCTCGCAAGGTGACTGTCGTGACGGGTGTTGGATCGTTTGTCAGTGCTAACCATGTTGCAGTTCAAACTGAGGCTGGTGTGAAAACGATTGAGTTTGCCCAAGCCATTATTGCTGCGGGCAGTCAGTCGGTGAAGCTGCCGTTTATGCCCGACGATGAGCGCGTGGTCGATTCGACGGGTGCCTTGTTGTTGCGCAATATTCCAAAAAGAATGTTGATTGTGGGTGGCGGGATTATCGGCCTTGAAATGGGTACGGTGTATTCAGCGTTAGGTTCACGTTTAGATGTGGTCGAAATGCAAGATGGCCTGATGCAGGGCGCAGATCGTGATTTGGTCAAAGTGTGGCAAAAGAAAAACGCTCATCGCTTTGATAACTTGATGCTCAATACAAAAACCGTTGGTGCAGTTGCTAAAAAAGACGGTATTTACGTGACCTTTGAAGGCGCTGGTGCACCGAAAGAGGCGCAACGCTACGATTTAGTCTTGCAAGCGGTAGGTCGCACACCCAACGGTAAAAAAATCGGGGCTGACAAAGCCGGTGTGATGGTGAGTGACCGTGGCTTCATTGAAGTCGACCCTCAAATGCGCACCAATGTGCCTAACATTTTTGCCATTGGTGATTTGATCGGCCAACCCATGCTGGCGCATAAAGCGGTACACGAAGGGCATGTTGCTGCTGAAGTGGCAGCAGGGCAAAAGAGTTATTTCGATGCGCGTGTGATCCCGTCGGTGGCCTACACCGATCCTGAAGTGGCCTGGGTGGGCATAACCGAAGACCAAGCCAAGCAGCAAGGTGTTGCGATTACCAAGGGGCTGTTTCCTTGGGCGGCGTCGGGTCGTGCGATTGCCAATGGCCGTGATGAAGGTTTCACAAAGCTCTTGTTTGACGCGGCAACCCACAAGATTCTTGGTGGTGGCATCGTTGGCACCAATGCGGGCGATTTAATCAGTGAGGTTGCCTTAGCGATTGAAATGGGTGCGGATATGGTGGATATTGGTAAAACAATTCATCCACATCCAACCCTTGGTGAGTCAGTTGGCTTAGCGGCAGAGGCTGCTGAGGGTCATTGCACTGATTTGCCGCCTGTGAAAAAGAAGTAGCTGGCTCTGCCGTTGATAGAGCATCTTGCGTGAATTTGTTAGCGTGATCCTCGAAAAAAAACCGCTCTCTTTATGCTTTGAAGAGAGCGGTTTTTTTATAAAGAACGAAGATTCGCGACAGAGGTCACGTCACAGCGCCACCGTCGAAAACCACGGTACTGCTGCAATCGCAATCAACCCAACCAATAGCGCAACGATGTAAGGCCAGATGGCACCCATCACGTCATCGGGCGAGGCGTCACCGATGCGGCAGGCAACGTAAAAGCCTATACCGATCGGGGGCATCATCAGTCCAATATTCATGGCGGTGACGACCACCATTGAATAGTGAATCTCATGAATCCCCAGTTTTTTGGCAATCGGAAACATGATGGGCGCCAAGATCAAAATTGCGGGTAAGCCTTCAAGTAAGCAACCCAAAATCAAGAACACCAAGATCGTCACCACCATAAAACTGGCGATGCCGCCGGGCAGGGTGGTTAAAAATGTTGACAGACTTTGCACCACGCCGCTTTGTGTGATGGCCCAGGCCATCGCTGAGGCTGTACCCAAGATCAGCAAGATTGCACCGCTCAGGGCAGCGGTTTCGACCAACATTGCATAGACTTTGCGCCAACCAAGGCCGCCGTACAGCACCTGACCAATCAGCATGGCGTAAAGCACCGCAATGGTCGAGACTTCAGTGGCCGTTGCTACGCCACCCCCTACCGCACTGCGAATCAAAAAAGGCAACACTAAGGCTGGGCCAGCAATCAACAAGGCCTTCCAGATCATTTTGATGGTTGAGCGTTTGACGTTATCAAGTTGCTCGTGACGGGCTTTCCAGCGCGCTAAGGCGACCAGAGCCATCAGTAACACGCCTGCAATCACGACGCCGCTTTGAAACAAACCCGCGATTGACACGCCCGCGACTGATCCCAATACGATCAGCACGATGCTTGGTGGTACGGTATCCGCCATCGCAGCACCAGTTGCGAGCAGGGCAATCATTTCGCGCGGTTTATGCCCTCGACGTTTCATTTCAGGAAACAACGCTGGCGCAATAGTTGCCATGTCCGACACTTTTGAGCCCGAGATGCCCGACACAATGAATAACGAGCCAAGCAGCACGTAAGACATGCCGGCTTTAATATGACCCAGCAACGACGCCAAGAAATCGACAATGGCTTTACCCATACCGGTGGCATCGAGCACGCAGCCTAGCAACACAAAGATCGGCACTGACACAAGGATCAGGCTTGACATGCCTTCATCCATGCGTCCAATCACTACCATTAAAGGTACGGTGGTTGAAAAGGCCAGATAACACAGCGCCCCTGCGCCAAAGCAAAAGGCAATGGGCACGCCTGCAACTAAGCACAGCGAAACCAGGATGACCAAGAAAAAGAGAATGTTGTAGAGCCCAAGTGAGGTCAACCAACCAGAGCCCACCCAGCAAAGAGCAGCAAAGGCACTCACCAAGATCGCTGCGCCCAATAGATTAAGCTTGCTCACCGTTTGTGCTGCATAAACGACCAGCACCCCAAGCATGGCCAAAATGCCAAACGCCAACGCTGATACCCTAAAGCTGTTGGGAATCCCAAGTGCGGGTGAGGTGACAAACCACTCGTCTTGCGCATACTCGATGGCAGGCGTCACCAGAGCAAGCAGAAACGCAACAATCGTTACCAGTGCAACCGCATGCACAAACCCACGCAGGCGTTCGGGCATCATTTGTAAAAATAGCGTTAAGCGTAAGTGTTCATTGCGATACATGGCGATTGCCGAGCCCAACATGGCAAGCCACAAAAATGAAATTGAAACGACTTCATCGATCCAAACAATCGGCAGCGAAAAAACATAGCGCGATACGACGCCTACCAACAGCATGACCACAATGACTGTCATCAGCAACGCGCTGATAAATTCGATTGGTTTTAACAATCGTGACACGAGGGGGCTGGAGGAAAGAGTGAGTTCAGTGGTCATTGTCGTATCTTTGAAAGCTTGAATGAAAATCGAGGGCAAAAAAAACGAAAATCTAGTGCCTCGATGAAAATCTTGTTAATGCCTAATAATAAGAAAATAAGAATCTGGTGCTTAAATAAAAAGCTAGTCTCTAAATAAAAATCCGGATGCCGCTTTTCATCAGCGAAGCATCCGGAGTAGGCGTTTGGCGAAGCAGTTGTGTTCGCCAGCGCGCGGAAATTACGCTTAAGCGAGTTTGCCGCTGTAGCGCTCAAGCATCGACCAGGCCTCATCGCCCAGTTTGCCTTTCCATTCGGTGTAAAAGCCACCTTGGCGCAAACGGTCGCGGAACGAATCTGGCTTAGTCTGGTTAAAGAGCATGCCCTTTTCAGTCAGTCCTTTCTGTAAGCCAGCGTTCATGGCCGCCACGTCGGCACGCTCTTTCAGACCTGCAGCATTGATATTTTTTGCCACGATTGTGCGCATGTTTTCTGGCAGTCTTTCCCAGGCGCGTTTGTTCGCCAAGAACCAGAAGCCATCCCACATATGATTCGTGATCGAGCAGAACTTTTGCACTTCATTGAGTTTTGCCGTATCAATAATTGCCAAGGGGTTTTCTTGGCCGTCGACCACTTTAGTTTGCAAGGCGCTGTACACCTCGTTAAAGTTGATCGAAGCAGGTGCCGAGTCAAAGGCTTTGAACATTGAAGTCCAAAGCGGTGAGACGGGCACGCGAATCTTGAAGCCCTTCAAATCTTCTGCGCTTTGAATTGGCTTGGTTGACGAGGTGATTTGGCGAAAGCCGTTATCCCAGATGTTGTCCATGGCAACCAAATTGGCTTTGCCGATCTCTTTGCGCACGTGTGCACCGAGGTCGCCATCCAACGCTTTCCAGACTGCAGCGTAGTCGCTGAACGCGAAACCGATACCGGTAATGGAAGCGGCGGGCACCAAAGTGGCCAAAATCAAACCGGATAAGGTGAAGAATTCGACGCCGCCATTGCGGACCTGGCTCAACATGTCGGTATCAGAGCCCAGTTGGCTGCTTGGGAAAATACGAATTTCAACGCGCCCAGCGGTTTCAGCTTGAATCGCATCGGCCATCTCTTTGGCGCGAATGTTCATCGGGTGCGTCAAAGGCAAATTATTGGCGTATTTGTATGAAAACTCTGCTTTAGATTGTGCCCAGGCGCTACGCAAAGGGGCCGCCATGACAATAGCACCGGCACCAACGCCAGCGAGTAGGTTACGTCGTGTGATTGACATTTGGGTTTCCTCTAGTGTGATTTGTATCGTTGCGCATCATAGCAACGAACCCGAGGGTCTCGGCTGTTTTATGTCCCGATGAGAGCTAAAATAGGCGTTTTCCCCTAGCTTTACTGAATTTTTGCCCTAAATTAACCGCTAATTGGTCCTGACTGTGTCCCATATTCTGCATGTGCTTGGCTCTTCTGTATTGTCCCAGTTTCGTCAAGAACGTCTGCTGGCCAAGTTCAAAGCGCAGGGCTTACCGATCGCTGATATTGCGGCGCGTTTTGAGCATTTTGTTTGGTGCGAGCAAGCGCCGGATGCGGCCGCGACACAGCGCCTGCAACAACTCCTTGATTACGGGCCAACTGCTCATGCGTCAGAACCGCAAACGTCTGATTTGATTTTGCGGGTGATCCCGCGCTTAGGCACCATTTCTGCCTGGGCCAGCAAGGCCACTGACATTGCACACAATTGCGGTTTTGCGAATGTGCTGCGTATCGAGCGTGGCGTGCGCTATGTCTTGACCCCCGAGCGTACTTGGTTAAAAACTCAAAAGCTTGACGCAGCGATGCTGGCGCAGGCCGCTGACTGCTTGCATGACCGTATGACCGAAACCGTGGTCGATGCGGGCTTTGATCCTCAAGCCCTGTTTGCCTCGCTACCGGGCAAACCGATGCGCACCGTTGAGGTGATGGCGCAAGGTAAGCAGGCGTTACTTCAGGCCAATACAAGTTTGGGTTTGGCCTTGTCAGAAGATGAAATCGATTACCTGACGCAATCGTTCACTGAGCTCGGTCGTGATCCAACCGATGTTGAATTAATGATGTTTGCCCAAGCCAACAGCGAGCACTGTCGCCACAAGATCTTCAATGCGCAGTGGGTTATTGACGGCAAGCCCACTGACAAAACCTTGTTTGGCATGATTCGCGAAACCCATGCGGCACAGCCCTTGGGTACGGTGGTGGCTTACTCAGATAACTCGGCCATCATGCAGGGTGGCGAGGCGTTACGCTTTCAGGCGGCGTTGCCAGGTGGGGCGCAGGGCGGCGTGTATGCCGCCAAGCCCCAGCTTGTGCACACCGTCATGAAAGTCGAAACCCATAATCATCCTACTGCCATTGCCCCGTTTGAAGGTGCGGCAACTGGCGCGGGTGGTGAGATTCGCGACGAGGGCTCTACCGGCCGCGGCTCGAAGCCTAAGGCGGGGTTGGCTGGTTTCACTGTTTCACATCTGCGCTTCGATGATGCGCCACGTGTTTACGAAGCCGATCATCACGGCAGCCCCGACCGTATCGCTAGCCCCTTGGCAATCATGATTGAGGGGCCCTTGGGTGCGGCAGCTTTTAATAATGAGTTTGGTCGCCCCAATTTGCTAGGCTATTTCAGGTCGTTTGAACAATCCACTGCTGACACTCGTTGGGGCTATCACAAGCCCATTATGATCGCGGGCGGCTTGGGCAGCATCGATGCTGGTTTGACCAAGAAAGACGTGATCCAGCCGGGTGCCCTATTAATTCAATTGGGTGGCCCTGGATTGCGGATCGGCATGGGCGGCAGCGCAGCATCAAGTATGTCGGTAGGTTCAAACACGGCGGCACTGGATTTTGATTCGGTCCAGCGTGGCAACCCCGAGCTCGAGCGTCGTTGCCAAGAGGTAATTGATCGTTGCTGGCAACAAGGTGCAAATAATCCGATTGTGGCCATTCACGATGTAGGCGCGGGTGGTTTATCCAATGCGTTTCCAGAGTTGGTGAATGACGCGGGCCGTGGTGCCACCTTTGAACTGAAGCGGGTGCATCTCGAAGAATCAGGCATGTCGCCCGCTGAGATCTGGAGCAATGAATCGCAAGAGCGTTATGTGTTGGCCGTGATGCCGCAAGATCTTGAGCGCTTTAATGCCATCGCTGAGCGTGAGCGTTGCCCGTTTGCGGTGATCGGCGTGGCGACCGAGGCGCGTCAGTTAACCGTGTTAAACGGTGAGGGCTTGCCCGGCTTAGATTCACTCTTACCCAAGCAAGACCTGCGCCCTGTTGACGTACCGATTGATGTGATTTTAGGCAAGCCACCGCGTATGACGCGCGACGTTAAACGCTTGCCTGGTCAGACCGCGCCGTTAGATTTGACGATCATCACGCTCGATGACGCGGTCACGCGGGTGTTGCAACACCCAACCGTCGCAAATAAAACTTTCTTGATTACGATCGGCGATCGCACCGTGGGTGGTTTATCTAGCCGTGATCAGATGGTTGGCCCCTGGCAGGTGCCCGTAGCCGATTGTGCGGTGACTTTAGCGGATCACGATGGCACACGTGGCGAGGCCATGGCGATGGGCGAGCGCACGCCGCTTGCCGTGATTGATGCCCCCGCTTCTGGGCGGATGGCCGTGGCCGAAGCGCTCACCAATCTTGCCGCCGCCGATGTGGCGTGTCTTGAAGACATTAAGCTGTCTGCCAACTGGATGGCAGCGTGTGGGGCCCCTGGGCAAGATGCTGCACTCTACGATACCGTGGCCGCAGTGAGCAAACTGTGCCAAGAGGTTGGCTTGTCGATTCCGGTGGGTAAAGATTCGTTATCGATGCAAACGGGGTGGTCGCAAGATGGCGAAGCGCGCAAAGTGATTGCGCCAGTTTCGTTAATCGTGACGGCTTTTTCGCCTGTAGAAGATGTACGCGCAACACTTACGCCGCAACTGCGTACCGATGTGGGCCCGACAAGCTTGATTTTGATTGATCTTGGTGGTGGTAAGCAGCGCATGGGTGGCTCGATACTGACCCAAGTATGTAATCAATTAGGTGAACAAACGCCTGATATCGACGATGCACAAGCCTTGCGCGCATTCTTTGTGACGATTCGCGCGCTAGCGCAGTCTGGCATCTTGTTGGCATATCACGATCGCTCTGATGGAGGTCTGTTGGCAACCGTGGCTGAGATGGCCTTTGCAGGCCACACCGGCGTGTCGCTCAACATTGATATGTTGTGCTACGACCATAATGCCCAAGATTGGGATGCCTACAATATTCGTGCTTCACAAGTTGCCGTACAGCGTAACGAATTGACCCTCAAAGCCTTGTTCTCAGAAGAGGCGGGTGCAGTGATTCAAGTCCCTGCAGCCGAGCGCGATGCCGTGATGCAAGTGTTGCGTGCGGCGGGGCTATCCACGCATTCACACGTGATTGGTTCGCTGAATACAAGCGACACGCTCGAGGTGTTTCGCGATGGCAACCGCATCTGGTCGCGGCCGCGTGCCGAACTCGGCGCACTCTGGAGCGATGTCAGTTATCGCATCGCGATGCGGCGTGACAATCCAGCCTGTGCCAAGGCTGAGCTAGACCTATGGGCCGACGCCACAGACCCAGGCCTGTCGCCGCACGTACAGTTTGATCCTCAACAAGAGGTTGCGGCACCGTTTATCGGCGCAGGCGCGCGCCCACGGGTTGCCATCTTGCGCGAGCAAGGGTGCAATAGCCAAGTTGAAATGGCCTGGGCGTTTGATAAAGCTGGGTTCGAAGCGGTTGACGTGCACATGACTGACCTTCAGACCGGCAAGGCTGAGCTATCGAGCTTTAAAGGCCTTGTTGCGGTGGGTGGTTTTAGTTATGGCGACACGCTTGGTGCGGGCGAGGGCTGGGCGCGTAGTATTTTGTTCAACACGCAATTGTCGGATCAGTTCGCACAATACTTTGCGCGTACGGATACCTTTGGGTTGGGTGTGTGTAACGGTTGCCAAATGATGGCTGCCTTAGCCACGATGATCCCGGGCGCCGAGAACTGGCCGCGCTTTACCCGAAATCAATCTGAAAAATACGAAGCACGTTTTTCGTTGGTCGAAGTGCTTGAATCACCCTCCTTGTTCTTCAAAGGGATGGCAGGTGCCACTATCCCTGTGGCCGTGGCGCATGGCGAAGGCTTTGCAAACTTTAGCCGTCAAGGTAATGCACAGGCAGCGCTTGCAGCATTGCGTTTTGTGGACCACAAAGGGCAGGCGACTGAGGTATATCCATTTAATCCAAATGGTAGCCCCGAGGGCCTGACGTCGGTGACAACAGCGGACGGGCGTTTTACGGTGTTGATGCCGCACCCTGAGCGGGTCACTCGTAACGTGATGATGTCGTGGGCACCGCCTAGCTGGGGGCCGAACGACTCAAAAGGCGCTTATTCGCCTTGGATGAGGTTCTTTCAAAACGCGCGGGTAGCGATCGGCTAGGGTGTGTCTCACGATATCGTGAGGGCACCCTAAGAAAGCCACTTACTTTTTAGCGTGACTTAGGATCAGGCAGGTGGTTGTGGCGTGGGCATAGAGTTTGCCGTCTGGTCCAACAATGCGGCCCTCTGCGGTGGCGACCTGACGGCCGACTTGAATGATCTTGCCAATCGCGCGTACTCGGATACCTGGGGCGGGCACGATGGCGCGTGTCATTTTTACGCTTAAATCTAAGGTCGTGTAGCCCGTGCCCGCGGGCAACATGGTGTGGATGGCGTTGCCGACCGCACCGTCCAAAATACTGGCAAACCAGCCCCCATGCACTGAACCCTGGACGTTCATGACGCTTTCGGTGGGGTTGCCTTGTAGCGTGGCTTGACCCGGTTCGAGCGCCACAATCAGGTAGCCGCAGGTTGCAGCCATCGGGCCATTTGGTAAATCACCGCGCATGACCGCCTGCATGACCTCCATACCTGTCATGGTTGCAGTTTTACTCTTGTCCAACAGCCCGATCGGGCGCCCGTTGGGCATACCGGCAAGTATTTTTTGTTCGTCTTCTAGCCATTGCGCCAGGGTGTTTTCAGTTGTCATGAGTCAAAGCTTTGAATAATTTTGGTTGTTTTTGGTCAAAATCTGAGCAGATGCTGCTCAGGCCTTGCAGGGTAGCTGCTTTTTAGCACTAGTTGCCTCTCAAAAGAAGTCGTTCGTCCATCGTATAATCACGCTTTGCGCCCGGAGCTTTTTATGCGTCTTATCCAAACTGCGCTCACCTTCGATGACGTACTGCTTGTGCCGGCGTTTTCGCAGGTGTTGCCGCGCGACACTTCGTTGGTTACCCGTTTAACCCGAAACATCTCACTGAATATCCCCTTAGTCTCGGCCGCAATGGATACGGTGACTGAATCGCGGCTAGCGATTGCCATGGCCCAAGAGGGCGGCATCGGGATCATTCACAAAAATCTGACTGCCGACGAGCAGGCCAAAGAGGTCTCGCGCGTCAAGCGCCACGAATTCGGTATCGTCACTGACCCAATCACAGTCACGCCTGATATGAAAGTGCGTGAGGCGATTGCCTTGCAAAAGCAGCACGGTATTTCTGGGCTGCCCGTGGTGCAAGGTCGCAAAGTCGTGGGCATTGTCACAAATCGCGATTTGCGTTTTGAAGATCGTCTTGAGGCACCGCTTAGCAGCGTCATGACCCCGCAAGACCGTCTGATCACCATGAAAGAAGGCGCAACACTGGCCGAGGCACAAAAACTGATGCACCAACATCGCCTCGAGCGTGTGTTGATTGTGAACGATGCCTTCGAATTACGCGGTTTAGCAACCGTTAAAGATATTGTCAAAAACACAGAACACCCTGCCGCTTGTAAAGATAGCCATGGGCAGTTGCTTGTGGGTGCCGCGGTGGGCGTGGGCGATGGCACCGAAGAGCGTGTCGCAAAACTTGTTGCCGCGGGCGTTGATGTCATTGTCGTTGACACGGCACATGGTCACTCAAGCGGCGTCATTGAGCGTGTGCGTTGGGTAAAAGCCAATTACCCTAAGGTCGAAGTCATTGGTGGCAACATCGCCACGGCCGATGCTGCACGCGCGTTACACGAAGCGGGTGCAGACGCCGTGAAAGTCGGTATTGGCCCAGGCTCGATTTGCACAACGCGTGTCGTGGCTGGTGTGGGCGTACCCCAAATCACTGCGATCTCTGATGTGGCTCGCGCTTTGAAAGGCACCGGCGTACCTCTGATTGCTGACGGTGGCGTGCGTTTTTCAGGCGATGTGGCTAAAGCATTGGTGGCGGGTGCATCGTCGGTGATGATGGGTGGTATGTTTGCCGGCACCGAAGAGGCCCCGGGCGAAGTGGTGTTGTATCAGGGTCGTTCGTACAAGTCGTATCGTGGCATGGGTAGCTTAGGTGCCATGACCGATGGTTCGGCTGATCGTTACTTTCAAGACCCAGCGAATAATGCAGACAAGCTCGTGCCTGAGGGCGTAGAGGGTCGCGTGCCTTACAAAGGCAGCGTGCTGCAGATTATTTTTCAGTTGGTGGGCGGTGTGCGTGCCTCGATGGGTTATTGCGGTTGCGCAACGATCGAAGAGATGCGTACCAAGCCAGAGTTTGTACAGATTACCTCGGCCGGCTTTCGCGAGTCGCACGTGCACGATGTTCAAATCACTAAAGAAGCGCCAAACTATCGGTCAGAGTAATGTTTGCTGCTTGCTTGGTTTAACACCGGCCTCGTTGCCGGTGTCTTTCATTTAGATCTTTACACAGGTTAATCCTTCATGCACCAGCGCATTTTGATTCTTGATTACGGCTCACAAGTCACCCAATTGATTGCGCGTCGTGTGCGTGAGGCCGGTGTGTATTGTGAGCTTCACCCCGGTGATGTCTCGGCCGAGTTCCTAAAGAATCAGTTGTCGCAGGGGTTAAAGGGCATCATCTTGTCAGGAAGCCATGCTTCGGCCTACGATGAGTCATCGCTAAAAGTCCCTGCTGAGGTGTTTAGTGCGGGGGTGCCAGTGCTAGGGATTTGTTATGGCATGCAAGCCATGGCGCAGCAGCTAGGCGGCGAGGTCAGCTACGCAGATCACCGTGAATTCGGCTACGCCGAAGTGCGCGCACGCGGCCATACACGGTTGCTGAAAGACATTGATGACTTCACTACACCTGAAGGGCACGGCATGCTCAAGGTCTGGATGAGTCATGGTGACCAGGTCACGCGTTTGCCTGAAGGTTTTAAAGTGATGGCCTCGACAGCCTCATGCCCGATTGCTGGCATGGCTGACGAAGCTCGCAAGTTTTATGCAGTGCAGTTTCACCCTGAAGTCACGCACACTATCAAAGGCCAAGCCTTGCTCGAGCGCTTTGTGCACGAGATCTGCGAATGTCAGGGCGATTGGACAATGCCTAATTATGTTGACGAAGCGATTGCACGTATCCGTGAACAGGTCGGTACCGACGAAGTGATTCTAGGTTTATCTGGTGGTGTCGATTCATCGGTTGCTGCTGCCTTGATCCACAAAGCCATTGGCGATCGCCTGACCTGCGTGTTTGTTGATCATGGTTTGCTGCGCTTAGACGAAGGCAAGCAAGTGATGGAAACCTTTGCTCAAAACATGGGTGTGCGCATTATCCATGTCGATGCCACCGAGCAGTTTATGGGTAAGCTTGCCGGGGTGTCTGATCCCGAAGCCAAGCGCAAGATTATTGGTCGTGAATTTGTCGAGGTGTTTCAGGTTGAGGCGGGCAAACTCAAACAAGCTAAGTGGCTTGCACAAGGCACGATCTACCCTGATGTGATTGAATCTGCTGGCGCTAAAACGGGTAAAGCCGTGGCGATCAAGTCGCACCACAATGTGGGTGGTTTACCCGATACTTTGAATTTGAAGTTGCTCGAACCACTGCGCGAGTTGTTCAAAGATGAAGTTCGCAAACTGGGTGTAGCCTTGGGCCTGCCACACGGCATGGTCTATCGTCATCCGTTTCCAGGCCCGGGTTTGGGCGTACGCATATTGGGCGCGGTGAATACAGAATTTGCTGATCTGTTGCGTCGTGCCGATGCGATATTTATCGAAGAACTTCGCAACACAATTGATCCAGACACCAAACAAAGCTGGTACGACTTAACTTCGCAAGCCTTTGCGGTGTTCTTGCCCGTTAAGTCGGTGGGTGTGATGGGTGACGGGCGCACTTACGATTATGTTGTGGCGCTGCGCGCTGTGCAAACGTCAGACTTTATGACCGCAGATTGGGCGCCGTTGCCTTACTCCTTACTCGGTAAAGTGTCGTCGCGCATTATTAACGAAGTACGCGGTATCAACCGCGTCGTGTACGACGTATCCAGCAAACCGCCCGCGACTATTGAGTGGGAATGACGGGAATTTT
>Ga0114967_10002648_pt1 | contig 14940 bp, 11 predicted proteins | sample M_130628_MF_Meta_FD_92639 | JGI IMG/M metagenome (GOLD analysis project Ga0114967, IMG submission 92639) | Freshwater microbial communities from Lake Montjoie, Canada to study carbon cycling - M_130628_MF_MetaG | ecosystem: Environmental > Aquatic > Freshwater > Lake | place: Lake Montjoie... | reverse complement strand
GTGCTTTTTCCGGACCCATTGGGCCCCATGATGGCATGGACGATGCCCTTTGGAACTTCAAGGTTCAAACCGCGCAAGATTTCCTGACCGCCGGCAACGCGAGCGTGAAGATTGTGGATAACGAGACTCATAAAATGGGGTGAAAAACGGTTGAAGCGCGGGTTTGTGGAAATGGAAGCGGTTGAAACGCGGTCTTTAGAATGTTACGCGTTTTGAGTGGATGCGCATTTTGCGCAAAGACCACGGAAAGAGACTTCCTGTTGGGTGATCGTGATTCCGGTCGGTAATTTCCAGACTTGCTCTGGCGGCGTATGGGTATGGAGCGGAATGTCGGTCACCGAAGCGCATTGGGAACAGAACAAATGCGCGTGTTCTTGGAGGTTTGCGCAGAAGCGGGAGGGTTCGCGCTCGTGGTTGACTGCGCGCACGAGTCCATTTTCGGTGAGGGTCTCTAGGCAGTTGTAAACCGTTGCCAACGAAATGGTTGGCATTCGATTTTTAACCCGCATGAACACGTCTACAGCACTGGGATGGTCTGCGTTAGACATGAGCGCTTCGAAAACAGCTTTACGCTGTTCGGTCTGGCGTAGACCCTTTTTCAGGGGATGCAATTCCAGAAGTTGCTTCGCGTGCGAGGTATGCGATGCAAGCGAGGTGCCTGTGGTCGACGCGGGGGAGTCGGTGGCTGGGTTTGGGAGAGACATTGCGTCGTAAAGATAGGCAGTAACATTCCCTTATCAAGAATTATTCTAATTAGTGGGGCGCCTCCTCCTCAGTTCCCTCCCTTGCGCTCGCTGATTTTACTCTAAGGTTGTGGTCCCAAACCTGTATCTTACTTGCCCCATCCTATAGCCTGAGTTCCCTCTGTCTCTCTTCCCATGAATCTTCGTAAACTTCGTTTCTGTTTCTTCGTCGTTTTGTCCTTGATGTTCAATTGTTTGAATCAAGCTGCCACCCTAGAGGGGATAGTTACTAAAATTGAAGGCGGTGCCCGAAAAATCCTTGAACGTAAAAAGTGGGATATGGATTACGGCCCGTTTTTAAATCTTTCAATTCAAATGCCCGGGGAAAACCCAGGAGCAACGGCTAAGGGACTGGCGATTCGGGTGGGGTCTCACCAAGACGGAACCATCGCCTATGATACCGATTTATTGCGGTGCACGGGAGGTTGGACGGGTGGGTTTGTGGATTTTAAAGGGGTGGCTTTCAGTGGGTCTCATGGAGGGAACCCCGGTCCGGTGGGCAGCGTCGTGTTTCGCAATGCGGCGGCTCCGGGGTGGAGCAAGGCGGGTAGTTTTGCGGATCCTCGTGCTCTTCCGACGGGATTTGGCGCGGGCACAGTGCCTTACGGGCCGTTGCCGGAGGAATGGGCGAAGTATCGCGGCCTTTATCGGCACGGAGAAAAGGTGGTGATGTCCTACAGCGTTGGCGGGGCGGGCATTTTAGAGAGTCCGGGGTTTGAGGGGGGAGCATTAACCCGTTCGTTTGAGGTGCAGAGTGCGGGGGCAGCCTCTGCGCTGTTGGTCGCTGAAGTCCTTGAAGGGGGCAAGCTTGAGGAGCGTGATGGATGTTTAGTGCTGGCGGACGACGCGGCCAAACCGGAGTCGCGTCTGGTGGTGCGGGGGCTTGGGTTGCCCAAAGGGGCGCGTTGGGCGTGGGCGGCGCCGGGGCGGTTGGTGCTGGAGTTGCCTGATTTTAAATCGGGTGGATTGTTCAAGCTCGGTTTTTGGAAGGGAAATGTGGCGGGTGTGGAACAGGGGATTCACGCATTAAATGGTGTTGCTCCAGCGGTTTCGCTACTGCCATGGACCAAGGCTGGACCTGCGCTTTGGCCGCAAATCGTTTCGGTCAAGGGGAGTGTTGGGACCGAGGACGGGACGTTCCAGCTCGATACCGTGGCGTTGCCGATGGACAATCCTTGGCACTCTTGGCTGCGTTTGGGCGGCTTGGATCTTTTCTCTGATGGGCGCGTCGCCTTTTCCACGCTCACTGGCGATGTTTGGGTGGGGTCCGGCATTGATTCGGCGCTACAAAACATTCGTTGGAAACGCTTTGCCGCAGGACTGCATCAACCCTTGGGACTGAAAATTGTTGATGACGTTATTTATGTGACATGCCGAGACGGAATCTATCGATTGATTGATTCAAATGGGGATGGAGAAGCTGATTTTTATGAGTGTTTTAATAATAGGGTCCACGTGACACCAAACTTTCATGAGTTCATGTTTGATCTACAAACTGACTCTCAAGGAAATTTTTATTTCGAAAAGGGCGGCCCAGTGAAAGGCGGCGGGCGTGGCTGGGATCCCATCGGCGAACATAACGGAACGATGATGCGAGTCTCCAAGGACGGCTCCAAATTTGAGGTGTTTGCCACTGGGTTGCGTGCCCCCAATGGGATGAGTGTCGGGCCCGGAGACGTGGTGACGACCGGCGACAACGAGGGGACCTGGGTGCCAATGTGTTATCTTCACATCGTGAAAAAGGGCTCGTTTGTGAGCGTCCCCGATCTTTCCCACAAGGATCCGCTACCCACGGCATTTGAGCCGCACGTGTGCTTTTTTCCGAAGTGGATCGACAATTCTTCTGGGGGTCAGGTGTGGGTGACCAGTCCTAAGTGGGGCCCGCTTCAAGGCCGTTTGCTGCACTTGAGTTATGGTCAATCCTCCCTTTACGAGGTTCTGATGGAAGAGGTCGGTGGCGTGGTGCAGGGCGGGGTGACCAAGGTCCCGTTGAAGTTTGCTTCCGGCACCTTGCGGGCACGGTTTTCTCAAGCGGACGGTCAGTTGTATATAGGCGGTCAGCGCGGTTGGCAAACCAACGGGGCGGAGGACGGTGCCATTCAGCGCGTTCGTTACACTGGCAAGCCGCACAACGCCCCTAATGGACTTCGTGTCACAGACCGCGGGATGCATCTTTCGTTTGATGTGCCCCTTGATCCTGAAACCGCGGGCAATCCTGATAACTATAGTATTGAACAATATAATTATCGTTGGACCTCAAACTATGGTTCTAAAGATTACAAACCTAGCGACCCCTCAGCTCTCGGACATGATATTATTAATATTTCCGGCGTGATATTAGCTCCAGATCACAAATCTGTTTTCCTCCAAGTCGCAGATTTGAAGCCGGTCATGCAAAGTGAAATCACGATGCGCATTAAAGCGGCCGATGGCGCTGCGTTGCCTGAGAAGTTGGTGCACACCATCAATGTGGTGGCGCATGAAACCGGACCGGAACCTGCGGGGAAGTTGGTGAAGTCTGGTGGGGTGGTGCTCAAGACTGCCGGCAGTGGTGTGGCGGTAACATTGAAGTCGGGAGGCGTGAGCGATGTGCGGCGGGATCGGTTGATCGCTTTGCATGTGCCTGAGGGCGGCGCGGTTTCCCCCTTTATACCCAAGGGAGCGTTTGAGGCGCAGTGGGATACGGTGTTGAAGGTGCCCTTGAGCAAGCGGGTGACGTTATCGGCTGAGGGCAGTGGTTCGTTGAGTGTGAAGGTGAATGGGAAAGTTGTTTTTGAAGGCCAGTTGAGCGATTCGGGCCAGCGTCCGGGAGGGGTCGTGGAACTGTTTAAGGGCGGGAATGCGCTGGAAGTGAATTATCGCAGTCCGGCAACTGGCGCGGCAACGTTGCGGATGTTGTGGGCAGCGGATGACTTTGCGGCTGAGCCGTTGGAGCCGACCGCGTTGCTGCTGCCCGCTGAAAAGCTGGAGACTGTGAGCGCTGGGATGCGAGTGCGTGACGGTCGATTGTTGTTTGCCGAGGCGAATTGCGTGGCCTGCCATGACGGCGCTGGAGTTCTTGCTCCGAAAGGACAGGCTGCCGATGCGATGCCTGAAATGAGCCGTGGAGTGCCGCTGTTGGTAGATTTGGGAGCCCGCTTCAATCAGGATTGGTTGGCGCAATGGATCCGCGACCCGCATCAGTACCGGCCGGGTTCAATAATGCCGGCAGTTTTGCACGGTGCGGAGGCTGGGCAGCAGGCGGCAGATATCGCGGCGTTTTTGGCTGCTGCCCCAAGCAATCCAAGCGTCTCGGGCGCACCGTTGTCCAACGCTGAGGGGGATTCCGTTGCAGGGGGAAAGCTCTTCGGTAATCTCGGCTGCATTGCTTGTCATAGCACGCCGCAATCCAAAGTCGGCAACGACTTTAACCGCGTCCCGCTACATCATGTGAGTGCGAAGTGGAAGCCTGCGGCGCTTAAAACGTACCTGCTCGATCCACAGCAATATCACGCCGGAAGCCGCATGCCGAAGACGCCGCTTTCTACGAAAGAAGCGGACGATATAACCGCGTTTTTGTTCACGTTCCCCACGCAAACTCCGCCACCGTTACCGTCTGGCGACATTGCTCGTGGCGCCCAAGCCTACGCGACGTCGGGCTGCATTCAGTGTCACGCGGGTGCTCCAGGGGGCGGCGCTCCGTCGTTGGTGGCGACGATTGCTGGCGGCTGGAATTCTGGTTGTCTCGCGGAGACTTCTGAGAAGCGAGGTAAGGCACCAGAGTACCGTTTCAACGGAGAACAACGTGCAGCACTTCAGGCTTTTATGAAAACAGGAGTGCGTTCCGTGGAACAAGACTCTGCGTTAGAATTTACTCAGCGCGCCGTGCAGGATTTGCGTTGTGTTGCGTGTCATCAGTTGGACGCGCGACAGAGCGTGTGGTCTTCGGTGACGGAGGAGGCGAACAATTTGGGGGCACTGAAGGGCGGCCCGACCGCCGCTAATCCGCACGGTCCACGGTACACCACGAGCATTCCACAAATGACTTGGCTGGGAGAAAAGCTGCAGCCCGCTTGGAGTACAAAGGTGATTGCGGGACTGCAGGTTGAAAAGCCGAGACCCTATTTGTTTGCGCGGATGCCGGCTTTTTCGGCGAGTGCCGAGCGTTTGGCGGTGGGACTCTCACATTGGCATGGTTATGCGGAGAAGTCGTCGCCCTTGGGGGAAGCTGGTGGAGGGGAGTTGGCGACGGTTGGGGCGAAGCTGTTAGGGGATCACGGCGGGTTTGCGTGTACCGTTTGCCACGACGTCGGCAAGCAGGCCGCCACCGCGCCCTTCGAGGCTCCAGCGTTAAACCTCGCCTGGGCCGGGCAACGCCTGCGCCTTTCGTACTATCAACGTTGGCTCTCGAATCCTCAACGCATGGACGCCGAGACGAAGATGCCTCGCTATTCTGATATGAAGGAGCGCACCCAGTTGAAGGGGATCCTCGAAGGAGACGCCCGCCGGCAGTTTGATGCGATCCGACAGCATCTTCTAACGCTTTCGGAGTAGAGCGCGAGGGCATCGGGTTAGAAAAACTAGCCTACAGCGAGAGTCGTTAGCGATGATGGTTTGTTAACAGAGCTCTCAAATGAGTCTTTATTTAAGAAAATAAAACTCAGTCCTAGTTGACGGGGCCCGCTTACTTTACCGTGATTGGAAGTGTACCTGAAAGTCCGCTTTGACCGGTGAGGCCGACTTCTAAGGTGTAGGACTTTCCTGCAACAAGACCCTGAGTTGGAAGTGAAAGCGTATATTCCAAGCGTTCACCAGGATTAATTGTGACCATTGCACCTTCCGTCGCGAACTCTTTCTCACCGGAAGCGCGTGCTGAGATTTTCCCAGCGGCGTCCCGCACAATAGCGTCGGCGCGTTGGGTGGTGTGGAATTCGAGCAATTGGGTCTGTTTACCGTTATTATGCAGTTTAACAGTGACTTGGAGTGACTGAGATTTGGACGGAGTAACAGGATTCGGGGTGCACACCACGTCCAGCAAGAGGGGAACCTTAGGTTTGGAATGCTGGGTGAAGATACCGGTGATGGCCCGTGTGGTGGATTTGAGTGCGGAGGTGGTGGGATCCGCGACGGCATGCCAGCCGCTCTTGACTGAAGACCAAACGCCGCTGGAGGGCTTCGTTGCAGGGGCTTCTTCGGCGCGAAGAGGGAGGGAGAGCGCGGCAAGGGCAGCCAAGAGGGGAAAGATGACTTTCATAATGGTGCAGATTGTAGGAAGGCGGATGTCGATTTGCAAACATCGCCGGAAGCGGGCACATTCAGAGGATATGTCTCTTACCGCGCGAATCTTGAGTGCAGCTTGCCTTTTACTGTGCGCTACTCCAGAAGCAAACGCTTTCAGTCGCAGGCAAAAGTGCACTTTGCGCTGTCACATGGAAGTGGATTCTACACAGGCGGATCCCTTCGCAATTCAGGTGCGTCTGATAGACCCACCCAAGCAAATCTTTGTTGAGAAGGCCCCTAGCTTGAGCGAGCGGCAGATTAAAGCAGTTGAGGTTTATCCCGCAGAGAACGGTTCGTGGGGGGCGATGTTTCTCTTAGACAACTCCGGTCGCATCACGCTTAGCAACTTGAGCAACTCTAACAGAGGCCGCATGATGGTCATTTTTGTTGGAACAGAAAAAGCATCGAGGCAGGTTATAGATCTCGAAATTGATGCGCCAGTTTCAGACGGCTTCCTCCCAATCCCGAGGGGACTCACTTACGCAGAGGCTCTTGTGTTAAAAAAGTGCTTCCCACCTTTACGTCCTGAGCGTCGACGCCGGTGAATTTCTTCGAACTTTTAGGGATTGTCGCTCCAGTCTTTCTGGTGCTGGGCGTTGGGTTCGGGCTGCGCCGCATTCGCTGGATGGCTCCTGAGTCCGACGCGTCTGTGCTCAAGCTTGGGGTCAACGTGCTTTTTCCCGCGTTGATTCTCGACACCATTCTAGGCAACCCATTGCTGGCGCGTCCTAGCGTGTTGTGGTTTCCCCCACTGCTCGCATTTTTGGTGATTGCGCTGAGCATGCTGCTTGTAGCTTTGTTGTTGGCGCCCTTTAAGTTGCCGAGGGCAACGGTGGGGGCTGCGGTGGTTACGGCTGGGGTGCAAAACTTCGGGTACATGGTGATTCCGTTAGTGGAGGCTTTGTTTGACCGAGAAACATTGGGCCTGCTTTTCGTCCATAATCTTGGAGTTGAAATTGCCATGTGGAGCATCGGTGTCTGGGTGCTCACCAGGGGAAGTGGCGGCGCCCTTTGGAAGCGTCTGGTGAGCGGACCTCCCGTTGCAATTTTGTGTTCCTTGTTGCTAAACCTTCTTCATGCAAACGAGTGGTTTCCCGTGTTTGTGCGAAAATCGCTGCACATGCTGGGACAGGCGTCCATCCCGCTGGCGCTGTTACTGACGGGTGCCACCATTTACGATCAGGTTCGGGACCGTCAGGAGGGGCGTGCGCATTACGGGGCGCTTACTCTGGCTCTGGTGGCGCGTGTGGCGTTGTTGCCGTTGCTTATTCTTGCCATTGCGCGCTGGGTTCCCATGGAAGAGTCTTTGCGCAAAATTTTGGTGCTTCAAGGCGCCATGCCAGCGGCAATGATGCCGGTCGTTATTTGTCGTCTTTTTCAGGGAGACAGCCGCATGAGCGTTCAGATTATTTTGCTCAGCACAGCTATCAGTTTGTTTACCATCCCGTTCTGGATTAAGGCCGGGCTATGGTGGATCGCGTTGTGAGTAAGGCGGTTTTGATCTCCTCTGATCTCGTAATTCTAAGCTAATTCTAAGCGTTTAAATCCTGGTATAACGTTGGCCCGGAAGCGGTTTGACGCGTTGTTTGAGTTCTAGAGACAGGACACCGGAACAGACTTTAGCGGCTGCCAGCCCAGTCTGCTCGACCAAGTCGTCGATCGTCTGCTCTGTTGCCAACGCGTGCAGTAGCAGTCGTTCGTCATCGGAAAGATTCGAGTTATCCGTCTGGGTTGGGCTATGAAAAAGCTGCTGCATTTCTTCTAAGATATCTTCCGTACAGGTGACCAGTTTTGCGCCCTGTTGGATCAGGCGATTAGAGCCGGCCGAGCCTTCCACGTTGATGGGGCCGGGAACCACATATACTTGCCGGCCGCTTTCCATTGCCAGATTCGCGGTGATCAACGCCCCGCTTTTGGGCCCCGCCTCCACGACGAGCAGCTCCGAACTCCACCCCGCTACCACACGGTTGCGGTACGGAAAAGTCTGGGGGTTAGGCGGCGAGCCAAACGGAAATTCGCTCAAGATCGCGCCTTGATCGACGATGCGTTCCGCTAATGCTTTGTTCTCGGGTGGATACATTTGTCCCAAACCCGAGCCAATCACCGCGATCGTGCGTCCTTTGGCGGCGAGGGCTCCTTGATGCGCGGCGGTGTCGATCCCTCGCGCGAGGCCGGAGACGATCGTTAACCCTGCGGTGGCGAGTTTGTAACTGAACTGGCGGGCGCATTCCAAACCGTAAAATGTGGTATGTCGCGACCCGACAATTCCGATGGCGTGACGATCAGATTCTTTGAGTTGCCCGATACCCTCGAGCAAAATCGGGGCGTTGGAGATTTGCTTTAACGCGATAGGATAAAGGGGATTGTCGTGTGTAATGAGCCATCCCTTCATAGCCTCTAATTGCGCCCATTCGCGTTGCGCTTCACCGTTGTGCGCGGCGGTGTGGATGGCTTGGGCCAACTCACGGGAGATCCCTTGGAGGCGCACCAAGTCAGAAAGGGGCGCCTTTAGCACCTCGGCCGCAGAACCGAACCGGCTCAATAGACGTCGGATGCGAATGGGACCGAGATTAGAGACTAAATGGAGCGAAAGGAGGTCGAGGTCGTCTTGCATCTCCTCTCGCATCGGATCACCAAGGGGAGGGCGGCCCGTAAAAGTCTGGGGAAGGGCCGATAAAAGTGGGCTCCCAAGGCGGAGGGGTTGATCTTGGTTTTGTAAGATCCTCTAAATAAGTTAGCTCGCCACGGTAACCTCCGAGTTCACCGAGCAAAGCATCGCAGCGCAGCCACCATTTTTCCAAAGAAGGGACGGCGCGCGGAGCTTCCGCAGTACCCGGAAAAACGAGATAAGTGACTTTCAAATCGCTTTCGGCGCGGGCGTTTGAGGAAGAGCGCGGGTTCATTTCCCGGCACAAGCGCAGAGAGGCTTCACCCATTTTATAGCTCGGTCCTGCGTCTCCTATAATGCAGGGCCACAGTTGGTTGCCGTGGATGATCACACAGAAGTCGCCAATCTTCGCCGCCGGTTGCCCATCTTTGCGCGCCACCATGGGAAGAGGTAGCACGACGTAAGGATCGATATTTCCGACGAGAAAACTCTGCTTTTTCAAATCCACAATCTGCTGCTTCAAATTGCCCTTAAGATCTTGCAACTCCTTCAAACGCACTGGCGTGAGGTTGGGCGCTCCAAGATCCTTGTCCGTATCTTTCAGCCGCTTTTCCCAAACCGCGAGGAAGGGGTTTGGCTTTTGCGTACGCTTGGGCCAGCGGTAACTGGTGAACGGCTGGAAGGTGGAGCTAATGGGATCCAACGTGCTAACTCGATCACCGTCTGAGCCGTCCGTGTCGACATCCATATCGGACTGAAGCAGCAGCGCCTTGCGGTGCGTCACGGGAGATTCCACTTCGAGTATCGTTTCGATGTCGAAAAAGTTGTGGCGAGAAAGGAGCGCGTCGAGGCGGGTTAGATTGGTTTGCAGATTCGCAACTTTGCGGTCGTAGAGCTCCTCGTATAGCGGCGAAACTTTTGCGTTTTGAAGTAAAAGTTCCAAATCAGGAAGTACGCGGCTCAGCTCTGGGTTGAGCTTTTGCAATTCAGCAACGCTTTGATGTGGCTTTGGAACCCGCACGCGCAGTTGGAGATCCAGTTCGTAACTCGAAGGGTCCTGACGTTCTGTGGTGGCCGTTCCTCCAAACTCGGCGCTCAAGGTCGTCTTCACTTGAATCCCGTTGAAGAGACGAGCCGTGTCTAATTTTTTGTAGGGAATCGTGAGCAACGGAAGCGGCGCGGCAGGCGTCGGCTCCGGGGGAGAAGGCGTTTCGGGAGCCTCTGGCGTGGGTTGCGTGGCGCTGGTCGGCTCGACTTGGTCGGATTTTTTACACCCCGACCAAATTAACGGCGACAAACATAACACCAGCATCACGCCTCGCAAAAGTTTCGCGCACACTCCCACGGCGAGGCCGGGTTGAGGACACTTGGCGAGGCGAGATGACATTTTCAGAAACTGGAAGGCGGCCTAGTTTTTAGCTTCGAACCAGAGCCACAATCGCAAGGACGATCCCAACGATGCTCAGGATGATCATCGGCACGGCGGGCATGAATACCCCCTTTTTCAAAAATGCAGGGAGAAACCGCCCCAGTAGCAGCACGGACACCACAATCCCTAAAATACACCCGCCCTTTGCGTTGGACGGCATCCATCCCCCTGCCGCCGCGAGTAATAACCCAGAGACGACTCCGGCAATTAGCGAAGGTTTGCTACTGGCTTTGACAAATCCCATGACGCCCCCGGCGGCGGTGAGTGCGGCGAATACAAAGTAATAAAGTCGTGCGATGTTTATCATGACTCTCATCTTAAACAGAACTTCATCGCTACGGAAATGGTTCTGTATTGGGCCGACTCTTGAGATGGGGTCTCGCGGATAACGAATGTTTTGTTTGGACGTCTTTTTCCTGTGAGCGGTGCGTTGCGCGGTGTCCTGGAAAGCGGCACAGTCTCAACAGATGTCTTCGCTTGAATTACAGTCGACTGAGTTTGCTCTGGAAGTGCAGGGCGGCCGGTTCGTGCGTGTGATTTTGGATGACTCGGGTAGTCGAGTTTTTGACTACGCGGTACCTGAGGGCGTGGAGGTGGCGCGAGGTTGCCGGGTGCGCGTGCCGGTACGCCGTCGTACGGTGCTTGGGACGGTGTTGGAGGTGACAACGGCGACGGAGGCGAGCGGCGTACGGTTTGTGGCCGAAGTGCTCAAGAGCGACGCTGGCGTGAATCCGGCGTTGTTGGAACTCGCGGTGTGGATGGCGGATTACTACGCGTGTCCGCTGGAGAATGCGCTGCGTGCGGTGTTGCCGCAGGTGATCCGCAAACTGGAGATGACCCATCAGGAGCGGCAGGCGGTTCGACTCGTGGAAATGCCAGCAGACGAGATTCTTGCGTCGCTTGAAAAGCGTGCGCCGTTGCAATTGGCTGCGCTGCGTGCGCTGGAAGCAGAGCCCGGATTGATGGCGGTGGCGGACCTCGCCAAGCGTACGGACGCTTCGCATGCGGTGGTGCGCGCGCTGGAAAAGAAGGGTTGGGTAGCCGTGGAAAGTCAGCGTGTGGATCGTGATCCAACGCGGCACGAACAGTTTATTGAAGCGCCTGCGTTGGCGCTCAACGCCGAGCAGGAAGTTGTCTTTCATAAAGTGTGCGAAGCCTTGGTGCCACGTGCACCGGATGCAGCTGCACCCAAGCCGTTTCTGCTTCACGGAGTGACGGGCAGTGGGAAGACGGAAATCTATCTGCAAGCCATCCAACGTGTTCTGGAACAAGGTCGGAGCGCAATCATGCTGGTGCCCGAGATTTCGCTTACCCCCCAAACGGTGGAGCGTTTTAAGAGCCGTTTCGCTGCGACCCAGCATGAGGTCGCCGTGCTTCACAGCCATCTTTCCGAAGGCGAGCGACATGATGAATGGCACCGAATTCGTAGTGGAAAGGCGCGCATCGTCATTGGAGCACGCAGCGCTGTGTTTGCGCCGGTGGAAAAACTGGGGTTGATCGTGGTCGATGAGGAACACGAGCCTTCCTACAAACAAGAGGAGTCGCCGCGTTATCACGGACGGGATATTGCTGTGCTGCGGGGTTTTATGGAGCGGTGCGCGGTTCTGCTTGGCTCTGCGACGCCTTCTTTGGAGAGCTACCACAATGTGAAGCTCGGCAAGTATGATCTGCTGACCATCAAGACTCGGGTGGACGACAAAAAGCTGCCCTACATTCGCATCGTCGATATGCGCATGGAGTCCAAGAAACAGAGTGCCATTATTTCCTCAAAGCTTCTAACCGCCCTGCAGCAGCGCATTGAGCGCCGGGAGCAAAGTATCCTCTTTTTGAACCGGCGCGGTTTTTCGACGTCGATGCTTTGCGAGAAGTGCGGCAATGTATGCCAGTGCCCGAATTGTTCGGTGTCGCTCACTTTTCACAAGGCTGCAAACCGTTTGGTGTGTCATACTTGTGGTTACATTGCGCTGGCTCCTACGAAGTGTCCGGAGTGCAAAGACCCTGGCATACGCCAGCAGGGGACTGGAACTGAGCGAGTGGAGGATGTTGTGCAAAAGCTTTTTCCCAAAGCGGTTGTGCGCCGTTTGGACGCCGATGTTCTGCAACGTAAAGCAGCTTTTCGCGAGACGCTCGCCGAGTTTCGTGTCGGGAAAATCGATATTTTGGTCGGGACCCAGATGATCGCAAAGGGTCTTCATTTTCCAAATGTGACCTTGGTGGGAATTATTAATGCGGATCTTGGACTGCACCTGCCAGACTTCCGGGCCGGCGAGCGTACCTTCCAGTTGTTAACGCAGGTTGCGGGACGCGCTGGGCGAGGGGATGTTGAAGGAGAGGTGTTTGTGCAGAGCTTTACGCCGTTTAGTCCTGCTATCCAGTTCTCAAGACACCATGATTTTGAGGGTTTTTGGGAGCAGGAAATTGATTTCAGGCGGCAGTGGAATTACCCGCCATTCACCCATCTCGTTCTACTTTCGATTCGCTCTCCCCACCAAGGTCGGGGCGAACTCTCGGCTCAGACGCTGGCCAAAAGGATCGCCGAGGACGCGCCTCCCGGACTCATTTTAAGCGAGGCGACACCGGCTCCTTTGGAAAAGTCGCACGGCCAGTTCCGGTTTCATCTGATGCTTCGCACGAAGTCTGTTCCGCGACTGAGTCGATATTTGCGCGCTATTTTAGACAAACTCCCTTTCCCCGAAGACGTCACCGTGACGGTCGATGTAGACGCATATCAACTGATGTAATGTGAGTGGCGAACCGAGTCGCTCTTCTGGACGCGTTACTTTGTCGAGATGGGTTTGCCCGCCTCAATCCAGCCGTTGAACCCTTTGTTAAGATGATAGACTTCGGCGAAGGATGCGTTTGAGAGTGCTTCCAAGGCGCGGGCGCTTCTGCCTCCCGCCGCGCAGTGGACGAGGATCGACTTTCCCTCGAATTCCTTCATGCGTTCCAAAAAGGTGGGTGAGTTGAAGTTGACGTTTCTTGACCCGCTAATGTGGCCTTCTGCGAATTCCTCTTGGGTGCGCACATCAATAATGAGCAACTGCTTATGAGAATGGATGAGGGCTTCCGCTTCTGCCGGCGTGACGTTTGTAGGTGAGGGCATTTTTGTGGTTGGTTTTGCAGGAGTGTCTGAGGCTTTGACAGGATCTGCGGCGAGCGCTTGCACCGGGCTCAGCTGGGGGAGCTCGCAAACAGTCAAAAGGCTGAACGCGACGGTCCACAAAGGACGACTGTTTTTGAAAGAAATTAACATGGCTTTTTGTTGGTAAAAATCTGCCTCGTGCGCCGTGGGAAGGGAAGGGGAGAATTCGCTTTTGCCCCAGCCCGATTTATTCAGCAACAACGCAGAGGGCGTTATGGCACCGTCGCCCTCGGCATCGAGATTCGGGTCGTGCGTCTGAAGTAAACCTATGCCGTTCAAACCGCGCATACACTTCAAGCCGACACTCACGTGAAAAGGAAATGCAGGTCAGTTTCAGTCGACTTCGAGATCTAAAACTCCTAAATAACGTGCGTTACGCAGGCTGATTACTCCCTTTGAACCGGAGCAAATCGTTGGCCTGCCGGCCCACGTTAATACTACCCCCGAACAACCGCAATCTATTGAAGATGAAACACCTCCCCTCACTCCTTCTCCTTTCTGCCTTGCTTGCTGCGCCGCTGGCTCATGCCCAAACACCCGCTGCTGCGGCTCCTGCCGTTGCGCCCGCTCCGCTTCCTCCCCAATTGCCGGATGTGGCTGCGCCGAAAATGGATCCCAAAACGGCCCAGCCTCAGGTCGGTTTTATGGCGTCTCACGAAAGGTTTCTTGGCGTCGCCAAAGAAGGGAAAGCGCAGGTCCTTTTCCTTGGAGATTCCATCACGGCCGGATGGGCGGGAGCGGGCAAGGACGTTTGGGCCAAAACTTTCAGCCAGTGGAATCCCGCGAATTTCGGGATTGGCGGTGATCGCACACAGCACGTTCTTTGGCGCATCGAAAACGGAGAACTCGAAGGCATCAAGCCTAAGGTTGCGGTGATTATGATCGGTACAAACAACACTGGAAGCGACTCGGCGGAAGCCATCTCGAAGGGCGTCACCAAAATTGTCACAACCGTCCGAGCTAAACTCCCGATGACACAAATTCTTCTTCTAGCCGTTTTTCCGCGTGGGAACAAACCTGATGGCAAACTCGGAGCCAGCTACGAGAAGATTAAGGAGATCAACGGCATGCTCGCCAAGCTCGACGACCAGAAGACGATTCATTACCTCGATATCGGTGATAAATTCATTCAAGGTAAAGACGCCCTATCTGCGGAGATCATGCCTGACTTCCTGCACTTATCCCCCGCAGGTTACCAGATCTGGGCAGACGCCATCACGCCGAAGCTCAACGAGTTGGCTAAGTAGTGCGCGCTTCGTGATGCCGCATGGTGTCGAATGCGGTACCGGACGCTTAGTTAGCCCTCGGGCGCCACGGATCGGGCTCTGGGAACAGATCGTTGTCGTCACGTCGCGAGACCCGTCAACAGTTTAAAGAGCAGGCACTTTCAATCCCTCCGTCTCTAAAGGCCAAGGCTTAGGTTTTGCTCGTAAGGCTTTGCAAGCGCTTGGCGGCGCGGCTTGTGATCTGGGCGTGCAGTTGGTCGATGGCTTTAACTAACGCAGCCCTCAAAGTGTGGTCGCGGCTCTCGGCAAAAACGTCGGGACCCCGAGTTACCAGATGCATGTTAACCTGATAGGCGGGGCTCGCATTTTCGTGGCGCACTAGGCGCACGTTGGCTTCGTCGATCTGGCGCGCTTGGCCGAGGACGAATAGCTGTTTCTTTACCCACGCATCAACGGTTTCCAACGAACGCAGGTTGAGGCGGTGCAGGTTGAATCGCATGGTTTCACTCATATTGTTCATGTCGGTCGTATTC
>Ga0114967_10002644_pt1 | contig 14958 bp, 13 predicted proteins | sample M_130628_MF_Meta_FD_92639 | JGI IMG/M metagenome (GOLD analysis project Ga0114967, IMG submission 92639) | Freshwater microbial communities from Lake Montjoie, Canada to study carbon cycling - M_130628_MF_MetaG | ecosystem: Environmental > Aquatic > Freshwater > Lake | place: Lake Montjoie... | reverse complement strand
TATGCAATTTTTTCTTTTGTTTCTAAAATACCCAAATCCTCTGCTAATGATTTTGATGTATCAGCAATCATTGGAAATGATAAGTTCTTCAAATCCGAATGATGTAATCTCCAGGCAAGATGAACATATTCAGTGTCGGTGGATGCCCCTAGTAAAACGGTATTGCGTTGTTTGAAGTCTTTGTTGCGCTTATCGAATTCAACAATTTCTGTTGGACAAAGAATTGTGAAGTCCAATGGCCACCAAAATAAAACCGTCCATTTGCCTGATTCAAATAAATGGTCTGAATTGATATTGAAAAATTCTTTGCCTTTTTCTATTGAAACAACGGCTTTTTTATTAAAATTCGGAAATCTACTTCCTACTGATAGAACCATATTGCTCATAACGTTTTATTTATTTACCGAAGATAGTGTTAAGATTTATAAATGAGGAATGACAAGAGGCATAATAGAATGAAAAATTAGATTTTATTTTTGGTTGATATGAATTCTAAAACAAAACATAAGAGCATTAATAATATTCAGGATAACTGATTATATTAGCAAAAAATCATTGATATGAAAATAAATTTGAAATATTCATTTGCTATTGTTTTAGTTGTAGTGATAGTGGCTTGTAGCCCAAAGGTTAATACAACCACCAATGTACCTACACCAGTTACAGACCGAGTTATACTGGCAAGAATCACAGAGGGAAAATCCATATACGAATCGAATTGTAATAAATGCCATAGTTTACATAATCCAGGAAAGTACAATGAGAAAGAATGGACAAATCACCTTGATCGAATGGCGCCGAAAGCAAAAATTACGGATGAGCAAAAGGAAACTATTTTTGCTTACTTATCTAATAACGCTAAGCACTAATTACTGTTCATGATGACCGAGAAGGTCCGCATTGATAAATGGTTATGGTCTGTTCGCTTGTTTAAAACAAGAAGCGTATCTGCAGAGGCATGTGAGAAGGGAAAAGTAAGAATAGCTGATCAAACAATTAAAGCTTCACGTACCGTTAAGGTTGGCGATGTCATTGTGCTTCATCGAGGACCATGGCTGCAAACAATTAAAGTGATTAATGTTGTTGAAAGACGGATAGGGGCTGCGTTAGTAAAGGACTTTATGGATGATATAACCTCTGAAGCGGAGCTGGAGAAATTCAGATTGTATCAATTGGCGCAATCTTCTTTTAATTTTAAAGGTGGCGAAGGTCGTCCAACAAAAAAAGAACGTCGTGATTTAGACGATTATATTACGGATTGGTAAAAAATAAATTATGAAATTCTACTCCATTGAGCTAATTGTACATCAAGCTGCAAAAGCGTTTCGTCGTTTTCCGATGGCTATGATTTGTTCAATACTTGCCGCGGCATTTATGATTTATTTGATAGATGATAAAGCAGGGATGAAAGAGAATGTAGATTTGTATTATATCATTCAAACTTTACTTTTAGGGATGGTTGCATATGTTGGCTTGTCGGTTTTCACGCAACGCTATTCAATGCGAACTTCAACGGTTCTGTTATTGAATTTTGCATTAGCCGGGCTAATGGTTTATTTCTATTTTGCACAACCTGATTATTTTACTGTTAAATCAATTACCCGTTTTATTATTCTTGTGTTAGCTGCTCATTTAGGTGTTTCATTCGCACCTTTTCTTGTCAATACGGAAGTAAATGGTTTTTGGCAGTATAATAAATCATTGTTCATTCGATTTTTAACTTCTGCCATTTATTCTGCAGTTTTTTATATTGGACTGTCTGTTGCCTTGCTCGCAATTACAACATTGTTTAATGTAGATTTTGGCGAAAAAATCTATATCCATCTTTTAGTAACTGTTGTAATTATTTTAAACACTTGGTTTTTTTTATCAGGTATCCCTTCCAGCGTAACAGGGTTAGAGCACTTGCACGATTACCCTAAAGGCCTAAGGGTTTTTACACAATATGTTTTACTACCATTGGTGGTAATTTATTTGATAATTCTTTATTTCTATGAAGCAAAAATCCTGTTCACATTAGTTTGGCCTCGCGGATTTGTTTCTTATCTCATTATCGGGTTTTCTACACTCGGGATATTAGCATTACTGCTTGTTTGGCCATTACGTGATGATTCCGGGCATACATGGATAAGAACTTTTACAAAAAGATTTTTCTTTGCTTTGTTTCCATTAATTGTTTTATTGATTTTAGCAGTTGGACGAAGAGTAAGTGAGTATGGTGTTACAGAAAATAGATATTTTCTAATTGTACTTTCTTTGTGGCTTTTAATTGTTGCATTGTATTTTTTGATTAGTCGCAGGAAGAATATTAAGTTCGTTCCTCTTAGTTTATTTTTTGCTGCGTTGATATCAGGCTTCGGACCATGGAATGCATATCAGGTAAGTTCGTTAAATCAGCATTTGCGATTAGAAAATCTTCTTGAAAAAAATCGTATGCTTATTAATGGCAAAGCTGTTAAAACCAAGAAGGAAATTAAGAAGTTGGATCAAAAGGAAATTGCCTCTATCGTAGATTACATGATTAATGTTCACGGTGTAGTAAGTATTCAGGATTTGTTTACGCAGGACTTATCAAATCTCACTAAAGAAAAAAGTGATGAGTATTTTAACAAAACAGATCGTGTTTTAGCATTAATTGGGGTTGACAGTAGCATAGAAATCGTAAGTAAGGATAATGACATTGACATGAATTATGTTTACTCCTGTACGCGCCATGAAGGTAAAATGGTGACGGCATTTGATTATTATTTCCCCGTTAGTATTTATCCTGAAAACAATTCTTATTTTGATAAGGGTTATATTGATACATTACCTTACAATATTGAATATGATAAAAAGCGATTTGCAATTATTATAAATATAAATAAACAAAGTTCAGACACCATATTTTTAGAAAACACTTTTAAGAAATTGAGGGCTGAATATGGGCAACATGATAATGCAGCAAATTCTTATATGCAAATAAATACTTCAAGTAAAAAGTTTAATTATCAATTTGAAATTGAAGGGTTGTCTGTAAATTTTGACAAAAAAAAGAATGAAAAATCGATTTCGTCGTTAAGAGGTTATATGCTTGTATCTAAAAAATCAGCTGAGTAAAATACCTGCTAATCCTCCAATTACTATTACTGTCATTTTCATTAAATTGAATCGGTGGTTAGCGCTCGATTCGAATAAAATAGTAGTAGATATATGTAAAAAGATTCCAATTACTATCGCCATTATTTTAGGAGCTATTGCAGTTAGGAAAGGAACCATACCCGCACCAAGAATGAAAGATGTCGATGCACCTAGTGGGCCCATCAATCCAAAAAGAGCTAAGAATAAAAAGGCATTATTACGCTTAACCCCTGATTGTACCAGCATGCTCACAAATGCAAATGCAACAGGAATATGATGCATGGCAATTCCGATCAATAAATTATTGTTTCCATTATTATTAGCTGATAATGGCATTGCTTCTAAAAAGCTATGCAAGCACAGACTTAACATCATTGCTAATGGGAAATTATGCCGATGCTCATGAATATGTACATGCCCGTGTTCAATCCCCTCAGAGAAAAACTCTAATACAATTTGCAGGAAAAAACCAATCATAATCCAAATTCCAATTTTGTAATCCGTTTGCTGATATACTTCTGGCATTAGATGTAAAACTGTTATAGAAAATAAAAATGCACCTGAAAACGAAAGCGTTAATTTCAAAAAATGTTGTGGTATTTTCTTCAAAATAAAAAACAAGCCACCGCCAGCTATCACACTTAAAAATAGAACTAGAGAGTTTTGGGCTAACATGTTATTTTCTTTCAGCTAGCAAAATTAATCTTTTTGATTGATGTTCGTTAAACGACGATCCATCGTAATCGCCTGAAACTGATATTAACTTAAACCCAGTATGCTCAAAGTATCGTTCAAAATCACTCAATTGCAGCGCATTCACCTCTTCGCAAAAGGAATATTCACATCCTTTGTCTGTAAATTTTATTTGCTTGTAAATTCTGTTATTTTCTAGGTATTTGTGAATGTAAAAATCAATTCCATCTAAACTGATTATTTCTTGCGCAGGTAAGGCTGTTATAACAGGAGTAACATTCAAAAAATCAATAATTACTTTACCACTAGCCTTCAGGCCTTCTTTTATAGCTATCAAGGTTTGCTCATTCCCCTCATGGTCAAAATAGCCAAAACTGGTAAACAGATTAAAGACATAATCAAACTTATCTGCTTTAAAAACCTCACGCATATCATGTACATTGAAATGAAGGTTCTCGTTTTCAAATGTTCTGCAATAATTAATATTGGCAGGCGATAAATCAAGGCCGGTTACAATATTTCCTGCCTTTTCTAATAATGTAGCATGCCTTCCTTTCCCACAACAAAGGTCCATTACCTCTGAACCTTTCTCTACATTTGCGAAGGCCAACAAGGTGCATACGGCCTTTTCCGCTTCTGCATGGTTGCGATGCTGATAAAGTATATGGTAATAAGGAGAGTCAAACCAAGTTGAATACCACGTGTTATCGTCCTTTTGCTCCATATTTTAAAATCTTATGACAAAATTGATTTTTTTATTCCTGTTTAACAAGTCATTTATAAACAATGGTGCTTTATTTCCACTGAATTTTTATTTTTGAATAGAAATGAAAAAGAAATCAGCATATTATTCCGATCGGTTAAAAATGGTCCGTAAAAGTGTTAGTCCTCCTGGGGCTTCACCAGGACTTATTCAACCATCGTTGGACTCGTTGATTCCGAAACTAGTTTTGGTTTCATATAATTCAGAAACTATCATGGAAATGCCTTGCGAAAATTTAGCAGAGGCTTTTAAAAAAATTAAAGAGCAGATTCAGTTTAAGCACTGGTTAGAAATCAAAGGACTTGGCGAAAAGCAAATGCTGGAAGAATTGTGCGAGCATTATTCGATTCATCGCATGGAAATGGAAGATGTAGTAAACGCCTACCAACGTCCGAAGTTGGAAGAACATTCAAATCACCTTTTTCTTGTTTCTCGTTTGTTTTATAGAGCAGAGAATGAGGATTTAAAAAATGAGCAAGTATCTATTTTTCTTTTCCCTAATTTGTTGGTGTCAATGCAGGATTCATACATTGATCAGTTTGAATCTGTACGAGCCCGCCTACGTAGTGATAAAGGTTTTATTCGTACTGCGAATGTCGATTACCTTGCTTATGGATTAATGGATACTGCTATCGATAATTATTTTCCATTACTCGAAGCAGTTAGTGAGTCGCTGGATGTTTTAGAAGATAAATTATTTGATCAGCCAACAAGAAGTTTATTGCAGCAGATACAAAAATTTAAGAGAGAATTAATAGCTATTCGTAGAGCAGTTTTTGCTGAGCGCGATAAGATTAATGATTTACTTCGTACAGATACTGAATTGTTTTCAAGTCATACAAAAGTATATTTAAAAGACACTTACGATCACGCTATTCAGGTTCTCGATATTGTTGATTCATATAAAGAAATTACGGCTTCGTTGATGGATATTTATTTATCAAACGTTAGCAACCGAATGAATCAAATCATGAAAGTACTGGCAATTATTTCTACCGTTTTCATTCCACTTACTTTCGTAGTTGGTGTTTACGGAATGAACTTCGATTATTTGCCGGAACTGCATTGGCGCTATGGTTATCCGATAGTGATGATTGGAATGGGTGTATTAGTAGTTTTACAATTTTTATTTTTTTGGAGAAAGGGGTGGCTTGATAAATCATGAGTGATAAAATTTTATTTGCAGATGTAATTCTTCCATTGCCGTTGCCTGATACTTTTACTTATCAGGTTCCTCCTTTATTGCAGGATGCCGTTGCAGTAGGTCATAGAGTTGTGGTGCAGTTTGGAAAGCAGCGGGTATACGCAGCCATCGTAACAAGATTACACGATAATCAACCTGAAGGCTATATTACCAAGGATATCTTGGATGTGATTGATGAAACACCTGTTGTTACAACTTCACAATTTAAGTTATGGCAATGGATGAGTAATTATTACATGTCTTATCCTGGAGAAATAATGGCAGCCGCTCTTCCCGTTGCATTACGACTACAAAGTGAATCGGTGATTGTTATCAACGATGATTTTAATGGCGATACTTCTATTTTAACAGATAAGGAATTTCTAGTTTGGGAGGCATTGCAAATTCAAAAGGAATTGACCTTAAATGAAATTGGAAAAATTCTTTCTGTACGCCAAGTGATGCCTATTATACGGGCAATGGTAAAGAAGAAAGTCATTCTTGTTTTAGAAGAAATTGAAGAGCGCTACAAGCCAAAGATGATTGATATTGTTGATTTTCATGATTCTATTGATATTACATCGGATGAATTTAATTTACTTTTAGCTGGAATCGAAAAGAAGGCTCCTAAGCAATTAGATGTTGTTCTGGCATTGATGAAATTAAAGCGAGAGCAAGGAGAAGAGGCCGTGTTGAAATCAATTTTGTTAAAAGAATCGAGTTCTACAACTGCCATCATTGCAACATTGGTAAAGAAAAATATTTTTACCATTCAAAATATTAAGGCCGATCGGATTACACCATATAACGGAGAGGTAGTACCGCCAAAGGAATTGAATGAAATTCAGCAGATAGCTTTGAAAGATATACAGCTTGCGTTTGAGAACAACAAAGTGACATTGTTGCATGGCGTTACTTCATCTGGCAAAACAGAAGTTTATATTCATCTTATTGAAGAGCAATTGAAACAAAAAAAGCAGGTTTTATATTTACTTCCTGAAATTGCTTTAACTTCTCAGATTATTCACCGCTTGCAAAAGCATTTTGGGCAGGATGTGCTTATTTATCATAGTCGCTTTAATGAACACGAAAGGGTAGAGGTATGGAATAAAATTCTTGATGATAATCTAAATCAACATTCAGCAAGAATAGTAATAGGTGCGCGCTCTTCGGTATTTCTGCCTTTTGAAAAATTAGGATTAGTTATCGTTGATGAAGAGCATGATCCAAGTTACAAGCAAACGGATCCTTCTCCTCGTTATAATGGGCGCGATGTAGGTATTGTAATGGCAGCTCATCAAGGTGCCGATGTTTTACTTGGTTCTGCTACACCAAGCATGGAAACTTATTTCAATTCATTAACAGGTAAGTATGCCTTAGTTAATTTGAAGAAACGCTATGCAGGAATTGAAATGCCGGATGTGGTATTGGTGAATGTTCAACATGCTCGTCAAAGTAAATCAATGAAAGGTAATTTTTCAAGTAAATTGATTGAAGAAATAGAGGAAACACTTGCAAAGAATTATCAGGTAATATTATTTCAAAACAGACGTGGCTTCGCACCATTTTTAGAATGTGGCGCTTGTTCATGGGTTCCTATTTGCAGTAGCTGCGATGTTTCTTTTACTTATCATAAAAATCGTAATGAATTGAAATGTCATTACTGCGGACAAACAATGATTAAACCAGTTGAATGCAGCAGTTGTCATAGTTATGATTTGCAAATGCGTGGCTTTGGAACAGAGCGCATCGAAGAAGATCTGAAATTAATTCTTCCAGATGTGAAAGTGGCACGTTTAGATCATGATACTACTAGAACAAAAAATGGATATCAATCAATCTTAGCCGATTTTGAAGCCGGTAATATTGATATTCTGGTGGGTACCCAAATGGTTACTAAAGGACTCGACTTCGATCGTGTGCATGTTGTTGGGATTCTAAATGCAGATTCGATGTTGCACTATCCTGATTTTCGCTCTAATGAAAGAGGATTTCAATTGCTATCTCAGGTAAGCGGTCGAGCAGGAAGGAAAAATCAAAAGGGTAAAGTAATTATTCAAACATATAGTCCCGACCATACAGTATTGCAGGATGTGATTAATCATGATTTTGAATCTTTTTATAAAAGAGAATTAACGGAGCGATATAATTTTGGTTATCCGCCTTATTCACGTTTGATTGAAATCAGATTGAAGCATCAGGATTATACTCAGGTTGATGCTGCTGCCAACGATTTAACATTATTGCTTAAAAAGAAATTTGGTAAGCGAGTACTAGGTCCTAATCAACCATCTATTAATCGCATTCGAAATTATTTTATTCGTACAATACTTTTAAAGGTGGAGAAATCACTCAATGCTTCTGAAGTAAAAAAGTTGATGAGTGAGGCAATACATTCTTTTAAAACTGAATCAAAAGTGCAGCAACTAATTATTCAAATTGATGTTGATCCTATTTAGTTAATTCAACAGATAATTGTAAGTAAAGCATTCTTCCTACCAATGGCCCACCAAATACTTCATAGTGTTTATTGTTTAGAATATTGGTCGCACCAATTTTGAATGTTGTTTTAGTAACTTCAACCTTCTTGTTTACTTGCACATCTAACAATCCGTAACTATCAATATCGCCAGTAAACTGAGGAGAACCTTCAAACAAAAATCCTTGAACCCATTTGTAGTTAATTGCAAATCCCCAGTCTTTCCCAATTTTATTATTAATATTACTTCCACCAATACCAAAATTGAATTTGTTTTTAGGAGTATTGTAGGCAGGGATTAATGGATCGTCAGAGACAGCTCCTTTTTTTACGGAAATAAAAGGGAATGCAGAACTGCTGCTCATTTTAATCGGACTTCTTTCAAGAATATTCAATGAGTAATTCGCGCTAATACTATAAAACTCTTTGAAGTAATAATATAATCCATAGCTAAAACCATAAGTATTTATTATATCTTCTGAGTTGGTTGCAACACGATAAATATCTTTTAAATAAATTTCTTTTGATCCGAAAGGAGTAGAAATAATATCTGTAACAGCACCTATTTTATATCCAATAAAATTTTGATAGCGACTGAAGTAAGCATTAATATCTGAGTATAAGCATCCAAATAAACCATTTCTGTAACCTACTTCAATGGTTTGGACTTGCTCTGGTTTAACACGATCTACATTAAAGTAAGAAAGTGAATCGACACTTTGGTAACTCAGTGCCGTTAGTAATGATTTAACTGTAATCAAAGAATCAAATCCGTTAATATTTCCGATCAACGTAGCTCTGCCAACTTTGTAAAATAAATACTGATCGCCTAATGTTGGGTTTCTAATAGCTGAACTGAATGAAATTCGAATGGTGTTATCTTTGTTAGGCGAATAAATTGCAGATAGCGCAGGTGATAATAGATAACCGAAGTTTTGATTTTTATCTAAACGAGTTGTTAAGTTTAGTTTTACTTTATCATCTTTAAGTTTCTTGTCTAAACCAGCATATAAACCAAATTCAGAATTTGTTATTTTCCTTCCCGATGAATCAGAAAATATTGTTCCATGAGAATTAGGAAGGTATTTACGGTAATTCGCACCGGTAGTTAATTGCGCCCATTTCAAATCAAATTTATATTCACCATGAATATGTGCTAATGCCGATTTGTCGTAGAATTTTGAACCACCACCGTTAAATGTTTCTCTAGATGTTACACTTGCAAATGCACTATCAAATGCTGCCGTGCCTGGAATTAAAAATGATGTTGTATTCTTTACAGGATTAGCATATGCATCAGCAAACGAATTAGCTGTATTGTGATAAAGTGTTAGTGAGTCGTAATAATTAGTTAATAAAAAAGGATTAATTGCAGCAAGGTAATCTTCATACTGAGCAAATTGTTGTGGCTGCGGATAGCCTGGAAAATTTCTTATAGCTTGAAAATATTGATTGTTGTTAAAGCATGTTGTGTAATCATTTACCCATTCATTATCCGACTTAACAGATTTCTGAAGTAACAATGCAGTAAAAAATGCATCGTACGATTTACCTGCATCTTCAGTAGTAACATAAGCTCGTACAAAATATTTGTTATTCTTTTTTAATTCAATTCTATTTTGAAAAAACAAAATGTCTTTTAAAGAATAACGATTATCACCTTGGTAGATGGTTGTTCCAGTTCCGAAGTTGGATGAAATAATGAATTCAGTTTCTTTATCTAATTTGTAATGCGCAGCTGCACTTAATTTAATATTACGTGTATTATAATCTACAAGATATTTCTCAGCATATCCTGTTCTGTAAATAATTCCAAAACCTGGTCGTGATGTAGGAACTTGTGATAAATCTCCTCCAGAAAAATATTCATCACCATAAATATTTACTGCATCATATCCTCCGGGATTATTCATATCACTTTTAGATGCGAGTGTGGGATTCAGGTTATTCGCTTCCCAGTCTCTGGCTTTAAAAAAACTCGCGTTGAATTTAATACCGAGTTTATCTTCTTTTAATGCATTTTTAAAAACCACTGCGTAGCGAAACGAAGTCTCCAGTAAATCACGTGTTCCACTTTTAACTTGCAGTTCAAATCCAGGGCGCACAAACGGACTTCTTGTTGTCATACTGATTACACCGTTAAATGCATTCGGCCCGTAAAAGGCAGAACTAGCGCCCACAGTCAACTCAACTTTTTGAATATCTAATTCTGAAGAGCCAAGAAAATTACCTAGCGAGAAATTTAATCCGGGAGCCTGATTATCTACACCATCAATTATTTGCAATGAACGAACAGGTGATGTACTATTGAAACCTCTTGTATTGATCACCTTAAAAGCTAAACTTGCTGAGGTCATATCAACCCCTTTTAAATTGCCTAAGCCTTCGTAAAAATTAGCAGCAGTGGTTTGTTTAATAGCTAAATAATCGAGTGCTTCTACCGTTACTGGCGACTCTTTCTGTTTCTCTGTGAGGCGACGGTCAGAAATTTCAACGGTTTTTAGCGTTTTTGAATCTCGCGTTAATTCTATCAGTAATGGTTTGTCTGCAGACGCAATAATGATTTCTGCTTTTAAATAACCGATATACATTACATTTAAAGTGCAGGGGAAAGAGGTTGCTTTTAAAGCGAATTTCCCGTCTATATCTGTTGATGTTCCTAATGAAGTCCCTTTGATATTTACTACAGCACCAAACATTAGCTCTCCATTTGATTTATCCTTAATAGTGCCAGTTAATACTTGAGAAATTGACAGGTTCGAAATCAAAATAAAGACGCTAAAAAGTAATAGGCTTCGTTTTATAATTTTAAGATACTTTGATGTAATCATCGTTCAACAAAATTAAAAATAATAAGATACCATCGGCCAACACGGTATATGGAAGAAACTATTAAATTTACATCCATGAAAAGAATAAGAATTGTAATTTTTACTTTACTGCTTATCAGTTTTAATGCTGCGGTTTTATCAGCACAAAATACCGAATGGAAATCATTTCAAGTATATAACAATGATACAATTAATTGTGTTGATTTAAAGGGTATGAAGCAGGGGTTATGGAAAAAGTTTTACGAATCAAAAAAGCTACTTGGCGAAACTACTTTTAAAAACAATAGGCAAGTTGGCGTTTCTAAATCTTTTTTTGAGAGTGGAAAATTACAGGCAGAGATTAATAATTCAGTTGACAGTAAATCAGCACGAGTAGTGATGTATTATGAATCAGGAAAAATTCATTCGAAAGGAAACTATAAAATGCAGAAGAAGGATAGTTTGTGGAATTATTATTCTGAAGACTCTTTGTTAACTAAAGTAGAATCATACAAGGCTGGCATTCGTGAAGGTAAGTGGCTTGTTTATTATGCGAATGGCGCAAAAGCAGAGGAAAAAACTTTTATTAATGATAAAATCAATGGCTGGTATATTCAGTATGCTGAAAATGGCAATAAAATTTTTGAGCAAGAATTTTTAAATGATATCGAGAATGGTATAGTACGCGCATATGGTCCTGAAGGAAAAATAAAAACCGTTGGTAAATTCAAAAATGGATTGCGTGAAGGTAATTGGCAGGATATGGATGCAATGGGTAGAACGCTGAAAAAATATACTTACGTAAATGGTAAGTTGCCTGAAGAGGATAAATAATCAGTTTTGATTTATAGCTTCAACGGATTTTATTTCCGGGATTGCTTTTAATAGTGATTGCTCAATGCCAGCTCTCAAAGTCATGCTGCTCATTGAACATGAAGAGCAAGCCCCTTCCAGCTGAACGCGCACAACCATATCATCGGTTAATTCTATAAAAGAAACATTTCCATTGTCAGCTTCTAAGTATGGACGAAGCTGTGCTAAGGTTTCTTCGATTCGAATTATTAGTTGTGATTTTATCATATTAAGAATGCACTGCTGTTGGCTGTGCGTTACGAATTGCAATTTGTTGTGCTACGTTACCTGCAATAGTCAATAATGGTAAGTAGGCAGGACCTTGTTCGTCGAGGATAGCAGGATAACCTTGATCACCACCTTCGCAAATACTTTGTATCAATGGTAATTCCCCTAAGAATGGAATATTTAATTCAGTAGCTAATTTTTTACATCCGTCTTTTCCGAAAAGATAATATCTATTATCAGGTAATTCTTTTGGCGTAAAGTAAGCCATATTTTCAATGATACCAATAATCGGAATATTGATTTGCTCCATTCTAAACATTCCAATTCCTTTTAAGGTATCGGCTAAGGCAACTTGCTGTGGTGTAGAAACAATTACTGCACCAGTAAGAGGTACAGATGATGCTAATGTTAAGTGCACATCGCCAGTTCCAGGAGGTAAATCAATAAATAAATAATCTAACTCACCCCAATCGCCATCGGAGAATAATTGGCGTAAAGCTTTTGATGCCATTGGTCCGCGCCATACTATAGCTTGTGAAGGGTCTGTTAAAAATCCGATAGATAATAATTTCACTCCGTATTTTTCAACTGGAACCATTAATTGGATGCCATCACGCTCTTTGATAAATAATTGCTCGTGCTCAACGCCAAACATCATTGGTTGCGAAGGTCCATAAATATCTGCATCGACCAAGCCTACACGAGCGCCTGTTTGCGCCATTGCAATAGCTAGGTTAGCAGCAACAGTTGATTTCCCTACGCCACCTTTACCCGAAGAAATAGCAATAATATTTTTTACTCCTTTTAAAAAATCGTTCGACTGATTGCGTTGTGTTGTTACACGTGCTGTCATGTTTACCGTTACAATTGCTTCGCTATCTACCATGTGAATAATTGCATTGCGGCAGGCGTTAGCAATAAGTTCTTTTAGCGGACAAGCAGGAGTAGTCAGTATAACAGTAAAGGTTACATTCTTTCCATCAATCTCAATATCGCTAATCATGTTGAGTGTAACCAAATCCTTTTTTAAATCGGGTTCTTCTACATGACTTAATGCTTCTAAAACTTGTTCTTTCGTAATCATGTTAATACAATGTATGCAAAGTTAGCGGTATTAGCTATAACAAAAAAGAAACCCCGGAGTTAATTGTCCAGGGTTTCTTTTTTATATTTAAAATATTATTTTTTCAGATATACTGGTAACTGAATTTTTATCAAATAATAACTTCCGAAGAATACCAGTGAATAAAATAAATCACCTGTGATTGTACCACGGAAGAAAGGAATTGCCATTGTGAAGCAGTTAACTAATCCTGTCATCGTGTAGCCATAATAACCTAACATCCATACTCCAAAATTAGTGGTGATGAAGAATAAGACAGCACCAGCTACAGTAGCCAATAAAATATTTTTGAATTGTAATTTCTCTCTGATTTGAAATCCGATTAGCGAACTAAAAACAGTACAACCATAAACCAAGAACATTTGATTATGAAAGCCAGTTCCATTTAAAAGTTGTAATAAAATATCGCTGATGAACATCGTTGCAAAAGGGATGATGATTGCAAGGCGCTTATCGTTCAATACGGCGGCTCCAAACAAGGCCATAGCGGCAATAGGAGTGAAGTTCAATGGATGCGGAATTAAACGGCTCAAAGCGCCTAAAAGGATAATTCCAGATATAATACTGATGTCTTTTAGTTGAATGTTTTTCACGATAATATTCTTTTTCAGATTACAAATATACAACGAACTAATTAGTTTCTGATATTGATTGTGTTTTTATTGGTTTGATTGATTCCATGTTTTCCACGATTGCTCCGCCTGCCTAATTAACATTTCATAGCCATTTTTTGTCATAGCCCCTTGCAGTTTGGCCTTTTTCAAAAATTGCGTTTCAGCAGGGTTATAAACCAAATCATATGCTAAGTGAAATTTGCCGATGCCTTCATATGGGATATCTGGAAAGGTATTTATATTCGGACTCATACCAAGTGGTGTTGTATTGATAATAATTGTTGCATTACGCACATCGATAGTCCGAATCTCGCTGTAATTAATAAACACTCCATTTGTCGCTTCGCGTGTTGCAATACGATAGTCGATATCTAGCAATTGTAAAACATAGGCAATTGCTTTTGATGATCCACCATTACCCACGATAAGTGCAGCGGTATGATAGGGTTTTAATAAAGGTTTTAAGGTTTCTTGAAAGCCAATGAAATCGGTGTTATAGGCCTTGTATCCGTTGTTGGTTAGTTTTAAAACATTAGCAGATTGTATTGCTAAACATTCTTCACTTGACTCATCCGCAAGTTTCAAAACATCTTCTTTCCATGGAATTGTAATATTAAATCCATCGAAATGCTTTTGCGCAATTAAGTCTTTTAATTCTTCTTCGGATTCGATTTCAATATTCTCATAGGTGGCATCTTCAATTCCTTCGCGTTCAAACTTCGACTGAAAATAAGATTTAGAAAAAGAGTGAGTAAGGGTTTTTCCGATTAATGCAAATCGTTTCATTTATTTCTTGCTGAAGTGATGTTTTAAATAAGTAATCAACATTGGCAAAATAGAAATCAAAACGATTAATATCACAACAGTTTCAAAATGATTTTTTACCCAATCAATTTGTCCAAAGTAGTAACCACTTACTGTCATGGATGTAATCCAAAGAGTACCACCTAAAATATCATAGGGTAAAAATTTTCTTTTATAATCCATATGACCAACACCAGCCACAAATGGTGTAAATGTTCTTACAATCGGAATAAAGCGAGCCATAATGATTGCTTTCGTTCCATATTTCTCGAAGAATTCTTCAGTCTTT
>Ga0114967_10002643_pt1 | contig 14959 bp, 15 predicted proteins | sample M_130628_MF_Meta_FD_92639 | JGI IMG/M metagenome (GOLD analysis project Ga0114967, IMG submission 92639) | Freshwater microbial communities from Lake Montjoie, Canada to study carbon cycling - M_130628_MF_MetaG | ecosystem: Environmental > Aquatic > Freshwater > Lake | place: Lake Montjoie... | reverse complement strand
TTCGGGATCGGAGCCGCCGTAGACCTCATCGACCTCCTCTGGCGCACCTTCCGGTTCAGCGTCGCCGCGGCTGATCGCCTCGAGGTCGATCCCCACGCGTCCTGAGTTCGCCTGCTCCCACTCGCTCACCGTAACCGGGACCTGTGCCGTGTCGATCGATCGCGCCGCCTCACGTGCCGCCCACGCAACGAATGCTGGGCAGCTTGCGAACTCACCGCCGAGGCAGTAGCGCGTCTGGTGGCCAATCTCAATCGCCAGTGCTGGACGCTGTGCGTAACAGCCGTGTTCATCTGTTGGTGCCGAGGCGCGCTTCGTCGCGTCGGTATCAAAGGCGATGAATGGGCAGGGCGTCGGACTCATGCTGCCGATGGTAGCGTGCCGCGCCAAACTGCTTCCATCTGATCGGCGAGCGCATCGCTCCACGTGCGTGCCAGTTGCAACTCTTCGCGCGAGCCATGTTCAGGCGCAGGCGCACCGCTCGGCAGTGGTGAGGTATCGGGAAGTGCAATCACCTCAACCCAGGGGAGGCCGAGGCGACGATTATGAAAACGGAAGACGATCGGGACGATCGGGACACCCGTCCGAAGGGCAATGATCGCGGCGCCTGGACGAAACTCGGCAAAGCGATCGGCTGGACCACCCGTGCCGCCTTCAGGCATCACGCCGTAGTGTGCGCCGACGGCAAAGACTGCCGTCGCTGCTTGCAGGTGTGTCTCGATCCCACTCGTGCCGCGCCAGACGGGCAAGAGCCCACCGAGTCGGCGCAGCATGCCAGCGCGCAGTCGGCCGCGGCCCACAATGAATGGTCCAAGCCCGAGCCACCAGACGCGCGGCGCAGCGGGCATGGCGATGCCGAGGGCGAACGCCTCGTAGTAGCGCCGGTGTGGCGCGCCGACAAGGAGTCGCGAGCCCGAGGTGGCAAGACGATCGAGGCCGCTGCCGCGCACACGCATGCCGAGCAGCCAGCCGACGCTCCACAAGGTGAAGCGCAAGAGTCGATAGCTCGGCGTGGCGTGCGCCCAAGGCTGCTTGCCGAGCCAGGCGACCCCCTCCCCTGCCGCAGGTGGGGTCAGCGCATCACGACTGTATGAACTGTAGGCGCGCGGTTTCTTCTCGCTCATTACGAGAACCCTACACGCCACAGCGGCGAGGTGGCGGAGCGGGTGCGTCCGCTACCTTATAGAGAGCGGCTCCTGCCGCACGGGAAGAGGAGGAGGCAACGTGCAGATCCTTGAAGCACCGCTCGTCTTTGTCCACCTGCTTGGCATGGCGGCCATCGTCGGTGGCTATTTCGCGGGCATTCGCAACGAGCCGAAGCGTCTCTCAGCCGGGATGGTGCATGGCACCCTGCTCCAGATCGTCAGCGGCCTCGTGTTGCTTGGCATCGTTGAGGCGGCTGCGGCAGCAGGTGGCGACCCGGTCGATCACGCAAAGTTTGGTGTGAAGATCCTCTTGGCCGTGGTGATCATGTTCCTCGCCTGGCCACGCCGCAAGGATGTAGCGATCCCTGCCGGCACATATCACGCGGTTGGACTCTTGGCACTTGCCAACGTTGCAATCGCCGTATTTTGGAAGTGAAGGGAGTTGGTTTCATGAGCAACATCATTTCGAGCTTCAAGCGTGCACTCACCCCCGTCGTCGTGAGCGCTCACTGTGATATCCCTTGCGGTATCTACGATCCGTCGGGTGCTGTCGTTGCAGCCAAGACGGTTGCGCGCATGGTTGAGCTCCTCGAGCAGATTGAGGTGAAAGACCACGCAACACGCAACAAGTACGTGCGTTGCGTTGCGAGCAAGGAAGAGCATGCCGAGAAGGTCAAGCACGAGGTGCAGGTGATCTGGTCGGACTATTTCAAGCCAGAGCATCTTGCGAAGGTGCCAGATCTTCATGACCAGGTCTGGAAGCTCTTGAAGCTCGCTTCGAAGAACAAGCAGAACGTTGACGCAGCAGCTGCTGCGGAACTTGTTGCTGCGACCGAGGCATTTGCAGCCGCGTTTGCTGCGAGCAAGGCCTAAGCACACGATGGAGTCGCCGCGCCGAATCTGGCGCGCGATCGTTACTGGAGATTCGATGGAGCCGGCCCTCCGCGCGGGGGACCGGCTCCTCGTTCTTCCGGCAGGTGAGCGCGGGCTCCCCGGGCTTCGCGGCCTGCCACCGCTCGGCAGCATCGTCGTGGTTGAACGCGAGGGGCGTCTCGAGGTGAAGCGGGTCGCCAGGCCCCCTGACGGCACGCCCGAGCGAACGCTCTGGCTCCTCGGTGATAACCCCGCACGATCGACCGACTCGCGCCAGTTCGGCGCACTCCCGCTCAGCGCACTGCGCGCACGCGTCGTCTGGCGCAGCGGGGCTCGCTAGCCGCCCGTCGCTCGCTCACCTAAGCGCGTCGCGCACCTCGGCGAGCAGGTCGAGCCCCGCAAGGTCGCGCGGGGCAAAATGTTGCACGAGGAGTCGCTCCGCCCCTGCCGCGGCGAACTCACGTGCGCGTGGCAGGGCCTCACTCGGCGTGCCGGTCAGCCAGCGCCCACGGCGCGGCGCCATATACGACTCCGCGTCGCCCGCGGCGCCAATGCGCTCCATGAACTGCATGACGCCGCGCGCATATGCGTCGGCGCTTGCGCCGAGCAGCATGCCGGTCATGACGGAACGGCGAAGTGTTTTCGGATCGCGCACGGAGCCCACGCATGCCGCGTCGAGTGCGGCAAACTTTTCGCGCGCGCTGGCGGGGCTGGCGGAGGTGAGGTTGAACTCGTCGGCGTGTGCTGCTGCGATACGCATGCCACGTGGCGACCCTTCGCCACCCGTGATGATCCAGGGCACGGGGAGTGGACGCGGGCGAAACTTTGCATCGACCACCTGATGATGCTGACCATGAAACGACCAGCCGTCGCTCTCAGACCAGAGGCCACGAACGATCGTCAGTTGCTCCTCGAGCTCTGCGGCGCGCTCATGGAGTGGCGGGAAGTTCAACCCGTGACGACGATGCTCCGACTCATGCCAACCGGCGCCGAGTCCGACGTGCATGCGCCGACCCGCCATCTCTTGCACCGTCGCAACAACCTTGGCGAGACTTCCCGGGTGACGAAACGTCACTGGGCTCACCAGCGTTCCGAGGGTGATCGTGCGCGTCTCGCGGGCGAGTCCAGCGAGCACGCTCCATGCATCGCTTGTCGCCGCATCATCTGGGCCCGGGAATGACTCGTAATGGTCGGTGCGATAAAAGGAAGAGAACCCAAGGGATTCGGCGCGCTGCGCGAGACGCAGTTGCTCCTCGTAGCTGAGGCCCATCTGCCCTTCGATAACAACGCCGATCTCCATCGCACTCTCCCTTCAAGGCCATGTGCCGTTGGCTGCTACCCTACACAAGCATCCGCCACTACGGCGGCCCAGGAGGAACCCATGAACAAAGCTGCATCTACACGCGCCGACCACTCCCCAGCCGCCGACCTTTCGCCCCGCGCGAAACAGGGGATCGTCGTCGCCATCATGCTCGCCCTCTTCCTCGGCGCCCTCGATCAGACGATCGTCGGCACCGCGCTCCCCCGCATCATCACCGAGCTCAATGGGGCGAGTCTCTACACCTGGGTCGTCACGATCTACCTCCTCGCAAGCACGGTGACGGTGCCGATCTACGGCAAGCTCTCCGACATGTACGGCCGCAAGCCACTCCTCTTGATCGGGGTTGGCCTCTTCCTTGTCGGCTCGGCACTCGCGGGCCTCTCCCAGAATATTGAGCAGCTCATCATCTTCCGTGGCATCCAGGGGCTCGGCGCAGGCGCGCTCTTCCCGATTGCCCTCGCAACGATCGGCGACCTCTTCAGCGCTCAAGAGCGCGGTCGCTACCAGGGACTCTTCGGTGCGGTCTTCGGACTCTCCAGCCTCGTTGGCCCAGCGCTCGGTGGCTTCCTCACCGACACGTTGAGCTGGCACTGGATCTTCTACGTGAACCTGCCGATTGGCATCTTCGCCATGGCGATCATCACGCGCGAGCTCCCCACCATCAAGGGGCGCCCAAACCAGAAGATCGACTTCCTCGGCGCAATCACCTTTGCCGCGGGAATCATCCCGATCCTTATCGGCCTCACCAATGTGCAGTCAAATGCCTTTGCAACACCAGAGGTTGCAGGGTTGATCTCGCTCGGACTTGTCATCCTTGGCGGCTTCCTCTTCATTGAGGCGAAGGCCGCTGAGCCGATCATTCCGCTCGAGCTCTTCCGCAACCGCACCTTTGCTGCGGCGGCGGCGGCAACATTCTTTGCCTCATTCGGCTTCTTCTCGTCGATCATCTTCTTGCCGCGCTACTTCCAGTCGGTGCTCGGTGAGAGTGCAACGAGCTCGGGTTATGCAACACTCCCACTCCTCCTCGGCGTGATCATCAGCTCGGTATCTGCAGGGCAGATCGTTGCTCGACGTGGTCGCTACAAGCGACTCATCCTCGGCGCAATCCTCCTCGTTGCTGCTGGCTCGCTCCTCCTTACCAATCTGCAGGCTGACACCAACCCGTGGGTGCTCCGCGGATGGATGTTCCTCGCCGGCCTCGGCGTTGGCCCAACCCTCTCGGTATTCACGATCGTCGTACAGAACGCCGTGCCGTTCCGCTTCCTTGGTGCAGCAACGTCGAACCTCACCTTCTTCCGCCAGGTTGGCGGTTCGGTTGGGCTCGCGATTGTCGGTTCGTACTTCGGTGGCCAACTTGCGACGACCATCCCGGCCCGTCTCGCAGCGGTTATCCCACCAGAGCTTGCTGCTGGCTTCTCGGGGGGCAGCGTCGATCTTTCCAAGTTGACGAATGTCGGCGACCTGGGGCCAACAATCCTGGCGAGCCTGCCAGAGACGGTTCGACCGATGGTTGAGCCGCTCATCCCTGCCATCGTTTTGGCAATCAAGGCGGGGATCGCCGATGCGATCGGCTCAATCTTCTGGCTCGCCCTTGTGGCAAGCCTCCTCGCCTTCGTCCTCTCCACACTCATCGAAGAGATCCCGCTGCGCAGCCACGGCGCGGGCGCTCCTCCAGCAGAGCTCTAGTAGTCCATGGCGAGTCGGCACAGCGCCACTCGTAGGGCGGTGAGGCCACTCGTTCTCGCTTGCCTACTTCTTGTCGGCAGCCTTGAGTCGCTTGCCGCACCGCAGCCAACTGCGGCACGGGCCGCGTGCACCAACTGGACAAGCACCACCCAGCCACCGCAGAGCATCTGGGTGCACATACCTCGCGAGCGGCGTAATCGCCTTCTCAAGGGGACTGCGGTGCAGGTTGATTTTAAAACCTATGTAGAGCGCGTTGTTGCTGCAGAGTGGGGGCCGAGCGAACGATCGCGTGCGCAGCTCATGACCGCGGCGCTCATCGTGAAGCAGTACGCATGGTGGTATGTCGTTCATCCGAGCAAGGGGCGTATCGACCGCCACAAGCACTGCTACGACGTCGGCTCTACGACGAACTATCAGGTGTATCGCCCTGGCGCGACGAATAAGACGAGCCCATCACGACTTGCACTCATCCGCGAGGCGATTGATGCGACCTGGTCGCTCAGCCTCTGGCGTACTCGTGGGAAGTTGCAAGGGTTTGCCCATACGGGCTACCTGTCGGGCAATGCAAAGAAGGGGTGCCCGGGAAAGCCGACCGGCTTCCGTCTCTTGCAGCAGAACGCGCGTCGCTGTGCGAAGCAGGGCGAGTCATTCGAAACCCTGTTGCGCCGCTACTACGGCGAAACCATTGCGATCTATGACCCACGCATGGCAACCGTTGCGGCTGCCCCCGCGGCCGCACGCCTCTGGAGCCTCTCGCCGAATCGCCACCTCTGGAGCACACCAGGGAGCCCGACTTCGGCAGTGGGGAGTGTGGGCTGGACCGACCACGGGCTCCTCTACCCCGCAACGCCGGCAGGAAGCTCAACATTAAAAATCGTGAGCCTCGCTGCGCCTCGAGTCGCCGTCAGCGACCCGCTCGACCCTGAGCGTGAGTGGCGTACCGGCTACGACCTTGTTGAGGTTGCGCAGGATGCAGGGGGACGCCCATGGGTGGCACGACTCTCGACATCCTCTGCGACAGCCGCTGCCGACACGCTTGCAACACCGTGGTCGATCCCGAACGGCTGGACGATCGCTGGCGATGATCTGCGCGTCATCACCGGCGACTTTGACGGCGACCTGATCCCCGAGATCGGCATCCTGCGCCTGCGCACGGATGACGGGAGCGGCGTGGTGAGCGCAGAACTCGGCACGATCGAACGCGGGACTACCGGCTGGTCGTGGCGCAGCGGAGTCTGGAGTGTGCCCGACCTCTACGCGGCCGGCGTCGATCCGGCGAGCATGAACCTTGAAACTGGCGACTTTAATGGTGATGGTTCGATCGATATCGCCATTCTCTCTGCGACCCGTGCCGAAGACCTCGTGCCACCAGATCCGCCCACCGAGGTTCCGCTGCCGGGGCCGACGAGTGTCTGGCTTGCTGCATCAACGCCACAGCGATCCATTGACGACGTGACGCAAGATGCGCAGATCGCACAGCCCGTGCGTGTCTTCAGCACGACCGATGACTGGGATGCAATTCGCCTCGCAACCGCAGACAGGACTGGCGACGGATTCGATGAGCTCTTTTTGATCGTAGATCTCGGCGATGGCACTGTGCGTATCGATCTCCTCACCTTCCCGCGTGCTGTTGCCGCAATCGAGCTGCCAACGCTCAGCACCTGGTGGAGTTCGACGATCGGGATGGGAGCAGTAGACCCCGCAAGCATCGTGCTGCACGACCGCGTGACGGGGATTAACCGCGTCCGAATCGCGCGGAAGCACTGGGAGCGCGAGTTGAGTGTCGAGCTGCTTCTCACCGGCGACTTTGGCGGGACATCGAAGACCTTCCGATTCGACGGCCGTGCGGTCGCCAACCCACAGGAGATCACGCCGAACCCCGCCCTCCTGCCAGCTAACAGCCTCTCGCTCGCACACTGAATCGCACGCACTATGATGGTGCGATGAGCAGTTGGTTTAGCGTCCGCCTCGCACCGCGCACTGGCAGTCTTGCCGCCGCATCTGCTGGGCTTGCTGCTGCAGGCGTTGCCATTGAGTCGATCATTGGGTCTCCGGAATCAGAGGATGGACTGACCCACCTCGCTGTTGCTGATGGCGACCTGCAACGCGCAGTTGCAGCGCTCAATGCGGCAGGAATTGTGATCGAAGCTGACGAACAGAACGTCCCTGACGGCGGGGGTGACACCGGTCTCATCGGCGCACTCCTGCGCGGTCCACGCAGCTAGGACTGGGCGGCCGATGGGCGGCACCACGCTCCGCCTTGCCACGTGGAATGTCAACGGTCTGCGCGCACGTGCAGCGCGTGTTGCCGCCTGGCTTGATGCGGTGGCGCCCGACGTCGTCCTCTTGCAAGAAACCAAGTGCAACCCCGAGCAGGTTCCAGACGAACTCTTTGCATCACGCGGTTATGCCTGGAGTGCGCGCGGCGGAGGTGGGCGCAATGGCGTCTTGATCGCCTCACGCGTAGGCCTCGATGATCTGCGCGATGACCTTGCTGCCTACGCGCCCACAGAGAGCAGCACCGGTGAACCGCTCCCCGACCTCCTTGCAGAACCGCGCTTTCTCAGCGCCATCTGCGGTGGCGTACGCGTTGCCTCAATCTACGCACCGAACGGGCGCGAGGTTGGCGCACCACACTGGCATGCAAAGCTCCACTGGTTCGCTGCGCTCCGCGCATGGAGCAGCGCCGCCCTCAACGAGGCTGCACCCCTCGCACTCGGCGGCGACTTCAATGTGGCGCCACGCGACGTTGATGTGTGGGATCCATCGGCGCTCATCGGTGCCACGCACGTGACGAGCGAAGAGCGTGCAGCATGGTTGAGCCTGATTGATGCTGGCCTCATCGACGCGGCGCAGGCGCTTGCAACCTCCGATGCGCCGACCGCATTCACCTGGTGGGACTATCGCGGTGGCGCGTTCCATCGCGGCTGGGGGATGCGCATCGATCACATCTTGATCGACCCGCGTGCAGGGAGCCTCCGTGCCTGCAGCGTCGACCGTGAGGGGCGGAAGGGCGATCTCCCATCTGACCACGCCGCGCTGCTCGTCGAGTTCGATCGAGGAGGGGCCTAGACATGGAGACCGAGCGACTGCACGCTGAGACTCTTGCGGCGGCAGCGGCATCAATCGATCGTGCAGCAGCAATCATCCGACGTGGCGGCCTCGTCGCCTTCCCCACTGAGACGGTGTACGGTCTCGGTGGCGACGCAACAAATCCACTCGCAGTTGCGCGCATCTTCGAGGCGAAGGGGCGCCCAACATTCGATCCGCTCATCGTCCATGTCGCCGATCGCGCCGACCTTGTGCGCGTCTTTACAACTGAAGCACTCCGAGATCCCCGCCTGACCGCCCTTGCCGACGCCCTCTGGCCTGGTCCGCTCACCATTGTTGCCGCATCGCTCGCAGAGATCCCAGGGCTCGTCCGCGCCGGACTCCCCAACGTTGGCGTGCGGATCCCGCGGCATGAGACGGCCCGCGCACTGATCCGCGCCGCAGGGGTGCCGATCGCCGCGCCGAGTGCGAACCGCTTCGGCCTCCTCTCCCCCACCCGTGCCGATCATGTGTTGAACCAGCTCGACGGCCGCATCGATGCGCTGCTGCTCGGCGAGGCGACAGAGGTTGGCGTGGAATCGAGTGTCGTCGCACTTGCTTCAGACACACCAGCCGTACTGCTCCGGCCGGGCGGCGTGCCGCTTGAGCAACTGCGCGAGCTTCTTGCACCATATGGCGGCGTGGAGCATGCGGACCGGCGCGCGCCGGCCCCCTCTGGTGCAGCCCTCCCAGCGCCAGGGATGACCGCTGCGCACTATGCGCCGCGCACGCCGCTCTACGTTGTAGCGCCGGGTGAGGTTGCACTGCTGCGCACGAAACTCCCGCACCTGCAGCGTGTCGCCGTCGTCGGACCAGACGATGCGGCAACGAAGGCGCTTGCAGAGGCTGCTCGAGCGGCAGGCCTCACCGTCGCGCAGAGCGTCGCCCTCTCGCCAACTCTCGACCACGCGCGGGCTGCATCGCGCCTCTTTGATCTGCTCCACAGCATCGATGGCGCACTCGCTGGTGAGCGTTCAGCAGGGATCCTTGTTGCGCCGTATCCTTCGGATGGTCTTGGGCTGGCGATCGCCGATCGCCTCCACCGCGCGGCAGCCGCGCAGCATGAGCGCGACGCGTAGAAGGAGCATGATGGCCGCACCACGCAGCAACTGGCTCGCCGAAGCGATCACCCCAACCGCGATTCGCCACTTGCCACAATCCATCGCTGGACAAACAGTGTTCGCGCTTGGCCTCACCCTCATGGTTATTGGCGGGGGCGGGCTTCCCGGTTGGGAGATCTTCCATCAAGGCCTTGGCCTGCAGCTCGGGGTGCCGATCGGCACTGCCGCGCAGCTCAGCGGGCTCTTTGTCATCTTGCTCTGGATCCCCCTACGCCAACGCCCCGGGCTTGGCACGCTGAGCAATATCGTGGTGATCGGTTGGGTGATGAATCTCATCCTTGGTGCTGCTCGTCTCGCCAACGTGTCGACACCGCCCGAGATCCTCGCCACGCAACCGATCCTCAGTGGCGCACTCGCGATTGCCGGCACCGCGCTCGTCGGCATTGGCTCGGGCATCTACATCGGCAGTGGGAACGGCCCTGGTCCGCGTGATGGCCTGATGACCGGGTTCCACCGCATCACCGGCCGTCCGATCTGGCAGGTACGGACCGCGATCGAAGTGGTGGTCGGCATCATCGGCATCGCCTGCGGCGGAACATTTGGATTCGGCACGATCTGGTTCGCCTTCACCATCGGCCCGCAGGTGCAGTTCTGGCTCGCGCGATTAGATAAGGGTGGTCGCGCAGAGAAGCAGGCGGCGAGCGCCTCCCGACGCTAGCCTCGTAGGCTCGCGCGACGCCTAGCGCGGTAGGAGTGCGTCGATTGCGATCGAGGCGAAGATCACGGTGAGATAGGTGATCGAAAAACGATAGAGGCGCGTCGCGCCACGCAACGCTCCATCACCAAGAACATCGCCGCGCAGGCGCCAGGCACGGAGCAAGAAGATCGCGCCGCCAATTGACGCCACGGCGAGATAGACGAGTCCCATCCCAGCAACGGCCCAGAGGATGAGGCTCATGGCAACGAGCAGGATCGTATAGAGCCAGATCTGTCGTGCCGTCTCGGCTGGGCCCGCAAGCACTGGGAGCATGGGCACGCCAGCGGCGGCATAGTCGGGACCGATGCGCAACGCGAGCGCCCAGAAGTGGGGCGGCGTCCAGTAGAAGACGAGGGCGAAGAGCAGGATTGGGACAAGGGTCACGTCGCCGGTCACCGCCGCCCATCCGATCACGGGCGGGAGTGCGCCTGCAGCTCCGCCGATTACGATGTTCTGCGGCGTCGATCGCTTCAGGATCAACGTATAGATGAGCACGTAGAAGGCGAGCGCGAGGAGCGAGAGGAAGGCGGCCATCATCGTGGTTGTTGCCGCCAAGAAGAGGAAGCTCGCAATGCCGAGGAGTGAGGCGAAGCGCAACGCGCTCCCGATGCTGATCGATCCAGCAACGAGTGGCCGGCTCTTTGTGCGGGCCATGCGCGCGTCGATATCAGCATCGACGATGCAGTTGAACACATTCGCACTCGCTGCACTGAGGGTTCCACCGATGAGCGCTGCGCCAATGAGCAACGGGGATGGCATCCCGCGCGCCGCGAGGAGCATGGCAGGGACCGTGGTGATAAGGAGGAGCTCAACGATCCGCGGCTTGGTTAGTGCAACGTAGGCGAGGATGCTGCTGCGCATGCTCCCACCGCCCGATGTGTTTGAGCGGCCCGACCCAACGCGAGCCTCAAGCAGCGCGGTGACGGCGGCGGCCGATGTGAGGAGCCAGATCGTCGTTGCGAGAGCGACATGGAGTGTCTGCGTCCACGGGGCAAGTTTCGTGACGATCTGCAGGGCGCCAATGATGCACTGCACTGCAAAGATGCCGAGGCTCGCCTCGAGAAGGCGCTTCACGCGGCGTGGGCTTCCCGCCTCACGACGCACGATCCAGGTGGCTGCAATGAGTACAAGTGCAACGATCCCGGTCGCATAGCGATGGAGGATCTGCGGCGCAGCGAGCTCGGTGATCGGTGGCACTGGCGTGCCGCCCATGAGCGGCCAGTCTGGGTAGATCAGACCCGTGTCGGTTGCCGTGACATTTGATCCGAAGAGGAGGAGGGCATACACGGCGCCAGCGGCAATCAGCGGCGCGATGACTGCACCCTTCGCGCGCGTGATACCTGGAAGCTTCTCTGGGTATCCGCTCCGAATGTAGACCCAGACCTGGAGCCCAGCGAAGGCCATCGCCGTTGCAAGGTGCGCGGTAACGGAGCGACCCGAGTTCGATTCAAGCACCGTCTGGCGGCCGAGCCATGCCTGGAAGAGGACGAGCGCGAGGAGCGCGAGTGAGGCGCCCTGCAGCGAGCGGCGTCCTCGCAGCGAGCGGAGGGCCGCGGCGACTACGCCGAGGACGATCAGGCCGATCCCCGCAGCAATCGTGCGGTGAATCCACTCGAGCCACGCCTTGTAGTCATCGAGCGGCGGGATGATCTGCCCGTAGCAGAGCGGCCAGTCTGGGCACCCCATCCCCGACTCTGTTGCGCGCACGATCACGCCGACAACGACGAGGCCAACGGTCGCACCAAGAAGGAGGCGGAGTAGGCGACGAAAGGTAACCATGCCGCAATAATACGCGCTCGCCCGCATGCTTGCGGTAGAGTCACGTTATGCACCGACACCGCCGCCTCCTCTCGCTCGCCGCCGCACTCCTCGTGCTGGCGGCTGCCTGTAGCGAGAGCGCAAGTGCCAGTCCAACACCGTCGATGACAAGCACACGGGTCGGCTGTCTCGATCAGTGGCCGGCAAGTGGAAAGGTCACGACGACTGGCCCGATCCCGCAGCTTGTGAATTCAGATCTTGCACCGGGTGATACACGCCTCCTCCTTGGGCTTATTGATTCGGCCGGCTACCCGCTTAATGGCTCTCAATGGAACCTCACAGCGCAGCTCTACAACCTTGCCACTGACGGATGCACCCCACTCGCTGCAGCCGCACCCCTCACCTTCGAGTGGGCGATCAAGGACGTTCGCGGATTCTTCGTTGCGCCAGCAACACTGCCGACCGGACTCCGCGATATGGGTATTGCCGTGAGCGGCACCAACGAGACAGGAGCCCCCGTATCGATTCACTTTGCTGCGGCGGTTGCTGCATACGGGATCGCCCCGCATCCGGGCGATTTGGCGCCAACCATTGCCACGCCGATCGCTACTAACGATCCACATGGACTCGCTGGCGTGAGCACCGACAGCACCCCACTTGCACGTCTCTACGAACGCTCTGCAGCCGACCTTCTCGCTGCGGGTAAGCCATTCATGATCGTCTTCGCCTCGCCTGCCTTCTGCACCTCGCTCTCGTGCGGACCGACGCTTACGACAATCAAGGAGGTGGCACCAGCATTCAAGAAGCTCGCCATCATCCATGTCGAGCCGTACATCATGGAGTGGAACGGCACGCGGATGGCACCGGTCATGGCCACGGGCGGCGGACTTCAGCCGAACCCGATCGCCGTTGCCTGGCAGCTGCCAATTGAGCCGTGGATCTTCACCGTGGATGCGCAGGGCCGAATCGTGCGCTCCATTGAAGGTGTCGTTGGTGCCGCTGAACTACGTGCGGCGATGGCGGAGATCGCTAAGAAGTAGCCTCCGCAGACGCGGAGTGCCCACGACTCCCAGGTGCTCCAATCGGCTCTCCCGCCGCGCAGTGCGGGCAGGTTGCCGCCTCGTAGGTCGGCAGGTCGAGCGTCAGTGTGGCAATCAGTGGGATCGGATCTTTGCCTGGTGACTCGAGTGACTCCATTGCAGGGTCCCGGCTCGCGAGGACAGCGGCCGCGATCGGATGTGCGCCGGCCGCATAGAGCGGTGGGAGCAGCGCGTGGAGTGAACCGCCGGTCGTCAAGATATCGTCGACAAGGAGTACGCGTGAACGCGGTGCAATGTGGAAGCCGCGACGAAACTCTCGACGGGTGGCGCCGTTCTCACCGCGCACCTCTTCGGCAAAGATGCCGCGCACGCCGAGGCGACGAGCGACCTCATAGGCGAGCAGCACGCCACCGGTTGTTGGCCCAACGACAAGGTCGATCTCGGCGCCAATGCTCTGCGCGTATGCCAGGGCACGCGTTGCAATGATGCCGCAGAGTTCAGCGGCAGCTTCCGGATGTTGCAGCAGCGCCCACTTCTCGACGTACGAGCCCGCATGGCGCCCGCTCTTCAGGAGAAAGTGTCCACGCTGTAGCGCATGCGTTGCGAGCATGAGCCCCTCAACGCGGCGCGTAGATGCATCGAGGTCAAGCGGGTCGACTGGCGCGCTTGGGTAGCCATCTGGTGGCGTGAGCTGCTCACGTGCTGGGATGAGGCGTTCGTTCATGCGCGCAGCCTAGCGTGTTGGTGCAAGTGCAGTGCCGATGAGCCCTGCAACCGTATCGTGGCCGCGTGCTGCGGCTGCACGGCGTGCGCTCTCACTCACGGCAGCGGGGAGATTCGCATCCGCCCAGAGCGCACTGCCAAGGCTTACAAGCGTTGCCCCCGCGGCAAAGAAGTCGAGTGCGTCAGCCGGTGAGCCGATCCCGCCACCGCCAATGATCGGCGGTGCGCCGCGAAGGCCTGCCGTGGCGGCGATTGCAGCGAGCGCGAGTGGGCGAACGAGTGGCCCAGAGAGCTCTCCTGCGCCGGCGGCGAGTGCAGCAGCGTGGCGGGAGCGATCGGGGAGATAGCCGATTGGCGAGCCACTGATCGAGAGGAGGTCGAGGCCGGCATCGATCCCATCGCGGCTCAAGCGTGCCAGGTCGACGGCTCCCGGAGAGACCTTCACGACGAGTGGGCGCTCCCCCGCCTCTCGCGCGATATCGATGAGGCGCAGGGCTGCATCGGTATTCGCCTCCCAACGGGCGCCGTCCAGTTCGGCCGCCGGAACCGTAAGGTCGAGCTCGTACGCTGCAATGTTGAGTGCATCAGCACGGCGCTCAAGCGTACGCAGCAGGCGCTTCAGGTCGCTCGTGCCGGCGGCAACGAGTGAGACGGCAACGGCACACGGTGCTGCGCGCCACGATGCACCGTGGCGCTCCATCACCTCATCGACGCCTGGGTTCTCGCGTCCGATCGCATGGAGAAGGCCGCCTGGCACCTCAACGACGCGGGGTAACCCGCCGCCTGCACGTGCGGTGAGGCTCACACCACGCGTCACAAAGAGCCCAACGCTACGCAGGTCGACAAGGTCGGCAACCTCCGCACCGAAGCCGAGTGGACCACTCGCAAGTACGACCGGGCGTTCAACGTGGAGTTGACGCGTGCTCCCAAGCGTTGCGCGCAACTCCACAACCGCAGGATTGATCCGCAGCACCTCGTCGCTCATCTCATCTCCCGCCGTCAAAACTGCTCACGTCGATCGCTGGGCCTTCGCGACAGAGGCGAATTGATCCAGTGCGTGTCGGCACGGTGCAACCACCGCACACGCCACTCCCGCAACCAACCTCGTGGGTAACGATTACCGAGAGCCACGCGTCGCCTTCGCGACGGCTGCTGCGCGATCCACGTGCCGTCGTTCGACTGCCGCTCGAGTGTTTTCGCGCAGCGCTACGGGCGGCATCGACAAGTGTCGACGCGCCAGCGGCGACTGCTTGGTCGGCCCATGCCACGTACTGCGGGAGGAGGTCGGCAATATCGCCGCGTACGCCAAGCGATCCGTCCGCCGTTGCAACCACAATTTCGACGCGCTCGGGGAGGAGCGCAGCGGGGATGAGCTCCGCGGCAGTTTGTGCCGATTGCACGAGCACAACAGAGCGGCCCTCTGCAACCGCGCTGTTGATGAGGAGGCGCACCCAGGCGAAGCCTTCGCCGTCGCACGCGACAAGGAGCTGCGTTGAGCGCGGCACCTT
>Ga0114967_10002641_pt1 | contig 14960 bp, 15 predicted proteins | sample M_130628_MF_Meta_FD_92639 | JGI IMG/M metagenome (GOLD analysis project Ga0114967, IMG submission 92639) | Freshwater microbial communities from Lake Montjoie, Canada to study carbon cycling - M_130628_MF_MetaG | ecosystem: Environmental > Aquatic > Freshwater > Lake | place: Lake Montjoie... | reverse complement strand
TTTCACGTTCGGGACGCTCGAGCCAGTCTGCCGCTTCGTGACCCATCACGTGCGCAATCTCCCGGCCCATGTAAAACTTGCTGATTCCATTTGGGTCGTGCGTCGCGCGGATTTCATAGCGAGAGGCAGGCGCGGGTGGATTCGTCGCTGTGAAACTTGTGGACTGGTAAAAGAAAATAAGCCCGCAAAGCATGAGTTGTGGATATATGTAAGACACGCTTGGTGAAAATCGAGATTGCATATGTGCATGCTAATCGAAACCCGCTGCAGCGCAACCGAGGTGTGTCGTATGACGCTCGAAAACTTTTACCCAGCTCAGGACAAGCTCGCAGGATCAATGTCAACAGTGAGCGTCACGTCCTCCGGCAACTGCAACGCGCTTGTGATCATAGCGAGCGCGTGGCTCAACCGACTCATCGCTTTTGTTCGGAGCATAATCTGGTAGCGATAAAATGTTTCCGCCCGCAGCAGCGGAGCAGGCGCAGGTCCGGCGATGATCAAATCACGGAAATGTGCTGGCGCGGGCGCGGTTTGAAAGGTCTTGTCAGAAGGCGGTGTTGTCCCCATGCCGAACAGCATCGCGTTCTTCTCTGCTCCATTTCCCTCATTCTCTTTTTCTCCTTTGCCGATCAACTGATCTAACTTTTTTCGCAAATATTCGGCCGAAAATTGCACCTTCTCCTCGTTACGCCCCTTGAGCGTGAGTAAGGCCACGCGCGCGGCAGGCGGATATTTCAACTGCTCCCGGAACTCGATCTCCTGATCGTAGAATCCGACGAAGTCATGACGACGCGCATATTGGATCGCCGGATGAAACGGCGTGAAGGCTTGCACGAACACCTCGCCCTCAATATCGCCACGACCTGCTCGACCGGCGACTTGCGTTAGTAACTGGAATGTTCGTTCACCCGCGCGAAAGTCAGGCATATTCAAGGCCAGGTCTGCGTAGATGATTCCGACGAGCGTGACGTTCGGGAAATGCAGCCCCTTTGCGATCATCTGTGTGCCGATGAGGATATCAATCTTGCCAGCACGGAAATCACCAAGCACTTGGCGGTAATCCTCTTTGCGCTTCATTACGTCGGCGTCCATGCGCTTCACTCGCGCTTTTGGAAATAATTTCCCCAATACATCCTCCACCTTTTGCGTGCCGAGACCGGTGTAGCGGATCGCAGGATTCTTGCACTTCTCATCGGGACAGACTTGGGGCACGCTCTCGTTGTGACCGCAGAGATGGCAGCGCAACAACTGTTCGGCTCGATGAAACGTGAGCGAGAGCGAGCAGTTGGGACACTCGCAAACATGTCCGCATTTCTCGCATTGCAAAGACGATGAATAACCGCGCCGGTTCAGAAATAAAATCGTCTGCTCGCTTTTCTCCAGCCGTTGAGTGATTGCTTCCTTAAGTTGCGGCGAAAAAATTAGCGTGCCTTTCTCTTTGCGGGCAGCTTGGCGCATATCTACTACCCGCACGATGGGCATCTTCTGATTGTCCACGCGTTCTGGCATGTCGAGCAGCGTGTATTTGCCGATTTTGCAGTTGTAGTAACTCTCCATTGAGGGCGTGGCCGAACCTAGCACCACGACTGCGTCCTCCATCTGACCTCGCACGATGGCGACATCCCGCGCATGATAACGAGGCGCTTCCTCCTGTTTGTAAGAGTGCTCGTGTTCCTCATCCACGATAATGAGTCCCAGCGGTTCAACAGGTGCAAAGATTGCCGATCGCGCTCCGATGACGATCCGCGCCCGACCTTGCCGAATCTTGTGCCACTCATCGTGTCGCTCCCCAGCGCTCAAGTGTGAATGTAAGACGGCGACAAGTGTTTGAAGCCTTCCTGAACTGAACCGCGCCTTGAACCGCTCCACGGTCTGCGGCGTGAGGGCGATTTCCGGCACGAGAACGATCGCGCCTTCGCCCTGCTCCAACGCTTGCGCGATGGCTTGAAGGTAAATTTCAGTCTTCCCTGAACCGGTGACACCGTGCAGAAGGAATGTGGAGGAGGGGTGTGGCTTTCCATCCTCAATCTTCCATTTTGAATCCTCGCCTTGGATCATCGCCGTCTTGATCTTCTCTAGTGCGAGCGCCTGCGCGGGATTCAACACGATCGCATCGCTCGGTAAAATCTTTTCGTTCTCGTAAGGATCGCGTTCGGAGATCTCGTTCGTGATCGAGATGAGGCCACGATCTTCGAGTTTGCGAACGGTAGCAGCCGTGGTTTCGGCAAGAGCTACTAGTTCGGACAATAGAATCTCCCGATGCTCTTCGATGATGTTCCAGACTTCGAGTTGGCGTTTGGCGAGTTTGGGGAGCTCTCCGACCAAGGGCAACACACGAACAATCAGCCGCTCGCGCCACCCGGCATTCTCTTTTCGCACGGCTTCCGGCAGAATGGATTTTAGAGCGATCTCCGGCGCGCAGCAGTAGTAATCTGCAATCCACCTCGCGAGTTTGAGGACTTTGGCTGTGACAAGTGTTTGTGTGCCTATGACTTTAAGGATGAGTTTAAGTCTGGTTTGAGCTGATTCTTCGGCAACAGCCGTTACGACACCAAGGACTTTGCGTGCGCCAAACGGGACCTGCACGCGACTGCCCACATCCACCTTGCCCGCGAGTTCCGGTGGGATAGCGTAATCGAACTCCTTGCGGAGGGCGATTTCGAGAGTGACGCGAGCAATCATGCCCCGCGAGGTTCAAGAGTCGCGCGGCGAGAGTCAAGCGGCGGCGAGGCTCGCACTTGCCTTGACCGTTTCCCTCCCTAATACTCGGGGAGTGAATGATCCGGTCACACAATTGACCAACGACCTCATCGCCTCGTACGCTCGCGCAGGCGGTATCAACCATTTGGACGGCAAAAATCTGCCCTCCAAGACAGCTGTTACTTCCATCACCAAGGATTTGCTGCGCCTGCTCTTCCCAGGTTTCTTTGATGAAAAGTTGATCCACTCCTCTGAGATTAAGGTGGAGACGGCGGCGCTGCTGGATTCAATCCTCGGCAATCTCGAAGACGAAATCCGCAAGAGCCTCGAATACAATCCGCCTGCTAATCTCGCGAAGAAAGAGATACCGCGAGTTGCGCACGAGATCACGCTGGGGTTTCTCGGCAGCCTATCTTGCATCCGTGAAATTCTCCAGACGGACACGGAAGCCGCATTCAATGGCGATCCGGCTGCATTAAGTCGCGAAGAGATTATCGTGGCTTATCCATTCATCGAAGCCATCGCTGTTCAGCGACTCGCACACGAGCTTTATCTTAAGAACGTCCCGCTCATTCCCCGAATCATGAGCGAGTGGGCGCACGGTCGCTCAGGAATGGATCTGCATCCGGGCGCGAAGATTGGTACTCACTTCTTCGTGGATCATTGCACTGGTACCGTGGTGGGCGAGTCAGCCATCATCGGTAACCATGTGAAGATGTATCACGGCGTCACGCTCGGCGCGCGGAGTACTTCCGGCGGACAACAATTACGGGGGAAGAAACGTCATCCGACGATTGAGGATCGCGTTACAATCTATCCGGGAGCAACGATCCTCGGCGGTGAAACAGTCATCGGCGCGGGTAGCACTATCGGTGGTAACGTATTTATAATGGATAGCGTGGCGCCGCATTCGCTTGTCATTTATGACGGTCTGGACATGCGGGTGTTGAGTAAGGGAGAGAAGAAAACTTCCTTGGATTTTCAGATTTGAAAGTCCAGAGTGGCCTGAAAATCTGGTTCTATAAGCAAGGCAGTAACCAAGTTCTTGCGCCTTTGCAGCATGGATTCCCGGTTGGCTAACAGCACGACTTCTCTAGCGTCTAGTACGCGCATTCAAGTTCCACCACTTCACCGCACGAACATTGGATGTGTATGTGCGTCACCTGATCGCCGTTACGTTTTAGTGTGACCACGGGTTTGGACTTGGTGTGTGTATGTGTGGTTGAAGACGAGACTGGCGTGGTAGTAGGTGATGCTTGTCCGGGCATCAAAGCGGCAAACCCGACTGCTGCCGCGGCGTTATCCCTCCCCACATGAGCAACAGAGGCTGGTTGGTTGGTTGCGCCATTCGCGCCGGAGTTTTCACCGCTTTTCAAGAAAGGTACGAAGTCGGAGGGCATCGTGATTATCGGTTACCTGGTTTGACCTTCAACAAAACTGAGACGCGGCGGTTGCTCACGCTCGTGGGTTCAAGATTCGGCATCGGTTGCGTGTCAGCATAGCCTGCCACCTTGCGGATCTGGGAGGGGATGACGTCATGCTCCACAAGTTTTCGGCGGGAGGCGTTCGCTCGATCGGCACTCAAGTCCCACGGGTCTCGCACGCCGTCTGAATACGTGCAGCCTTTTTCTGTATGGCCTTCGAGCTCCACGATGAAGTTGTTGGTGAACCTCGAAATCTGCCACGCCAGCGTGGTGAAAATCCATGTGCCATAAGGTGTGAATTCTGCCGAGGCGGGCTCGAAGATCGGTTTGTTATTCCGGTCAAATACGCTGATGCGCATCCCTTCAGGAGTGATTTCCAGATCGAGCGGATTCTGTTCAGCAGACTCGGGGTTAGTGCTCAGCATGGCCGTCAAGTCATCAGCGATTTTTCGTAGCATGTTCAACTCGATGGCTGATGCGGAATCAAAATTTCCATTTCTCGCTAGAACGGTCATCGTTTCTTTCGGTGCGGGGATGATACCAGTGGATTCTTTCGTGATTGACGCAAACGGATTGCGGAACGAGCGCTCCACTGCTTCCTTGATTTTTTGATCCTGCGACACAAGCCACAGCACTAGAAACAGCGCCATCATCGCCGTGACGAAGTCGGCGTAAGCCACCTTCCACGCACCACCGTGATGTCCGTGACCTTTTTTCTTAGCCATAACTCAATTCAAATATTGCCACCAATCACTTCGCCGCCACGGCTTCCTTCAACATCTTCTCCAACTCCTCAGCGCCAGGTTTCACGTCACTCGTCAGTCCGCGCCGTGCGACTTCGATCGCCATGATCGGGGCCATGCCGTTGGCGAACCCCACTACCGCGTTCGCGATGGTTCTGAAGAAGGCTATCTCTGAATTTCCTATGAACGCCATGTTGACGCAAAGCGGATTCAGGAACCCGTATGAAATCAAAATTCCAAGGAACGTTCCGACGAGTGCTGATCCGACGTGGTGGCCGATCTCTTCAACCGGGCCAGCGATGCTACCCATCGTGATTACGATCCCCAACACGGCTGCGACAATCCCGAATCCAGGCATCGCGTCCGCTGCTTTAGTCAGCACATCTATTGGGCTGTGATGTTCTGCTTCCATCGTGTCGAGTTCGGTTTCAAGAAGGAGTTTCAACTGATCCGGCTTCACCTTGCCGTCAATGATCGGCTTCAAACCGCCGCATAGGATAGCCATAGCATGATGGTCCTTAACCAACCCAGGATACTTCGAGAAGATGCTGCTCGTGTCAGGAGTCAGAACGTGCTCTTCCAAAGCAATCATTCCGTTGCGGCGACCCAGCATGAACAATTCGTAAAGTGCCTTGAATAAGTCTTCGTAAGATTTTTTACCGTAAGGAGGTCCTTTAAGCGTGCCGATCAGTTGTTTAACGATGGCCATGATGATGTGCTTCGGAGCCATGATGATGACAGCACCGGCGGCAGAACCGCAAATGACGACGTATTCCGAGATCACAATCAAGTGGCCGGGGTGTCCTCCAGCCATCATGAAGCCGCCCAGCACAGCGCCGAGAACAATGATAGAACCGATGATGACAATCATACTGCTTTAAGGGTTTCCTGTTTTTTTTGAGTCCACATCATCCTGCTGTTTCAGGAATGATCGTATCCCGAGAATGGCCTGCGAATGTATTTGGCAGATGCGCGACTCCGTCACGCCGAACGCCTCGGCGATTTCGCGCAGTCGCAGGTCTTCAAAATAATAAAGGGCGAGGACCTTGCGCTGCATCTCCGGCAATTGCTTGATTCGTTTGGCAATAATCTCGGTCATCTCGCGGCGCACCGTGTTGTCCAATGGATCGGGTTGCGAATCATCGGCGATGCGTTCATGGCGGCTTTCTTCGTCGTCCTCGTTCACCGGAGAGGCGTCCAAGCAGACGAAAGTGGCCGGCCGGATCTCTTCGAGCAGTTCATGATATTCATCCAGAGAAAGGCTCAACGCCTTAGACACCTCTTCGTCCGCAGCCGGGCGACCCAGCTTCTGCTCCAATTGCTGCATGATGGCCTGCACCTTGCGGGCTTTGTCGTGGATGGAACGCGGCACCCAGTCCAGTCGCCGAAGCTCATCAAAAATTGCCCCACGAATCCGCACGCGTGCATACGATTCAAACGTGCTGCCTCCCTGCGGATCGAAATTGCGCACCGCGTTCAACAATCCAACAAGACCTGAGCTATAGAGATCGTCCTGATCTACATGCGATGGCATGCTCATGGCCAGACGCCCCACGACTTGGCGCACCAGCACGAGGTGTTTTTGCACGAGATCGTTCTCATCGCTGCTGCCCTGCACGACCTTGCCGTAGAGGTGGGGAAGGTCTTTCGCCGGGATTTTGTTCTTCGCCGGAGTTGGAAGTGTTGGAGCTTCAGTAGGCATTTAATTCAAAATTATTTTATCGCAGCCGTGGGGCTGGATTGTTTTTCTGCGGACTTGGTTGCGAGGCTGTCCCTCAATCCGCTTAACCAAACACGACCCCACCAACGGAAAAGCAAACCAGAAATTAGCGCCGTGACACACGCGCGCAAAAAAATCGCGGGCCATGAAACTTCTTTCACATAACCAGTAATCACACCGATCCCGAACCCCAATAACCCACCCATGATCATCATTTTTTTCATTTCAATTGATCCCGATGTTTACTTTAGCAGGCCACCTGCCATCACGCTCTTTGCCTTGTGTTTAGATCCAGATTACTCGTTTTGTTAGGGAACTGCCGTGAGAAGAGTTGTTCTGCAGACGCTACGACGAAGTCACCGGGAATATTTTGCCCGCTGCTCAGGTAGCGCACTGGGCAATTTATGCCTAGTGCCAAATTCCACACTTTGCCCCAGCGCGTTTCCTCATCTAGATGGGTCACGATAAGGTCTGTGATGGGAAGTTTGGAAAATGCCCGCGCCTGCGCAAGCAATAGTGATGTCTCATAAGCGCCGTTCACCACCAGATGAACCTGCGCGTGTGGCAACGTTTTGATACGTTGGGAGAGTTGAGCCACGGCATTCGCATCGGAATAAATCACGCCTGGTAAATCCACAAATAAAACATCTACATCAGGCATTTCACCATCCGCGGACGCGAACCGCTCGACGTTGACGCCAAGAATCTCACCAAAGACACTGAGCGACTCCGCAGTGTTTGCCACCACACCGTCCAAACGCCAAACCGCCGTGCTGTGACCTTCGACAAGCGCAACTTGTGCGAGCCATTTGCAAAGAGCGGTGGTCTTGCCTGCGCCGGGGGCGCCGATGAATACATGCGTGCCGATAACTGTAGTCGGGGGATTTTGCCAACGTGCGGAAAGAACCTGCCTTACAAAGCAAATTTCGTCCGCGAGCGAGACTGGCGCAGCCTCACCATGCTTCTCGCACAGCTCGGCCACTATGCTTTCAGCAAGCGCAGGCAACAAACCGTTTTGCTCCAACAATGAGCCGATTCGCCAATCGCCAGTGTGCGCTGGGAGGTCCGTCACCTCGCACCCGTCGACATGTGCCAACGCTCCTTCGTTCGGAATTGAACGGTCCGCCCTACTATCAGCGTCAGTAAAGGCATCGCTCGCAGCTATTACAGGTCTTTGAATATTCTCCCGTATTTCCGCCGTCTCCGCGCGCAACTCCGCCAGCGCCCTTACCTGAACTTCATCCAAGACCGGCGCATCAACCGCGAGGGGCGTAGTAATCTTCTGTGGCACATGCGCCAGCACTTCGATTTGGGGGTTCTTCCATAGGCGAGCCAAGCCTTCAGCCGGCAACCGACGCACATTCAAAACGACGGCTTCCGGGCCGAGCGTCTCGCGGATTTGCGACACAGCGTCGGCGACTGATTCAGCGAGATAGGTATGAACTTGCATGGCGTGAAAACATTTATAATGAACGTGAACCATTCCCGCCAATCAGCACGGGGAGCACGATTGCCTTGTTCGCAAACACTCCAGTCAAATCCCACAAACGCGGGCAATTGCTCAAGTTCTCACAAGGCCAAAAGTTGCCGCACCTCACCGGATGCCGCTTCTTGCTTGTGGCAGGAGCTTCCAAAGGCACTGATTGGCTATCGGCGATCCTTGCTGCCATGTGTGTTTTTGTTTTCATGCTTTCGCTTTCGTTATTCGGGAGACTGAACCATGGCGGCACTTTGAATTTCGATGCGCGCCGGAACTTCGGCATACGATAGGACATTGAGATCGGCGAACGTGCTTTCAAAGAAGCGTCGGAACGCGAGGCGTATCTGCGGTGCACATAAGACGAGCGGCTGTTGTCCGTCGGCCAGAAGCTTTTGGATGTGCCGAGAGAGAACGTTCATCACATGCTGCGCGAGCTTTGGATCGAGCAGGAGAGCGATTTCCGTAGTTGATTGGCGAACGCCTTGGGCGATCTGTTGCTCCAGTTTCGGATCCAGAGTGATAGCTCGAATCTGACCGGTTTCAGATTGGAACGGCTTGACTAATTGAACACCTAATGCGCGGCGGGCGTGTTCGGAAAGCTCGTCGGGATTCTTGGTGACACTCGCGTGGTCGCTGACTTTTTCCAAGATGCCGGACAAGTTGCGGATAGAGATTCCCTCGGCTAGCAGGTTCTGGAGAACACGCTGCACCTGGCCGACGTTGAGTTGCGCGGGGATGAGTTCATTCACCACGGTCGGATGCGTCTGTTTGAGATTATCAAGCAGGATTTGCACATCCTGACGACTGAGGATTTCGTGCGCGTTACGTCGTATGGTTTCAGAAAGATGCGTGACCATCACGGAGGGCGCATCCACCACAGTATAGCAAGCGGATTCAGCGGACTTGCGTTCCACGTCGGTGATCCAAGTTGCAGGCAACTGGAACACAGGTTCCACCGTAGGAATTCCCCTTAGGGTCACCTTGCTGTTCGTGGCGTTCATCGCGAGCCAGTAGCCGGGCATCAAGTTGCCTTGAGCAATGACTTGGCCTTTGAGCAGGAATCGATATTCATTCGCGCCGATCTGCAAATTATCCCGCAACCGGATTGGCGGAATCACCACGCCCATCTCCGTAGCGAACGTGCGGCGCACACCGGTCACGCGTTCAAGCAGATCGCCGTTCTTTCGGGTGTCAGCGAGATTGACGAGTCCGTAACCCAGTTCGATCTGGAGCGCGTCTACAGAAAGAAGGGATTCAATCTTCTCGCCAGCACTGCCAGCAGCTGAAGTTGCGGCTGCGCCCGCAAAGGGTTTTCCATCTGTGCCAGCGGCTGAAGTTGTGGTAGCGGTAGCAGCTTTTGTGATCGAGCCGCGTTTCTTCATCTCCTTAGCTGCGTAACCACTCACGACCGCCAGCACGAGGAACGGCAGCATCGGCAATCCCGGCATGATGGCGAACACTAATAACATGCCCGTAAGAATTTGAAGCGCGCGCGGATAGAACAGGAGTTGTTTGCCAAGTTCTGCGCCGAGACTGTTCTTCGATGCGGCGCGCGTGACCAACATACCCGCCGCCATTGAGACGATAAGAGCTGGAATCTGCGAGACTAGACCGTCACCGATGGAGAGCAGCGTGAAGCGTTGCAATGATTCCGAAACGGTCATGCCTTTTTGCACGATGCCGATGGCAAAGCCGCCGAGAATGTTGATGAGCGTGATCAATACAGCAGCAATCGCATCGCCTCGCACGAACTTGCTCGCACCGTCCATCGCGCCGTAGAAGTCCGCCTCTTGCTCCACTTTGCGGCGACGAGTGCGGGCTTGTTCGTCGTTGATTACGCCTGCACTGAGTTCGGCATCTATAGCCATCTGTTTGCCGGGCATGGCGTCCAAAGTGAATCGCGCTGCGACTTCCGCGATCCGGCCCGCGCCCTTAGTGATGACGATGAAGTTGATCAAGACAAGTATCAGGAAGATGACGAGACCGACGACGTAATTGCCGCGCACGACGAAATTGCCGAACGCTTCGATGATGTGACCCGCGTAACCATCGAGAAGGATCAACCGCGTGGAAGCGACGTTCAGCGCTAGTCGGAACAGCGTTATGCACAGCAGCAACGTTGGAAACCCCGTGAAGTCCGACGCATCTTCGAGATAGAGGATCACCAGCAGAATCAGCAACGACAGCGCGATGCTGATGGCCAGGAAAAGGTCGAGGAATATCGGCGGCACTGGCACCACCAGCAACATCACTGTGCCGAACAGACCGAGTATGAGCCAGAGATCGCCTTGGCGCAGATATTTCGCTAGGCCGCCGGATTTGCCGGCGACGGGATTGGTTATGTTGGGTATGGCCATGAGTTAGACGTGGTTTTGCTCGGCGTAATAGCGATAGCGGTTGATGCGATAAACGTAGGCAAGAACTTCGGCGACGGCCGAGAATAGTTGCGCGGGGATTTCGCCACCAACTTTGCCGTACTTGAAAATCATCCGCGCGAGCGGCTTGTTCTCGACAATGGGAATCTGATTCTTCGTGGCGATCTCGCGGATGCGCAGCGCATTGAGACGAGTGCCCTTGGCGACGATCTTCGGAGCTTTCATCGTCTTGCGGTCGTAGCGCAGCGCTACGGCGAAGTGTGTGGGGTTTGTGACGATCACGTCCGCTTTGGGAACATCCTGCAACATCTGGCGCACCGTCTTCGCGGCGCGGCGGCGACGCTGACGGGCTTTCATCTGAGGATTTCCTTCGGAGTTTTTCATTTCCTCCTTCACCTCCTGCTTCGTCATCATCATGTCCTTGTTCGTCTTCCAAAATTGGTAGCCGTAGTCGAGAGCTGCGATCACAGAAAGATACGTTACCACGCGCCAGGTGATGCCGAGTGCTGATGTGGCAATGAATGCTCCAATGCGAGAAACCGGAACAGCGGTGTAAAAGATGGGGTCGTTGAGCAGCGTTTTGACCTGCGAGTAGGTCAATGCCGCTACGACGCTGAGTTTCAATATCGCAATGCCCGTCGGCATGAAAGCTTTGGTGGAGAAGACGCGTTGAAAACCTTCCATGGGATTCAATCTTTCCCATTTTGGCGCGAGTGCTTCTGAAGCAGTCTGAAAACGATTTTGAATTGCACCAGCAATCAACCCCCCCGCTGTCGTCCCGATTAGAATCGGGCCTACGCAGGCTGCAAACATCAATGCTGCATCAATTCCATAACCGGGCATGGCCTTGATTGTGATCGGAATGTCATGCAGGTGGCTGAGCATGAATGTCTGCACGCTGACGAAGCGTTGCCACAGATCCGGGCCGACAAATTTCAAAGCAATCAATGCGCCGACGAGAACGAACACCGTCTGCACCTCGGCGCTGCGGGGGAATTGACCCTGCTTGATGGCCTCCTCCAGCCGTCGTGGTGTGGCTTGCTCCGTTTTTTCGCCTGCTTGATTGTCAGCCATGATGGTTCAGCTCCCTACTCCGGCTAATCGCGCCACGTTCAGCATGTCTTCGGGAAGGCGGCGCAGATAATTCGCGATGTGTTGACCCATGAACGTACAGGTGAGTCCTAACGACGTCAGTCCCAGCAGGGTTCGAACAGGAAAGCTTTCCGAGAACACGTTCATCTGCGGCACCGCGCGGCCCAGCACCGCGAACACCAGCGTGACGAGGAACGAAACCGCCATGACCGGCGCGGCAATCTGCAAAGCGATGACAAAAACCTTTCCGCTGCGTGCCACCAAATCCAAAAGCAACGCCTCATTTAGATGCGCGCCGCCGAACGGTACGAGCGCGTAACTTTTCTGAAAGCCCACGATCATCCAGTGATGCAAGTCTAGACTCAGCATCGTCATCATCGCGATCCAGTAAAGTAACAATCCAGGAGCCATTGTTGGGCCGGACACGAGTTGATTAAATTCTGATGGCAGTGTGATACCCATTTCCGTGGCGATGAAGCCGCCAGCGATTTCTAACGCGTAGAAAACAAACCGACACACAAAGCCGAGCAGCAAACCCATGCTCACTTCCATGAATATAAGCTTCACGAGTAGCCAGATTGAAATTCCATCCGCAGGCACGGTCGGCAACATTGGTGTGACAAGCATTGCCACGAGCCCGCCGAGTGCGATGCGGAGTTGCACCGGGATCATTTGTGTCGAGAACATCGGCAGCACGGACAACATCGCGCCGACGCGCGTGAAGACGAGAAACCAAGTTGTGAGTGCAGCATTCAATGTGAGCGAGCCGAGTTTTTCTTGGTGACGATCTTGTTTGTCTTCTTGAACTCAGCGCAGCAGCCAGATGCTGAGAGCTTGTGAAGTTTGCGGCCAGAGGACTTCGCTGTGGCTTTCATGAGGAGTTGGGTTGCGAGTGATATTTTCATGGGGTTAATTGACCATCGTGGGAATCCGTTCAAAGACTGCACGGGTAAATTCGATCATCGTCCGCATCATCCACGGCAGGAGAACTACGAGCAGCGCGACGACGCCGACGACTTTGGGGACGAACGTGAGTGTTTGTTCCTGAATCGATGTGACCGCTTGAAACAAGCTGACACCAAGCCCGATGACCATCACGGTCAGCAAAATCGGCGACGCCAGCGTCACAGCTTGGAACATCATTGTCTTGATCAGTTCGACTGAAAATTCAGGTGTCATGTTTCCTCTCTCTAGCCACCAAAGCTCAACACGAGCGAGCGGACGATCAGTTCCCATCCATCCACGAGGACGAACAGGAGAATCTTGAGCGGCAGAGAAATCGTAGCGGGAGGCATCATCATCATTCCCATGCTCATCAGCACTGTGGCCACTACGAGATCAATCAGAATGAACGGCACGAACAGTAGGAAACCCATCTGGAATGCGGTGCGCAGTTCGCTGATGATAAAACCCGGGATGACGACTTTGAGCGGCAGATTTTCTGGCGCAGTCGGCTTCAACTTGGCGATGGCGGCGAACAATTCGACATCTTTTGGACGCGCCTGCTTGAGCATGAAAGCGCGGATTGGTTTGGCGGCTTCGTCCAATGCTTGCGAGGAGGAAATCGTCTTCGCCATGTAAGGCTGAAGGGCGTTCTCATCAATCTTCTCCCACACTGGTGCCATGATGAAATAAGTGATGAACAGCGAGAGACCGATGATGATCTGGTTGGCAGGTGTGCCTTGCAGCGAGAGAGCTGAACGCACGAACGACAGCACGATCACGATGCGAGTGAAGCACGTCATTAACAGGATGATCGAAGGCGCGAGCGTGAGCAGTGTGATCGTGAACAGAACTTTGATAGCCACATCCACGTCTTGCGGCTGTTGCGAACCTTCGACGCCGAGATTCAATTTGAACGGTGCAAATCCAGTGGTGAGCGATGAAACGGTGGCGGGCGTGATGCCTGAGGGTGCTACCGGACCTACGAATGGCATGATGGAAGCGGCTGGAGTTTGTGCGCAAGCCGCGGGAGCGACCAGGATCAGCACGAGCAACGTGAGCCACCAAACCCAGGTTTGTCGTGTGCCAAACGCGGGCTGGTGATCGCTCTGCTGCTGGGTAGGGAAATTCATGGCTTGCGTTGCAACGCCTGACGAAGTGCGTCCGTGAAATTAGTTTTGTTCACTGGGGCTTCCTCAACGGCGGCGGTGGCAGCAGCGGGAAGCGTAGTGAGCATCGTCACGCCCGAAGGAGACGCGGCAATTAGGATGCGTTGTTGCTCGTAACCGATTACGTGCAGGGCGTGGCGTTGGCCAAGCGAGCGGGTTTCAATAATGTTGAGCTTGGGTGCGTGACCCTTGGCAACTGCCATGCGCTGCCAATTACGAAAGAGCCAGACGCCGCCAAAGAATGCGGCCATCACGAGCGCTAATGCGCCAAGCACGCGGAAAAGAGAAGACGCCGGCGAAGGCATTGCGGCCGTTGGCAGCGTGGGGAGTGCGTTGGTGGAGGCGACGGTTGATGTTAGGTCCGTCGCGAACGCAAAAGACATTGAGGCAGCGAAAAAGAGTGCGTAAATCATCAGTCGCCGCTGCCGGAGCAGAGCAAACTCGGCACTTGTCTCCCGTCCATGGAATCGTGCGATCATCTTGTTTGTTTCGTTACGATGGCGTAATTAGCAACGCCGGTACCATGCTAGAAAACCGCAGTGAAAGCAGGGTTTCTGAGGGGAAGAGGGAGGTAACTAAGAAAAAATTGCCGGGTAGGCTAGGGCGACCCGGCAAAAATTGCCCGATGGGTTAAACACAAAGGTGCCATGGTGCTGCCAGATTATCCCAAATAGATTCCAAGCGCCCCTAAACACGAGTGCTTTCGAGTGCGCAGGCCCACCTTCATCATTGCGCACAATTTCTTTCTTTGCGAGCGAGAGTCAAACCGAGGTTGATGTTGTTGAGTCTTTAGAGACCGCAAGTCAGTCAGAGCAGGCCGAGATGCCAGTCGCCTCGACGCCCCATATGGCCACTAATTCGCCCAAGCTGCCGTAAGGCTTATTGCGTAAGAGGCGGACTTCCTTGGACTTATTCTTTGACGACTGTGGTGGCTTTCAACACGTCCCATTGTCCTTATTCAAGGATGGCGTCCTTCACACTCTCCCCTGGGGCTGGCCCTTGCTGCGTCAACGCCATCACCTGCCAGGCGATCACCTGATGGACAAGTAGCGTTGCAGCCGATCCGCTGAGTTGGAGCAATCCTGCGTTCAGACGCTGATCTCCCAACTTGGCATTGGCAAATTCGTTCACGATGCACAGGCTCAATGAGAATTACATCCCTAGCTTATCACACAACCCTTGGACGATAGGAGACTTAAAACCACCTCCAGAAAGTATTCGTAATGATGAGGGCATGACCGCGCTTTGTAACTGGGAGACTTGTCTCAGCAGTGCAGCGACGCAGTGCGCCCGCCCTGGGGTTCAAGAATGGACA
>Ga0114967_10002639_pt1 | contig 14971 bp, 13 predicted proteins | sample M_130628_MF_Meta_FD_92639 | JGI IMG/M metagenome (GOLD analysis project Ga0114967, IMG submission 92639) | Freshwater microbial communities from Lake Montjoie, Canada to study carbon cycling - M_130628_MF_MetaG | ecosystem: Environmental > Aquatic > Freshwater > Lake | place: Lake Montjoie... | reverse complement strand
CGAGCCGCGGCGGGATCGGAGGGAATGGCTGCCATACAGTGGAGGCTGCGGGGGCGGGGAGTTCGGCATCGATGGTACCGGATGCCCTTAGCCTGGGCGCGTGAGCCAGCATTTCCAAGCCTCCATGGCAAAGGGTATGCTTTTTGGACTTGGCGGTACGCTCCGCCTGCAGTCCGTTCACGGATCCCGGATCTCGGGGGTTGGTTTGACCCTGCCCCCCGTCCCACATTCTGGAGTGACAAGCATGTCCGTTTCCCGAGAGACTTCCGCCCTGAGCCACCTGTCCCGCCGCGACGCTCTGAAGGCTGCCGGCATCGCTGGCGCCACGCTCGCCAGCATGCGGGCCGTGCACGCCCAGTCGCCCTCGTCAGATGTGATTCGCATCGGTCTCATCGGGGCTGGCGGTCGTGGCACCGGCGCCCTGCAGCAGGCGCTCTCCGTGCCCGGCTCGAATGTCAAGGTGACGGCGATTGCCGATGCCTTTGGTGACCACATCAAGGGCGCGATCAAGGCGGTCGAGTCGATGGCGGACAAGGTCGACGTTCCCGAGGACCGCCAGTTCCAGGGGCTCGACGGTTACAAAAAGGTGCTGGAGCACTGCGACCTCGTCATCCTCGCCACCCCGCCGGGCTTCCGTCCCTTCCATTTCGAAGAGGCGGTCAAGGCCGGCAAGAACGTCTTCATGGAGAAGCCGGTCTGCGTCGACAGCTTCGGGGCCCAGATCTGCCTCAGAGCCGCGAAGATGGCGGATGAGAAGAATCTCAAGGTCGTGGTCGGATTGCAGCGTCGCTACGACGACAAGTATCGCCAGACGCTGGCCCGCGTTCGCGAGGGGTTGGCCGGTGACATCATCGGCGGGCAGGTCTATTGGAATGGCGGCGGCATCTGGTATCGCCCGCGTCAGCCGAACACCACGGAGATGCAGTTCCAGGTCAACAACTGGTACCACTTCAACTGGCTCTGCGGCGACCACATCTGCGAGCAGCACGTCCACAACATCGACATCGCCAACTGGTTCCTCGGCCAGTCTCCGCTCAGCGCCTACGGCGTCGGTGGCCGACAGAATCGCGTGCCGGGCCAGCCGAGCGAGATCTATGACCATCATGCGGTCAACTTCTCCTATCCGGGCGGCGTGATGATCGCCAGCCAATGCCGGCAGTTCCCCGGCGGCGACGGCCGCGTCAATGAGGAATTCCAGGGCACGAAGGGCATCATCAAGATCGGTGAGATCACCGACTACGCCGGCAAGGTGCTCTGGAAGTACGACGGCGAGTCCACGAATCCCTACCAGGTGGAGCACGACGAACTGCACGACGCGATCCGCAACAACAAGCCGCTCAACAACGCCTACTACGGCGTCTCGTCGAGCTTCTCATCCGTGCTGGGGCGGACCGCCACCTACACGGGCAAGGAGGTGGGCTACGAGGATCTGATGAAGACCAACTTCCGCACGATGCCCGAGAACATCACGTGGGAGACCACGCCTCCGGTCGTGCCGGACAAGGACGGCAACTACCCGCTGCCGATGCCTGCCAGCTACAAGATTGCCTGAGGGGACGTCACCGCATGATCGTCGGCATCCCGAAGGAGACCAAGAAGGACGAATATCGGGTGTCGATGCTCCCGGTTGGCGTGGAGGAACTGGTCCGCGGCGGCCATCGCGTGCTCGTGCAGCGGTCGGCCGGTGCGGGCTCGGGCCTCGTCGATGAGGCCTACGCCACCTGTGGGGCGGAACTGGTCAACGCGCCTGATGAAGTGTTTGCCCGGGCCGACATGATCGTGAAGGTGAAGGAGCCGCAGGCCCCGGAGCTGAAGCTCATCCGCTCCGGGCAGACGGTCTTCACCTACTTTCATTTCGCTGCCGACCGGGGTCTGACCGAGGGCTTTCTGGCGACCGGCGCCACCGCCGTCGCCTACGAGACGCTTCGGGATGACCGCGGTCGGCTGCCGCTGCTGATCCCGATGAGCGAGGTGGCCGGCCGGATGAGCATTCAGGAGGGGGCCAAATATCTGGAGAAACCTCAGATGGGCCGGGGCATCCTGCTCGGCGGGGTGCCGGGCGTGGCCCCGGCGCATGTGACGGTGCTCGGTGCCGGCAGTGTCGGAGCCAATGCCGCCAAGGTGGCTGCGGGCTTTGGTGCCAGCGTGGGCCTGCTCGACACGAGCCTCGAACGGCTGCGGTATCTCGACGACGTCACGCCACCGAACATCGACTGCCTCTATTCCGACCGCCACACGATCCGCGAGCAGATCGCCCGGGCCGATCTCGTCATCGGCAGCGTGCTGATTCCTGGCGCGCGGGCTCCCCACCTGGTGGAGCGCGAGGACCTGAAGCTCATGAAGCCTGGCGCAGTGATCATCGACGTGGCCATCGACCAGGGAGGCTGTGTGGCCACGAGCCGGCCGACGACGCATGCCAACCCGACCTTCGTCGTTGACGACATCGTGCATTACTGCGTGACCAACATGCCGGGGGCCGTAGGTCGCACGAGCACCTACGCCCTCTGCAATGCAACGCTGCCCTACGTCTTGCAGTTGGCGTCGCAAGGCGTGGAGAAGGCGGCTGCATCCAGCCCCGCCATCCTGTCGGCCGTGAACGTGTATCGTGGCCATCTCGTGTACCGGGCCGTGGCAGATGCGTTTGGCCTGCCCTGTGAATCACCATCATTCACGAAGTAAGGCACGGTTCTGCATCATGATCCCCACGTCCCTTCGCTGGCATGGCGGCGCCGCCGGCCAGCCCGATGCTGGTGTGCTCGAACTCGTCGACCAGACGCTTCTGCCGACCAGACTCGAGTGGATCGCCTGCCGCGACGTCGACACGCTGGTGGAAGCCATCAAATCGCTACGGGTCCGCGGTGCTCCGGCGATCGGTGTTGCCGGGGCCTACGGTCTGGCCGTCGCGGCAGGCGAGGCCGTTCGCGACGGTCTCGCCCCCGAGGCGGCGCGGGCCCATCTGCTGGCCAGGGCCGAACTGCTCGCCTGCGCCCGTCCGACCGCCGTCAATCTGCGCTGGGCGGTGGAACGGGTGGTTGGCGTGCTCTCCCAACTGCCTGAGAACACGTCCGCGACGGCGTTGTCCGCGGCGGCTCTCGCGGAGGCCAGGAACATCCACGAGGAGGATCGGCGACTGTGTGCCGCGATCGGTCGGCATGGGGCGGACATCCTGCCCGAGGGCGGCGTGCTCACCCACTGCAATACCGGGACACTGGCCACGGGGGGTGACGGCACGGCGCTCGCGGTGATCACGACGGCCTGGGAACAGGGCCGGCGGTTCGACGTGTTTGCCGACGAGACCCGTCCGCTCTTCCAGGGTGCCCGGCTGACGGCCTGGGAACTGGTGGAACGGGGCATCCCCGTGACGGTGCTCGTCGACTCGGCCGCCGGCCAGTTGCTCCGGACCGGTCGGGTGGGGGCGTGCATCGTCGGTGCCGACCGGATCACGGCCAACGGCGACACCGCCAACAAGATCGGCACCTACGGCCTCGCCGTGCTGGCCGAGGCCCACGGCGTGCCGTTCTTCGTCGCCGCACCGTCGAGCACATTCGACCTGTCGCTCGACACTGGCGACGATATTCCCATCGAGGAGCGGGCGGCAGCCGAGGTGCTTCGGCCGCTGGGGGTGCAGGCAGCCCCGGAACACGCCCGGGCCTACAATCCAGCCTTCGATGTCACTCCCGCGCGGCTGATCACCGCCATCATCACCGAGCGCGGCGTCATCCAGCCTGTCACGCGTGAAAACGTGCTCGAAATGCTGAGGTAGACTGTGCAGGTCTGGTTTGCCGCGGCGCCCGCCGATCGGGCGTGACCGGTCGAGATATACCAGGCCCGAGATGCCCTCATGATTCCCAAGATCGCGATCGTAGGCCGACCGAACGTCGGCAAATCGACCCTCTTCAACTGGCTCGTGGAGAAACGGATCGCGATCGAGGATCCGACTGCGGGCGTGACCCGCGATCGACTCGTCCAACGGCTCTCGTTGGAGGGCCGCACGGTCGATCTGGTCGACACCGGTGGCATGGGATTCGATGACCCCGACGGTCTCACCGCCCGGATCGACGCCCAGATCGAGGCAGGCCTTGGTGAGGCTGCGGTGGTGCTGTTCGTCGTCGATGTCCGTAGCGGCCTGGTGGCGGCCGACCATGAGGTGGCCGCCCGCGTTCGGCGAATCGGCGTGCCCGTCCTGCTGGTTGCCAACAAGGCAGACGACGCCAAACTCGACAACCACGCCCACGAGTTCGCGGCGCTCGGTTTCGGCGAGCCTCTGATCGTGAGCGCCCGGCAACACCGCAACCGCGATGTGCTCGTCGAGGCGATCCTCGCCCGGCTGCCCGAGACTGCCGCCGGCGAGGAGGAGCCCTCTGCGGAACTCCCGGAGATGAAGCTGGCGATGGTCGGGCGGCGGAATGTCGGCAAGAGTACGTTCGTGAACAGCCTTGCCCAGGAGGAGCGGGTGATCACCAGCCCGGTGGCGGGCACGACCCGCGACTCGGTCGACGTGCGGTTCGAGGTGGACGGCCATTCCTTCCTCGCGATCGACACGCCCGGTCTGCGGCGGACGAAGAGCCGCACGACCGACATCGACTTCTACTCCACCCACCGGGCGCAGCGGAGCATCCGCCGTGCCGACGTTGTGCTGCTGTTCTTCGACGCATCTGAGCCCGTGGGCCGTGTCGACAAGCAACTGGCCGACACGATCATGGAGGAGGCGAAGCCGGTGGTATTCGTCGTCAACAAGTGGGATCTCTATGCAGGGGACGTCGAGCGAGGCGAGTGGGCCGACTATCTGCGGGACACGTTCCGCACGATGCCCTGGGCACCGGTGGCGTTCGTGACTGCGACGAGCGGGCGCAATGTCAAAGCGGTCGTCGACACGGCGCAGCGGCTCTACCGGCAGAGCCATGAGCGGGTGCCGACCGCGAAGCTCAATACGATTCTGAGAGAGGCGATCGAGACCAATCACCCGCCTGCCGATCCCCGCGGCCGGCCGGTGCGGATCTACTACGCGACGCAGGTGGAGACGGCACCGCCGACGATCGTGCTCTCGACAAGCGCGCCGAAGAGCGTGTCGGAAGGCTACAAACGCTACCTCGTCGGTGCGCTCCGCAAGACGACGCCGTTTCGCGAGGTACCGATCCGCCTCTATGTCCGTGGTCGCACGACGGATGCGAAGGACGAATAGAACGCGGCTGTCACGCGTGTCGTGGCCCGCTTCCCGGCACGTCAGCCACGGTTCGCCTCAGGTCTGCCACCAGCTTCATCTGGCGGTCTGTGAAGGGCACGGCGCCAGCGAGCAATCCCGGCTCGTTCGTTTCCTCGGGCACGAGCCTGCGCACGATCTCACTGGCCAGTTCGCCGATGCCTTCGCCGGTGATGGCACTTGTCCAGACGGCGTCCACCTGGTCTCTCAGTCCGCGGTCTTTGACCAGATCGCCCTTGGAGAACACGAGCAGATCATGGGTTACGGTCGTCGTCGGATGGCGCTTGTCGATCTGCCGCCCATCGATCACGCGGAGCACGAGATCGGCGGTCTCACAGGCCGCCGCTGCCCTGGCGATCCCCGCGCGTTCGACGCCGGTCACCACACCCTCAGTGGTGACGTCCTCCCTCAGTCCGGCCGTATCGACGAGGTCTATCTCCCAGCCGTTGAGGACGACTCGGGTTTCCAGAAGATCGCGAGTGGTACCAGGCTCGGGTGACACGATGCTTCGGGCATACCCAGCGAGTGCGTTGATGATGCTGCTCTTTCCGGCATTGACGCTGCCCGACAGTACGACCCGCCACGGCCGCGTAAGCCGCAGGCCGACTCGCGCCGCCCGAACGAGACGGTCGAGGGCGGCATTGGCGTCTGTCGGATCACCGGCGGCCAGCAGGCCTTCAATCCGGTCGAATTCTCCCTGCAGTCCGCCAGCCAGTTGCCTCGCCACAATTGCGGCCGCCTTCGGGCCACCGATGCCGGTAAGCGCCTCGCGGGCCTCGAGTTCGATCTCCGAGATGCCGCCAGCCCGCAGCCAGGCTGGCCATGTCTGCCGCAGCGCCCCCAGCCGCTCGAGGCTCGTCATCACGGCTTCCGCTGCCGCGAGCCCGCCATGGCAGTGAATTTCGAGAGTATCGGCGTCGCGGCGGACGACGACCAGATCCTCGCCTGGTCCATCCACGCGACTGTGCCATGACCCAAACACGATCGCACCATCAGGGCGGTCTGGCAGAGTCCTGGCACCACGGGGCAAAAACAGCCGCGAGACGAACTGGACGGCTCCTGGCCCAGCCACGCCCACAACGCTGAGGGCACCGCGGCCCACGGGCGTCAGCAGTGAAGTCCGCATGCACCCCTCGCCCACTGGCCGTTCGTCCGCGTGCCGGCTAGAACGCTCGTGAGTGATCATCCCTGTACCGTTCACGGAGTCTACAGCCATGGCCGACTGGATCGAGGAAGGTTCGAAGGCGCCCGATTTCACGTTGCCCACGCACGACGGCACGAAGCTGAAACTGTCGAGTCTCAAGGGTGCGCCGGTCGTCCTCTATTTCTACCCCAAGGACGACACCCCTGGCTGCACAACGGAAGCCTGCGGTTTCCGCGATGCCAAGGCGAAGCTCGCCAAGCGCAAGGCCGTGGTGCTCGGAGTGAGCCCCGACGGTCCGGAGAGCCACGAGAAATTCCGTCAGAAATACGGGCTCACGTTCACGCTTCTGGCGGATATCGACCACAAAGTCGCCGAGAAATACGGGGCCTGGCGGGAGAAGAATATGTACGGCAAGAAGTCGATGGGAATCGCACGCAGCACCTTCATCATCGACGCAACTGGAACGGTCGCGAAGGTCTTCAAGGCCGTGAGGGCGAACGGACACGACGAGCAGGTGCTGGCAGCCCTGGCCGATCTGGCCCAGCAGGCATAACCGTCACCACGTGATGTCTGGGGCGGGGAGAATGCACGCTGACAGTCTTCTCACGGCCGCCTCCACGGCCGTGGGCTGCATACTTGCCGGCCGGCCGTAATCGCCGGTCGCCAGGAGCATCATGCAGTCATTTCTTGCCAAATGTGCCGCTGTCGGGATCGTTGCCGGAGGGTTCACGCTCACTGGTGACGTGGCACGGCTCGCGGAACGCGGTCAACGGCTCCTCGACGCCCGCACCGTGCCATCGGATACCCCCGCGAAACCCTCGACTGTCGCGGATGTCGATTCGGCTACCGGCAGCGAATCGGCGCATCCGGCCGACCCTGCCGCCTCTGTCGCCACACCCGTTGCTGCTCCGCAGCCTGCGGCAGCAACGCCGGAGGTGCTGAAGCCCCGCAACCCGCTGTTCGACGCGCCGCTGGGGCGGGCCGTTGCGGTACCGGCACCGCCGGCCCAGGGGCCCGACAGCATCGATCTCCGTCAACTGCCCGCTGGCAGCCGTGTACTCGTCTGGGTGAAAAGGCAGGGGGCCGTGGGGCGTGGCAGATCGATGGAACTGCTCAGACTGGACCTCATCGATCCGAATACCGGCGAAGCCCTGGAGCATCGCCATGCAGACATGACTCATGGCAGCGAGTCCACGACCGTCCATGCGGCTCCGCGCCGGATCGTGATCTCACTCGATAGCCGTGGCCGACTGGCCAAGGGGGCGATGCTCAAGCTCGCGCCGTTGCACGGCGTGAACGGTCTTGGCGCCGAGGAATCGGTCGGCCAGGTGATGGCGATCGACATTCAGGGCAGCTGAGGCCAGAGAGCGCGGCCGTCCGGCTCACGCTTCGCCAGCTGTTTCCTGGGCTTCACGATCGCTCGACCAGCCAACCCGCTTCTTGGAGAGGCCGATCTTTCGTTCGTCAGTGTCCACGCGGAGGATCTTCACCTCGAGCGGGTCACCGACCTTCACGACTTCTTCGGCGTTCTCGATCTTGTCTTCCGAGAGTTCGGAGATGTGGAGGAGCCCTTCGAGGCCATCCTCGAGTCCGACGAACACGCCAAAATTCGTGATCTTCGTGACGGTGCCGTTCACGACGTCACCAGTCTTGTACCGCTGGGGAATGTCCGTCGACCACGGATCGTCGGCCATCTGCTTCAGCCCGAGCGCGATTCGCCGCCGCTGCTGGTCGACCGAGAGCACCTTGCACTCGATCTCGTGGCCCTTCTCCAGCATCTCGCTGGGGTGCGTCACCTTCCGCGTCCACGACATGTCGGTCACGTGGAGCAGGCCATCGATGCCGTCGTCGATCTCGATGAATGCACCGTAGTTGGTGAGATTCCGGACCACGCCCTTGACGATGGCGCCTGGCGGGTAGTCGGCAGCCACCTTCTCCCAAGGATTCTGCTGGGTCTGCTTCATGCCCAGCGAAATTTCCTGCTTTTCCTTGTTGATGGCGAGCACCACCACCTCGACCTCGTCGCCCGGCTTGACCAATTCGCTGGGATGGCTGACCCGCTTGGTCCAGCTCATCTCGCTGATGTGGACGAGTCCCTCGACACCGTCCTCCAGCTTCACGAACGCACCGTAGCTCATCACGTTGACGACACTGCCCTTGCAGACGGTGCCGACAGGGTACTTGTCGGCGACCTTCGCCCACGGGCTGGCGGTCCGCTGCTTCATGCCGAGCGCGATCTTTTCTCGCTCGCGATCGATGTGCAGAACCTGCACTTCGACCTCCTGGTCGATCTGCACCATCTCGCTGGGATGGCCGATGCGGCCCCAGCTCATGTCGGTGATGTGAAGCAGTCCGTCGATGCCGCCCAGGTCCACGAACGCGCCGAAGTCGGCGATGTTCTTGACGACGCCCCGACGAACCTGACCCACCTCGAGCGTCTCCATGAGCTGCTTCTTCCGCTCGGCCCGCTCCTGCTCGATGAGAGCCCGTCGTGAGACGACGATGTTCCGCCGCGCCTCGTCGATCTTGAGCACGAGGCACTGGATCGCCCGGCCGCAGTAGTCGCCAATGTCGGCTGGCCGACGGATGTCGACCTGGCTCGCCGGCAGGAATACGTTGACGCCGGAGATATCAACCAGCAGGCCGCCCTTGATCTTGCGGGTCACGAAGCCGGTGACGACGTCGTTCTCGTGAACGCTCTCCATCACGCGCAGCCAGTCCTCAATCCGGCGCGCCTTCCGCTTGGAGAGCGTGATCAGCCCCCGCTGCTCCTCGACCTGGCCATCCTCGAACTCCTCCAACAGCACCTTGACGATGTCGCCCACCTGCGGCGGCGGCTCGCTCTCATCCCACTCGTTCCGCGGGATGTGGCCTTCGCTCTTGTAGCCGACGTCGACGAGCACGAATTCGTCGTCGACCCGCAGCACCCGCCCCTCGAGCACTGAATTCACCGCCAGCGTGGAGGTTCCGATCGAGTATTCACCCGCCTCCGTGCCTGCCAGGGCGAGTTCCAGTTCCTGATCGAGTTCGTCTCCGAGTTCAAGTTCGCGAATGAGGTTGCGGTTGACCATGCGTGAGGGGGTTTGGGGTAAACGGGTTGGGGTTGGGGAACGCGCGGGCCACGACGGATCGAGCCTCGCAGTGTAGCAGCCTTCGAACGGCTGAACAATCGAGTGTTTGCCAATTGCGTGTTTGACCCGTCTGCCCCAGATTCCCCGATCGGCAGGGCGGAATTGCCCCGCGAGTCGGCCATGCAGCGAGACCGATGGAAACCGTATGTGTTGGCGCCGCAAGCTGCCGTCTGTCCGCCCTCTCCCGCTGCTGCTGGCCCTGCTGGCAGCGGTGGTCGCCAGCCCCGCGCCGGGCCAGTTCACCGCACCGGAAACGGGGTCGGCAGCCCCCACGCTCGGCGACGCCAGGACGCAGAAATTCCGCGTCGGCTTGGTGGTGACGGCCGAGGGAGGGACCTGCCGGGACATCTACGCCACACTCCCGGTGCCTGCCGATTGGCCGGAGCAGAAGGTGCAGATTCTGCAGGAGGACGTTTCGCCCGATGTTCGCAGCCTGCGGTATCGCACGCTGCCCGGCGGGGTCAAGCAGATGATTGTGGAGATCCCCAGCCTCCACGCAGGCGACAAGGCAGAAGCGATCGTCACGTTCTCGCTTGAACGCATGTCGATCATCCCGCCCGTTGATCCCGCGAAGCTCTCCATCCCCGAAAAGCCAGACCGGGCGTTGCGGGTGTTCCTCGGACCCAGTCCCTACATCGAAACCCGGCACCCGAAGATCATGAAGCTGGCCAAGGCGACCGGCGAGGATCTCGAGGGCTGGCAGAAAGTGGAGGCGATCTACGACACCGTCCGCGAGAAGGTGGAATACCGCAACGGCGACTTGAAGGGGGCTGCTCGGGCGTTGGCCGACGGCTGGGGCGACTGCGAGGAACTCACCTGCCTGTTCATCGCCATGGCCCGGGCGGAAGGCATCCCTGCGCGGACTGTCTGGGTCGAGGGGCATTGCTACCCCGAGTTTTATCTCGTCGACGCCGATGGCCAGGGCTGGTGGTATCCATGCCAGGCTGCCGGCACACGGGCGTTCGGTGGCATGCCAGACCAACTACCGATCCTGCAGAAGGGCGACTCGTTCCGAGACCCCGACAGGCCCGGCAAGACGCTGAGGTACGTCTCCGAGTTCATCAGGGGTTCGGCCAAAGACGGCGTAGGCTCACCCAAGGTCGAATGGATTCGCGAAGGAGCGTGACGTCGCCTACTCGGCGCCGGCAAAGACTTCTTCGTTGAGCGGCCGGCCGAAGGCATCCTTGGCAACGGGCGTGAACCACCGCGGCACGATCGGCAGACCGGCTTCACGCCAGACGGCCTCCAGCCGATCACCGGCAACCTTCACGATCCGCTCCCGACCGCGACCCGCCAGCGTCGAACGATCGGCCCAGGGCGTCACCGGCCCGTCGAAGCCGGCATGCTGCGCCTGCGTCAGCACGGCTGCGGAATTGATCACCCCGGTGTCTCCAGGCATCAGCCGTTGCGAGTGAGTCAGTTCGGACGGCGTCACGTCCCGAGGGGCGTCGGAGAGCCGCACTTCCACGATGCGACCCTTCGGCACCTTGGTGATCATCTCCAGCGGCTCACCAGTGATGTGCATCGCCCACGCGTCGACAACCGCACCGATCCGCGGATGAGACGCGGCCAGCAAGCCGAGCAAGCCTTCGAACGTGTGGATGAACTGGTGCGTCTTCTCGGCACGAGCCTCGGCCTCGGGCGTGATGGCCAGTCCCAGCGAAATGCCGTGGGAATCGAGCATGTTTCCAAGCGTGTCGAGCCGCGTGCGATACTGCTCGAAAAAGTCCTTGAACGAGTGTTCGTCGGAGGCAGCCGCAATGCTTGTGACGGCACGAGTGGCCTCAGTGGCCTGGGCAAACTCGAGCCGCTTCGGCAGAGACGCCAGTTCGGCCTGAAACGTCGCATCGTCGGCGTCGAGCGTGACGGGCAGCCGGAACACACCGCACTTGAGCCGCGCGCTCACCATCAGTCGCCGCGCATGCGGCACGCCGAATGTCTCCGCCTGCTGCTGGAAATCGACCAGATCGATGTCCATCGCATCGAAGCCGAACGACAGGGCCAACTCGATGAGTTCGCTGGGGCGTCCGGAGAGCGGCAGGCCAAACGTGCTGAGGTTGCGGAACATCGTTCGGGAAATCTCCTGTGTTCGTGAGGCTGGGGTTTGGCAGTATGACCGAAACCGGCTGGATTTTGAAGCGGGGGGTGGCGTTCCCGGCTCGTCTCCCCGCCCGGCTACCTGCCCGGCTGCAGTTCGGAGAGATTCATGCCGAGCCGCTTGAGCTTCTTGTAGAGCGTCGTGCGGTTGATGCCGAGGGCCCGCGCTGCGGCATCCCGCCGCCAGTTGGAGCGTTCCAGGGCCTCCAGAATCAGCCGCCGCTCCGGATGGGCCATCGACCGCTTGAGCGAGCCTGCCGGATCGGCATCAGCGACTTCAGCCGTGGTTCTGCGGACTTCATCGTCACTTCCGCTCCTGACCGCGGGTGGGAGATCGGCTGCCGTGATCGAGTCGCTGCGCCCGAGAAAGACCGCATATTCCACCGCGTGTTCGAGTTCACGCACATTTCCCGGCCATCGATACCGTACGAGTGACTCGACCGCGCCGGGGGAAAACCCCTCCACCGCGCGGCCACCGCGGGCCACCGCCGCGGCGAGAAAGTGGTTCGCCAGGAGCGGGATGTCTCCTGCCCGGTCTCGGAGCGCGGGCATCTCGATCGTGATCACATTGACCCGCCAGAAGAGGTCGGCCCGAAAGGTGCCGGCGGCCACGAGCGACGCCAGGTCTTCGTGGGTGGCGAGAATGACACGGGCGTCCACCGCGTGCGTCTGCCCGCCGCCCACCGCCTCGAATCGCAGATCCTGCAGCACCCGCAGCAGTTTCACCTGCATGGCGGGCGACGCGGTGGCGATCTCGTCGAGAAAGATCGTGCCGCCATCGGCCTGCAGGAATTTGCCCTCGCGGTCGGCAGTGGCGCCAGTGAAGGCGCCGGCCACGTGGCCAAAGAGTTCGCTCTCGAGCAGCGTTTCGCTGAGGCAACCACAGGCCACCTCGACGAACTTTCCACCCCGGCGCCGGCTGGTCCGGTGAATCTCGCGGGCCAGCAGCGACTTGCCGGTGCCGCTCTCGCCGGTGATGAGCAGCGTGGCCGGGGCATCGGCGAGGCGGGCTACGAGATCAAGCACATGCCGCATCGTGGGCGACGTGCCGAGCAGTTTCGGCACGGGAGGCCGGGCTTCAGCCGCGGCTGCCCGCGCCGTGGCACTGGCGATTGCCGCTTCGAGCCCCGCCAGCAGGTCATCATCGCGGGCCGGCGTGAGCACGATCCGATCGGGATCGACCAGAGCGGTGGCCGCTGCGACGGCGTGCTCGGGAACGGTGATCACCAGTCCGGTGTTGGCGCCGGTCAGTCGGAGATTCGCGGCGATCCGGCCGGCGCCGCCACCGGCCAGCAGGCCGTCGACGATGCAGGCGGCGTAGGGCTCGCGGGCCAGAAGCGGGAGCGCCTCGTCGACACGGCCGACGGCGCTGGCGTGCCAGCCGAGGCTGCAGAGCCACTGGGCGGTCTGGGATGCCACCCTTCGGTCGTCGTCGACGACGAGCACGCGGCCGGGACTGGAAGGGCGATCGATCGGCGCCGCGGTGCGGATCATGGAGGCGTCCTGGGAGAAAGGTGGTGACGAGAAAAGTCTCCACCAGTTCTTTAGGTCGCAATCCGGCGACAGCAAAGTCGCCGCAGGGCGACAATCCTGCCCAGACGGTGCACTCGTGCCGTCACGACCCGCACAGCCGTCACCAACGGCTATTCGCGGGGCAGCCCCGACGGCCGTTCATGCTCTGCATGGCGACTGTCGCCCAATGCCACAGCGTCGGCGATCCGATCGGCTGCGGGGCCCAGAAGGATCTCCCGGTTCTCAAACAACGCCTCAGGATCCTGATCGAGCATCCGGATCCGCCGCTGTCGAAACGAAAAGAAGGCGATCACCGTCATGGCGATGACAGCCACCGCGATCGTGATCGCGGTGAACCCGCGGGTTGCCGACTGGATGAGGCCGGTGATCCGCTCGCCAAACAGATACGCCAGCCCAAAAAAGCCTCCGATGACGATCGTCGCGCAGATGAAATCCGCCAGCAGGAACCAGCGGTACTTCACCTTGAGGATCCCGGCCGTCAAATAGAAGGGACTGCGAAGCCCCACGAGGAATCGGGCTACAAAAAACGCCTTGATGCCGTGCTTGCGGAGCAGGTTTTCGATCGTCTGCTCCCGCTCAGGAGTGAGAAAGCCCGACCACCACGGATGTTCTTTCAGAATCCGGGCGCCGAAGAACCGGCCGATGGCGTACATCAGGCTGTCGCCGAGCAACGCGCCCACCATGCAGGCGGGCAACGCGTAATACCACTTGAGTTGGGCCAGCCTGCTGGCCACGCCGGCGGCCACGATCGGCACCTCCTCCGGCACGGGCAGACCGATGCCCGTGAGCGTCAAAAACAACACGATGCCGAGGTAGGAACCCCGCTCAAACCAGTCGAACATGTCAGCAGTGGGTATCGCGGGGCGGAGGTCCAAGGTGTGCAGTACAGTCGCCAGCCGAGCCTCCTAGTGTATCCCGGCGATCGAAAAAGGCACGGTGCCCGTATTTTCCGCGGCACTCAGGTTTCCACGCCCTCGCCGGGCTCGATCGCGAAGATGCCATCGGCAAGATTGGACGTGAGCACCCGCACCGCACCTGCCGACTCACCGGGCACCACCAGAATCGCCCCTACCGTGCCACCCGGCGGCGCCACCCGGCTCAGTCCCGCAGGACCGAGTACGTAGAGTGCCGTCGAGAGGCTGTCGGCCTCGGCGGCCGTTGCCGCCACCACCGTCGCCGAGAGCACGCCCTCGGCCGGCACCCCGGTGCGGGGATCGAGAATGTGGCCCAGGCGCCGGCCCCGCTCGATGAAAAATTGTGTGCCTGATCCGCTCGTTCCCAGAGCCTTGTCGTCGAGTTGTACCGTCGCCAGCCGTCTGCCCGGCCGCAGCGGGTGTCGCACACCAACTGGCCAAGCTCGCCGTTCTGGCAGGACCGTTCCCTGGGCGCCGATCGCCCGCACGCTGCTGGCCCCGCCGTGCACCAGCGCACTGGGGACAGCACAGTCGCGGAGTCTCTCCATCACGCGGTCGATCGCCCAGCCCTTGCCGATCGCGCCGGGGTTCAGTTCCACCCCAGGCCGTGTGAACCGCACCCGGCTGCCGGCCTCGTCCAATTCGACCAAGTGCATGCCCGCGGTTGCGCGGGCCTGCGCGAGTTCCTCGGTGGAGGGCGTCCGGCCCTGGCGGCGGAGGAATCCCCAGGTTCTCACGAGTGCGCCGGCCGCCATGTCAAACGCACCAGCCGTTCGCTCGTGGAGTTCGCGGGCCTGGAGCAGAAGGGGCAAGAGATCCGCCGACACCGGCTGCCACCCGTCTGCCGCCGTGGCAGCCGGTGTCGGCGGGTCTCTTGCCCCTTCTGCTCCAGGCCCGCGAACTCCACGAGAGAACGGCCGGTGCGTTTGACATGGCGGCCGGCGGACACCGG
>Ga0114967_10002638_pt1 | contig 14974 bp, 12 predicted proteins | sample M_130628_MF_Meta_FD_92639 | JGI IMG/M metagenome (GOLD analysis project Ga0114967, IMG submission 92639) | Freshwater microbial communities from Lake Montjoie, Canada to study carbon cycling - M_130628_MF_MetaG | ecosystem: Environmental > Aquatic > Freshwater > Lake | place: Lake Montjoie... | reverse complement strand
TCCTAAAAAGGGCGCTGATGAGACAGGCGAAGTTAAGAAGTATGACTTCAGTGCGTTTGGCGTAACTAAAGGTAAAGATGTTAAGTTACCTAAACACGACAAAAAGAAAACTAAGAAGCATAGTATCAAAGAATATCTTGACCAAATGTATGAACCATTGAATGAGGGTGGTTATACTACTTCACCTATGCAAGGTGCTGTAGAAGTTAAAGATGGAGCAGGCAAAGTTGTTGCTACTGCAAAGAATCCGGCAGCCGCCGCAGCCTTTCAGAAAGGTGATATCACTCTTCCAGATAAGATGAACGAAGCAGACAAGCAGGACGCAATGGAAGATAGAAAAGAAAGATTAGCAAAAGAAATTTTTGATCTTACAATGTTAATTGATACTAGCGATAGAATTTATCACCATAACGATCCGCAAGATAACGCACTGTTAGCTAAACTAAAAGCAGAATTTGCTCGACTACACCCGGGAGAGAATGCATTTAATATTGGAAGTGCTGTAAAAGATAGAGAATATCAACAAAAACAAAAACAATGGGATCAAGATGATAAAGACGCAGCCAGATCCACTGGGGTAATGCAAAAAGCTAAGAACACCCTAGGTAGTATGTATGAAGGAGATATTGGTAAGCATAACAACGGTAAGACAGGCTTTGCCGCATTAGCTAAAAAGACTAATCCTAAAATTGCAGGAGCACAGTTGGCTAAGATGAGAGCTAAAGGTCAAGTTGAAGAAGCTGATATGCCTCCCCGTGATGCATTGGCTAGCCCATTAACATTAGAAGCTAAGAAAACTAAAAAGCCAGACGCTAACAAGAATGGTATCCCTGACTACGCTGAAGATGGCAAGGGTAAAAACGATTTAAAGAAAAAGAAAGTGAAAGAAGATATGGATTCAGAATCAAATACTGACAAAAAGAAATGCCCACCAATGTCACACATTAAAAAAATGTGCAAGGATGGAAAGTCTGTAGCAGAAATTTGCAAAATGCATCCTGATTGCGACCAGAAAGAATTAAAACAAATGGTAGCCGATTGCAAAAAGAAAATGGTTAAAGAAGGTATGGATCAAAAATTAAATGCCGCACGTTCAGAAGGCAAGGCACACGGACTACGTGGTCACTCACATTGCGGTAAGAACTACGAAGACATGGAAGAAGCACGTTGCTACCATGAAGGCTACAAAGAAGGTCTAGATGAGTGCTATGGTCAAGTACCAATTCAAGGTTATGTTGGTGAATCTACCTCATACGCAGCCGATGCAGATGAAGTATTAACACGTTGGGTTTCATCACTAACTCCAATGAGTGTTAATAGAATTGATAGAGAACTACAAACATTGGGTGCTAATGATTCACGCACCGGTGGTCTTGAGTTGTACAATGCTATCAAGCAAGCCGTTATGACAAGTCCTAAGTGGAAAAATTCTGAAATAGGAAAATATGTTAGTAAGAAAATGCTAGATGAAACAACAGTAGTTGGTGATATGGCAAGCTATGGTGCTGAAGAAGGTGAACTAGCTGAAGCAGACATTGAAGAAAGTCCATTCACTTGGGCCGCTAAGAACACACCAAAAGGTAGCAAATTCGAACTTGGTGGTAAAGAGTTCGTAAAGAACGATGCATTTGCTTTTGAAGCATTAGACAAACAATTAAATGCACTATTAGAAGATAAAGAAGTGACTGAAGGTATGACTGTTTCAATCAGCAAAGGCCAACAAGGTAGTCCTGATTCAGTAAGCGTATCAGCACAAGATGCAGAAGCTGACGAACTATTAAGCGTTATCAAATCAGCAGGTCTAGGATTGTTTGGCGGTGATGATAGTCCTGGAATGTCACACGCAGAGCCAATGACAGTTGATAATGGTGGTGAGCCAGCTGAAATTGGCGCAGGTGGTGATGCAATTGAAGTAGTTGGCGACCACGATGGTATGATGAATTTGATGAAGAAACTATCAGGCATTGGTGGTGGAGAACAATCACACGATGAAGAAACTTGTGAGTCGTGTGGTGGAATGATGGAAGCAGGTCATTCTTGTAGTAAAGATAAAGAAATGGTTGATGAAGTTGAATCAGAAGATCAAATGACTTATCAAATGGCTGAAGATAATCCACCAGACAGTGGTGCCGCAGAAGTTGATGCAGAAGATGAATCAGTATCAAATGCAAATGCAGCCGCGGCCGCATATAACCCGAGTGATGACATTGACGAAGGTAGCGAAGCAAGTGATGTAGGCAACATTGGGGTTGAAGCTGGTGATGCAGAAGAAGAAATGCAAGCTTCAATGAACGAAGCCGAAGATGAGACAGGCGAAGAAGCTGGTAAAGAAGAAATGAAAGAAAAAATGTCAGAATCAAGTTTCTTTAATCTTTACAAAAAGCTAGCAATATTGTCAGAAGAATCTACCAGTGAGAAAGATGACAAAGCTGAAAAAGCCGCAAAGAAAGTCGCTAAGGATATCGAATATGATGAAGATCATAAAGGTAAAGATGACGACAAAGCTGAAGAAGCCGGTAAGAAAGTCAAAAAAGACATTGAGTATGATGACAAGAAAGACAAGAAGAAGATTGACGAATGGGCTAATGATGCAGGTCCAGGTAAGTCTGCTTCAGATACAGCATTCGAAACTGATATTGACTTTATGATGAATGTTATCAGTGGTGGTTTAAACAAACGCAAATCAACTGGTCAAACAACTACTCCTGTTATTGCAAGCCTAAATAGAACAACATCACGTAATACAACTGATATTAACGAATCTGTTGAATATTCAAATGATGCAGTTGCACAATGGAAGAAACTAGCTGGACTTAAGTAATTAGTTCTGTATAAAAGTACCCGGCACTAGTCGGGTATTTTTTTGGGTATGTGTTTATATTAAAACGATAAATACTAAATAAGGTGATATAGATATGAGTCAACAGAACATAGATTTTGGTACATTTCCAGATGATCCAGATGCGGATGCAATAAGAACAGCCTTTCAGAAAGTTCAACAAAACTTTGATGAAATTTATGATTCAACTGCAAACGCCGCTGTATTATCAGTTAATCGCTCACAGGGTGCTGGCATAACAGTAAACGGTCCTACAGGTAATGTTATTGTAAGTGCTAATATTGCTTCTATACAAGTCAGCTCAGTAACATTAAAAGTAGGTACAAGTCCTAACCCAACAACAAATACAGCATCATATACCAATTTCAGTCAAACACTATATATTGAGATCCCTGACAATTTATCTATAGGTAATATTACTGCAAACGGTTTTGTTTCAGCAACAGGCAACTTAACAGTAGCAAATGCTAACTTAGGTAATTTAGCAACAGCTAATTTCTTTAGTGGTAGTGGTAATAATTTAAGTAATATTCAAGGTTCAAATGTTACTGGAGCAGTTGGTAGTGCAAATACAGCCGGTACAGTAACAACAAATGCACAACCAAATATAACTAGTGTTGGTAATCTTACTAGTTTAGTTGTTAGTGGTAATATTACCCCTACTGCTAATATCACATATGATTTAGGTAACAACACCAATCGTTTTAAAGATATTTACCTTGCAAATAGTACAATTTATTTAGGTAATGCTACTGTTCAAGCAAATGCAACTACATTAATATTAACTAATCCATTAGGTGGTCAATTAGTTGTATCAGGTAATAGCGTATCGTCTAGTAACAGTATTGTGAATGGTACTAGTAACTTAGTAGTAGGATTAGATAGTAACGTCACTGTATCGGTAGCAGGTAATGCTAATGTGTTCACAGTTACTGGTACTGGTGCAAATATTAATGGATCAATTAATTCATTAGGTGCTAATTTAGGTAATAGTGTAACAGCAAACTTCTTTATCGGTAGTGGTGCAAACTTAACAAACATACCAGGTGCTAATATTACTGGTGCGACAGGTAATGCTAATGTTGCGGTGACAGTATCAGCTAACGCACAACCAAATATTACAAGTGTAGGTATATTAACAAGTTTGAGTATATCAGGTAATGCTAACATTGGTAATGTTGGTACCGAATTGATAACTGCGACAGGTAATATAACAGGTGCTAATTTAATAACCGGTGGTGTATTAAGTGTTACAGGTAATGCTAACGTAGGTAATATTGGTGCAACCGAAGGTGTGTTCACAACTGTTGCAGGAACTTTATCAACTGCGGCTCAACCTAATATTACAAGCACAGGCACACTAACTAGTTTAAGTGTATCCGGTAATGCTAATATAGGTAATATTGGTACAGGATTAATTACGGCAACTGGTAATCTAACCAGTGCTAATTTAATAACAAATGGATTAGTTACTGCTATCGGTAATATCAACGGTGGTAATATTAACACTACTGGAAATGTTTCTGGTACTGGCAATGTTATTGGTGGTAATCTAACAACAGGTGGATTAGTTGATGCTACTGGCAATGTTACTGGTGGTAATTTATTAACTGCCGGTTCAATGAGTGTAGGTGGTAATGCCAATGTGGGGAACATAGGTTCTAACAACGCAGTCTTTACTTCAATATCAGGTACACTAACAACCGCAAGTCAACCAAACATTACGAGTCTAGGTACACTATCGAATCTAAGCGTATCTGGTAATGCTACAATAACTAATTTGTCAGTTACTGGAAATTTAAACGCAGGTGATATTACTGTTGGTGCTATTGCTAATGGAAATAGTAATGTTGATATTACTAACACAAACGGCAACGTAACTATAAGTGTTAATGGGGTTGCAAATGTTGCAACCTTTACATCGACTGGTGCAAATGTTACAGGTAATATTACTGCAGGTAATGCTAATTTAGGTAATGCCGCTAACGCTAATTACTTCATTGGTAATTTATATGGTACTGCCAACACAGCAACGACTGCAAATACAGTAACAACTAATGCACAACCTAATATTACAAGTTTAGGTAATCTTGCTAACTTAACTGTTGTTGGTAATAGTAATTTAGGAAACGTGGGCAATGTGTATATTGGTGGCGGAGCTCCTAGTAACACATATCTAACAACCGATGGTTCAGGTAATTTATCTTGGGGACCTATTAATAGTTTCCTTCCAGGAGGAGTTAATACTTCTGTTCTATACAACGATGCTGGTTCATACGGCGGTGATGCTAATTTTACTTTTGATAAGTCAACACGTATTTTGTCAGTTAACGGTAACGTAACTGCGGGTAACATTACCGGCACACTAACGACAAATGCACAACCTAACATCACAAGTTTAGGTACTTTAACTAGTCTTGGTCTAAGTGGTAACTTAAACTCTAATGCTAACATTGTTATAAACAATACTAGTAACATTATTACAGGTGGCAGTGTCTTTGCTAATACAGGTACAGTCAGTGGAAATTTATTAACAGGTACACTAACAACTAATGCTCAACCAAATATAACTAGCACGGGTACTTTAACTTCATTAAGTATATCTGGAACATTAACTGCTGGAAACTTAGCAACAGCCGGAACACTAAGTGTAGGTGGTAATGCTAATGTAGGTAACATAGGTGCTACTAATGGCGTCTTTGCTAATATTAGTGGTAACGGATCTGCACTAACTGCGATTACAGGTGCCAATGTTACAGGTGCGGTAACTTATGCAACAACAGCCAATGCAGTAGCAGGTGCTAATGTGTCAGGTCAAGTAGGTAATGCATTAGTTGCCGGCACAGTCACAACTGCCGCACAACCAAATATAACTTCAGTAGGTACACTAACAAGTTTATCAGTAACTGGTAATATTGGTGCTGGTAATGTAAGTGCCACAACATTTACAGGTGCATTAAGTGGCGCGGCTACAAGTGCCACTACAGCGGGTACTGTAACAACAAATGCACAATCTAATATTACAAGTTTAGGTACACTAAGTTCATTGAGTGTAAGCGGTAATGCTAATGTAGGTAATATTGGTGCAACGAATGGTGTCTTTACTAATGTTAGTGGCAACGGATCTGCATTGACTGCAATTACAGGTGCTAATGTATCGGGCAATGTAGGAAATGCATTAAATGCATATGCTGTAGCAGGTGCTAATGTATCGGGACAAGTGGGTAACGCATTAGTTGCTGGTACAGTTTACACAGCCAGTCAATCTAATATTACGGCTGTTGGTACCCTTACCTCATTGAGTGTAAGTGGTAACGCTAATATCGGCAACATAGGTACAGGATTAATTACTGTTACTGGTAATATCACCGGTGCTAATTTAATTACAGGTGGTTTATTAACTGTAACAGGTAATGCTCAGGCAGCAAACGTTATTGCCACAACATATAACTTAACTGGCGTAACAATTGGAATATCTGCGGCAGGTTCTAGTCAAGGAGATGCCACCGCACTAACAAAAGCATTCAACGTTGTATCTACTGTATCTGCTGGTCAAGGTGTTGTATTACCAACAGCAGTTGCTGGTATGCGTGTAACAGTTGTTAACACCAGTGGTGCAACATTGTTAGTGTACCCTGCATCTAGTGCCGCTATCAATTCATTAGCTACTAATACAGGTTATTCATTACCAACTGTCGGTAGATTAGATTATATTGCAACAAGTTCCACTCAGTGGTACGCAATGGGTGCAATATATGTATAAGGAAAATAAATGATAACAATGGAATTATTAACTGCAATGTGTCCAAAAACAAGACGCTCTATATTAGAGAGTTTTGTTGAGCCATTAAACACAGTAGCAGAATATTATGAAATGTTTGACAACACAAAACGTGTTGCTGGATTTTTAGCACAAGTTACACACGAAAGTGGTGGATTTACTGCTGTTGTTGAAAATTTAAATTATAGTGCAAAAGGTTTGATGGGTACTTTTAAAAAATATTTCCCTAATGAAGAACTAGCAAAGCAATATGAACGTAAGCCAGAGATGATTGCTAATCGTGTATATGCTAATCGTATGAAGAACGGTGATGAGAACAGTGGTGATGGCTTTAGATTCAGAGGTCGTGGATTGATTCAGTTGACCGGTCGTGATAACTATACACGTTTTGCTGAAGCACTAGATATGAATATAGAAGATACTGTTAGATATTTAGAAACACCAAATGGTGCTGTTGCAAGTGCTGGATGGTTCTGGGATAATAATAAACTAAATCAATATTGTGATAAAGATGATTTCGTCACACTAACAAAACGTATCAATGGTGGAACCATTGGATTAGCAGATAGAGAACATCACTATCATATAGCATTAGATTATTTAGGTCATTAAGATGGCACAACCAGTATGGAATACACCAGCAGGTTCAATAGGCAGTTTTCCGGCATTATTGGCTATGCTATATCAGCTATCTGCATCAGCAGTATTACCTGCTACGTCTATTACATATCAAATACTAAGTGGAACTCTACCTAATGGTTTGTCAATGACAAATACAGGATTAATATCAGGTACACCTACACTAGTTACACGAAATACACAATCTACATTTGCTATTAGAATTACTGATAATTTAGGTAGTATAAGAGATAGAACTTTTTCTATTAATATTTCAGGATCTGCTATACCGCAATTTACTACACCTAATGGAAATTTATTAAGTACACAAGATAGTTTATGGATTAGTTTACCAGTCACATATACTAATCCTAGCACAAGTAATCCTGTGATAGTGCAGGTTAAAGAAGGTGCATTGCCCCCTGGATTAGAAATTGATTTGTTAGGTAATATACGTGGCTACGCTAAACCACCTATCGTAACATTAACCTCACCATCAGTCGTAACTACTGCGTCAGATACTACCAGCTCTACTAATTCAATTACAGTTACATCAACTGTGGGATTTACTATAGGTAGAGCAGTGGTATTCAGCGGAACTACATTTGGTGATATCAATACAGGTCAACAATATTATGTGAGGTCAATAACTTCATCAACTACATTTACAATTACCGCAACACAAAATGGATCTGAATTAATATTAACAACAGGTAATGGATCGATGACTGTTACATTGCCTACATCATCTACAGGTACTCCCACTATAAGAACTTATACTTTTGCATTAGAACTTACTAGTCCTCTAGGCGGAGATATTGGTAATTATTCTATAACTGTTATCAATCAAAATACACCCACAAGTCAAGGTGGTCCTGGCAGATTACCTAACACAAGAGAACCTGTTATATTAAACACAAGACCATTGACATATAATTTAACAAACGATGATCCATACTATGGTTATTATATTTTGCCACCAGTTGCACCCACCCAGTCTGCATTTATGGGCAATTTTCAGAGTGGTGAATATTTTGCATTTAAGATGATAGGGTATGATTTTGATGGCAACCCTATATCATATAATTATTCTGGATTGCCTAGTGAATTAACAGGTGATAGTCAAACTGGTTGGATAACCGGCACACCTGCATTAGCAACTACTGGTATAAGTAGTTATAATTTTAGTGTAGGTGTTTATAAATCAGACAGTCCAACCTATGCAAGTCCTTTCTTTAACTTCACATATAACTTACAGAATGAGATTACAGGTACTGTATCTTGGATAAGTGATAGTGACTTGGGACAAATATTTAATGGTACTATCAGCACATTGTTTGTTAGAGCAGTAAGTGATGTTGCACTGAGTTATAGATTAACCAGTGGTAGTTTGCCACCAAATCTAAGTATTTCAAGTAACGGAGAAATTATAGGAAGAGTTGCTGACCAACCAACTAGTACATATTTAGAACAAAATTCAACAACAGATTTTACATTTACAGTTCAAGCATACTCAACACAATTTCCAGTAGTAGGCTCATCTAAGTCGTTTACATTAACTGTATTACAGGAATTCGATCAACCAACAGATACATTGTATATACAAGCTACTCCTTCACTCAATGATAGACAAATACTTTCTACATTGTTAAACAATACTGAGTTGATACCAACTGATTCATTATATAGAAGCAACGACCAATATTTTGGTAAAGCAACAAGTGTTATATACGAACACGCTTATGGCATATATGCAAGTGATATTGAAGAATATCTCTCTGCTGTCACACAAAATCATTACTGGAGAAATATTACTCTAGGTGAATTAAAAACTGCTGTTGCAAAAAATAGTGTTGGTGAAATAATTTATGAAGTTGTTTATAGTGAAGTAATTGATAACTTAGTTAATCCATCAGGTACAAGCATACAACAAGAGATAGTTTGGCCAAGACCTATTGATTTAGGACTAGGTCCATGGTATACAAGCATTACTGATATCTATACCAGTTATGAAGATATTTTAGGACAAGAATATTACACCAGCTTAACACCAGGCTACGCAAGATTACTGTATCCAAACAGTTTATACAATATGCGTAATCGTGTAGCACAGGTTGTGGGTCAAGTAACGCAAAGTACATTATTACCATTATGGATGACAAGTCAACAGGCTAATGGTAGCACATTGGGTTATACACAAGCGTGGGTTATATGTTACACTAAGCCTGGACTAGCAGATGCAATTAAAACTAACATTGAGAATAATTGGCCTTACACACTAAATCAAATAAATTTTGAAATTGATAGATTCAGTGTAGATAAGAGTGTAACTTATAATTATAACAACAGAACAGTTCCTGCTAGTTGGTCTGAATTGCCAAGTGCAACACCTACTCCTAATCCATTGAACAGCAGAGATTTTTATGTTTTATTCCCTAGACAAACAATTTTACCGAATGAAACTCAATAACTAAATACTAGACGGAAAACGAATATGAGTCAAATAAACACAAATGGAATAAATGTAAATTATCCTGTACCCGGCGTTAACAATAACAGCCAAGGGTTCAGAGATAACTTTGCCGCAATTAGAACTAATCTAAATACTGCCAGCACCGAAATTACTGATTTACAGAACAACGTTGTAGTTAAGTCTGCACTAGCCAATACCATTGTAAACAATGATATGGCTAACACATTAATTAGCAATGCATTAACTCGTAGTTTTAGAGCCAGTAGTTATAATTTGGGTAACAATATCTCTAATTCAATTGTTATCAACGCTAGTTTGGGTGATGTACAATATGGAACTATATCTGGTAATACAACCATTCAGTTTGCAGGTTGGGCACCAGCTGGCACACAAAGTAATCTTCAATTACAATTGAATGTTTCAAATAGTCAAGCAGTTATATCATTGCCAACTCAAGTATCAATCGCAGGTACGTATGGTGTAAAGACTGTGGAAAATTATAGTAACGTAGGTGGTATCCCAACACTAACAGTTCCATATGGTGTTGACCAATTAGCGTTTAGACTAAGCACATTAGATTGCGGCAACAATATCACAATTGAACCTTTTAATTTGCCTAGACAAACTATGCAAATTCAACAACGCACTCCCGCCCCAACAGGATTTCAAGGTGATGTTGCAGGAACTGTTGCAGTAGATGCTAACTATGCTTATATATGCACTGACTCATATAACTCAGTGGCTAATACTGTATACGTAACAGCCACTACTACATCTAGTAATAAAGTTACTATTGATAATACTGCCAAGGTTACTAGTAACGACCCTATTATTTTATCAGCTAACATAGGTGGACTGATTGCTAATACAGTTTATTATGTAGTAGCAATTGCAGATTCGGGTGCACCCGGTAATATATCTGTGAGTGCAACTAGAACGGCTGGCACTGCTGGATCTAACGTTGCATTGAGTAATGCATCCGGTAACATATCGTCAGTATCCTATAATGGAACTGATATCTGGAAAAGAATCGCACTGACTTCTTGGTAATAAATACAAAGGATGCAACATCCTTTTATAAACGACCTATCTGACAAGTCCCTCGAGGACTTGCAGACTAGTATTACCGATCTAATGAAAAAACTTAATTTTGCATATAGTATGCAGAATGGTCCTATGATCCATCAAATTTCTATGGTACTGGAAAGCTACAAAGCTGAACATAACAAGAAAATGGATGAGATTATGAAAAAACAAAACATTCAAACAACCGTTAGTGTTGAAAAAGAGGCAAAAAAGTGACTATCAGAGTTAAACGAGAATTTAATTTTGTAGCCGGAATATGGCTTGAAGGTGAATATCAAATTGGAATGTATTCATTCACTGTGTTCATTGAAATATTAACTGACGATCCATATGAACAATCAGTTGCATTAGAACGAATGAAATACTTTATTGATGAGGTAGTTACCAATAGTGTCTTTGTGGAAGCTAGTGATAATAAAGTAATCGATACCTTTACTGGATTGGGTATGAAAGTATGCGTACTACCACTAGAACCATACGACCAAGCAATATCAATAGCATTATTACTGAAACTGAATGCTATTACAGAGGGTAAATTTAATATTACTAATATGTCATTTAAATCACAACTAAGCGATGACGTTGAATATCTGATAGATATTGATGATGAGGTTGAAGCTTATGCTACTAAAAACAATTGGTGGAATGATAGTGGTTCAAATTTAAATAATAAAAAATCAAATAAAAAAGATAAAATTGTTAAATTACATAAAGACAATGAATGGACTGAGTTAGATTTGGGTTGGAAGCACATATGTAAACCCGAAGCAAGTGAAATTATATTCACATTGGATACGGACAAATAACTATCCAAACTAGTTGTGTTCTAGTATAATTTGTGCTATAATACATAAATGAAGTCAGACATTTACGGTCAACAAATTTTTACAGAAGCAGAACTATGTTTACTATATCTGCAAGACCCATTACGTACAATCAAATATGCTTTTGTAGAAAAAGATATTAATTTTGCCGATATTCTACAATTAGAAAACATACCCGAACTTGTAAAATATGTTGATCCAAAAATTTCAGTAGAAGATTTTGACAATAACAATCAATCAAAATGGCATTTGCCTATTGAGTATTTGAATATGGATATTGCTCAATACGTATTGGACAAGTGCAATACTGAAACAGAATTGCAACGTGCAGGTGAAGAATTAATTAAGTTCCAAGAACGTGAGATGTTTATATTATTAAAATACTTAAAGTATTTGGTTGATACAATGCGTAAGAATAATATAGTTTGGGGTGTAGGTCGAGGCTCTAGTGTAGCAAGTTTTGTATTGTTTTTGATGGAAGTACACCGTATAAATAGTTTGTACTATGACTTATCCATAGATGAGTTTTTAAAATAAGGAAACAAAATGAAAAATTACAGATCCGCAATGGGAAAAACAATTGATATGGCTGCATTAGCCTCTAGAAATGAACATACAAGAGCAGTTGGTAATATGCGTGTAAATGCTAGAGGTGACACGATTGATGCAAACGGTCGTGTAATTAAACCAATTACTGATAAAGTAAACGAAGCATATGGTAAAACTGTTGGTAATAAATCAGCACAAGTTAAAAGAACAGTTACGCCCAAACCACAAGTCAAAGAAGAACTTACAATAGCAGAAATTGAATTAGAAGAAAGTTTTGAAGATGACATTGAAGTTGAAAAAATTAAAGCAGAAGAAGTTAAAAAAGGAAAGAAATGAGTGAATACAGTAAACCAGCGTTTAGTCCCACTAAAGTAGATAAACTTACATTCTTTAAGGACCATATCATTGTATCTGATATGAAGTTTGAAGAACGTATCACTGCAGGTGGTATTATTCTAATGGACGATGACAAGAAAAGTTCTGGAATTAGACCACGTTGGGCAAAGATTTATGGACTAGGTCCTGATGTTGTAGATTCTGAACTACAAATTGGTAAGTACATCCTTATCAGTCACGGACGTTGGACACGCGGTATTACAGTAGAAACTCCAGAGGGTAAACAGACGTTGCGTAAAGTTGATCCTAATGATATACTATTGATATCGGATGAGCCGATGGATGACGAAACAATAAGCGACAAGGTATACTAATGATAAACTGGTTTAGACAAAAACTACACAATTTTATTTTCCCGCAAGACAATGAGGTGGTAGAAACAAAATCTCACCGAAGAGGCCCTCTTGCTATCACTAGAGGATCACAACTTGATAACAGAGGTATGAATTTTACAATTCATATGGCTAACGGTGGCTATGTGTTAGAATACTCAAGTTACAATGATAAGACTGACAGGCACGACAACACACTACACATTATTAATTCTGACACTGATTTGGGTCAGGGCATCGCACACGTTATCACACTTGAAATGTTAAGAAAATGAAAAATAAACTTTGGGTAGAGAAGTATCGTCCGAACACAGTACAAGACTATGTGTTTGTTGATGAGCGTCAAAAGAAACAAGTAGAAGGCTGGGTAACTGAAGGTAGTATTCCGCACTTGTTATTATCAGGTGATCCAGGTACAGGTAAGACAACTCTTGCCAAAGTATTGATACACGAACTTGGTGTAGAAGAATATGATGTATTAGAAATCAATGCTAGTAGAGAAAACGGTGTTGATAATATGCGTGATAAGATTAATGGCTTTGTTCAAACAATGCCGTTCGGTAAGTTTAAAGTCGTTCTATTAGATGAGGCTGATTACTTAACACAAGCTTCACAAGCGGCATTGCGTAACGATATGGAAGCATATGCTGACACAGTTAGATATATTCTAACCTGTAACTATCAACATAAAATTATCCCTGCATTGAAATCACGATGCCACGAATTTCATATCGCAAAGACAGACCAAACTGAGTTCACTGCAAGAGCCGCAACAGTATTGGTTACTGAGAATGTTGAATTTGATTTAGATGACTTAGATAGTTATGTTCGTGCTACATATCCAGACTTGCGTAAATGTTTAAATCAACTACAGGTTAACAGTAGCAATGGTAAATTGATAAAGCCACAAGCACAGGGTAGTAGTGAACACGAATTATTATTAGAAGCAACACAATTATTTAAAACAGGCAAGATACTAGAAGCACGACAACAACTAATGCAATACATTGCTATGTATCCTACACGTATTGAAGATTGTTATCGTTGGATGTACGATAACTTAGATTTGTGGGGTAACTCACAAGAACGTAAAGATGCAAGTATCATTACTATTCGTAATGGTTTAGCAAATCTGCCACTAGTAGGTATCCCTGAAATTAGTTTGGCAGCAACATTAGTGGAGTTAACAGCGTGAGATATTTATTGATTACATTTATGAGAAGACCGGGCGGACAGATTGATGAATCAGTTGCGGTAAGTAAGAAAGTTAAACCGGCAGATTTACAAACTTGCAATGTTATCATTGACTATGCAAAGAAAAAAGTAGACAAGTGTGTCATTGAAGGTAAAGTAGTTGATACTGATTTTGATAAAATGAATGAATACTATAAGAAAGTATACACCAATCTTATTGAACAGTTGGAAAAAGAAGCGGCTATTACCGCAAATTCACAAAACTAAAAACGGGGCACTGCCCCGTTTTTTATGCGTACATCTTGAGGATGTGTTCGATAATTTTGTGACGTTGTATGTCACGCATATCGAACTTGCAAGACGCTAAACCTGGAATCACCCCCTTTCCACTCTCTAGCTTTGTTAAAAGGTCTAGGAGGCCATTCTCAGGCGTGCGTCTATCTGTCTGTTCTACATCACCAGTGATGACAATCTTACTACCGATCCCGATACGTGTCATAATCATTTTTAACTGGCTTGGGGTTGCATTTTGAGCTTCATCAAGTACGATCCAACTATTCTTAAAGTTGCGACCTCTACAGAACGCTAGTGGAGCTATCTCTACTATTTGTTCTTCTAGCATATCGGCAATTTCTTTGGTTGAATAATACTCACGTAATACATCTAATAAAGGTCTTGTCCAGGGTTCCATCTTTTGATTGATATCTCCCGGTAAAAAACCGTGCTTTTCATCATCCACTCCTACTGCGGGTCTGGATAGAATTATTCTATCACAGTCTCCGTTTCGCATTGCTTTGATAGCGGCTTGCATAGCAAGATACGTTTTCCCTGTCCCTGCAGGTCCCGAAACCACGACTATATCTGTCTTGTCATCAAGTAGTG
>Ga0114967_10002636_pt1 | contig 14981 bp, 11 predicted proteins | sample M_130628_MF_Meta_FD_92639 | JGI IMG/M metagenome (GOLD analysis project Ga0114967, IMG submission 92639) | Freshwater microbial communities from Lake Montjoie, Canada to study carbon cycling - M_130628_MF_MetaG | ecosystem: Environmental > Aquatic > Freshwater > Lake | place: Lake Montjoie... | reverse complement strand
ATGATCGATAAAAAATTCGCGCATCCCGACGCATTGGTCACCACCCAGTGGGTCGCCGAGCACCTCTCTGATTCCGGATTGAGACTCATCGAGAGCAATGAGGACATTTTGTTATATGATACCGGCCACATCCAGGGTGCCGTCCATATTGATTGGCGCGCGGACCTTCAGGACGAAACCATACGCGATTACATCAATGTAGAACAATTTTCGGCACTTTGTGAGCGCCACGGCATCTCGAACAATACCACCGTGGTTTTTTACGGAGACAAATCGAATTGGTGGGCCTGCTACGCTCTGTGGGTTTTCCGTTTGTTTGGTCACACGAAAGTGAAGATCATGGACGGCGGTCGAGAGAAATGGGTCGCCGAGGGACGTCATGTGACTAGGGCGGTGCCACACTTTGTTCATGCTCATTATACCCCAAGCGAAAAGCGTCGCGACGATGAGATCCGGGCGTTTTACGATCAGGCACTAGCCCAAAGCAGAGAAGGCCGTCCGCTCATCGATGTTCGCTCGCCGGGCGAGTTCCGTGGCGAGATGACTCATATGCCAGAGTATCCTCAGGAGGGTGTTCTTCGAGGCGGGCACATCCCCGGCGCAGCCAGCGTACCATGGAAGATGGCCGTAGCTGATGATGCGACATTCAAATCCTATGAGGAACTTCGCACGATCTATGAAGATGAGGCTGGACTGAAGGGGGGTGACGATGTGATCGCTTATTGCCGCATTGGCGAGCGTTCCAGCCACACGTGGTTCGTTCTCACCTATCTCCTCGGCTACAAAAATGTCCGCAACTACGATGGATCCTGGACTGAATGGGGCAACCGCGTGGGTGCACCGATCGAGAAAGGGTAGGCCATGTCATATCCGGCCAAACTCAGCCAAATTATCGAACTTTTCGAGACGTTGCCCAACTCCGAAAAGCGGGAGGCACTCATCTCCTATGCCGACTCCGCGATGCGCCAAGGCCCCAAAGACGGCGAAACATTCGATCTCGAGGATATTCGTAAAGACGAGGAATGCACCGACTCGGTCGGTGTTTTTTTAAAACTTTCCCCAACTCGTGGGTGCACGTTCCGCGTCACACTCGGCCCGCATGTACAAACCCTCACTAAGGCGATGACATCAATTCTCTGCAAAGGTCTTGATGGACTCACTCCCGAAGAGGTCATTGAGGTTCCGGCCGACTTTGTTCCGAAGATTGTCGGGGCCGACCTCGTCCGCCAACGAAGCCAGACCGTTTACTACATTCTCACCCGCATGAAGGGTATCACCAAAGTGTGGTTGAACCGGGAGCGTAGCGCGAAGCACATCTAACCTCCTTCCCTACTGTTTCCGCTAGGTGGAGGTTTGGTCTTTCAAATAGCGGAGTACGGAAGCGGGATCGCCTTTGGCCTGCAAAACAGCTTGAAGAAATCCGGGCAGATTGGCGTCATATTTCGCAAGGAACGCCCGATCGCCAGAGCAACCATACATGATATCTCGGCAGAGCGTGCCTTCTAAAAAACACTCCGCCTTGCGAATGATACGCGGCAGCCAAGCAACCCCATCAAACGAGTCACTCTTGCGGGGCAAATCGCTTTCAGGAATCTCGGCGTTTGTTTGGACACCACCAAAACATGCGACACGCAGTCCTGCGACACCAAGAAACGTCTCCAAATCGGGAGCTCCATATCGAGAAAAATCATCCACGTAGTCGTAGAGAGATGAGTTTGTAAGACCCAGGCAGACCAAGGCAGCGGACGATTCCGGAGAAAGAATCGTATCGGGAGTGCGGCAATCAGATTGATAATTGGCGAGGGCCTCAGTGTGGAGGGTCTTGAGAAGAGTTGTGTAATGGGTGTTCATTTGGATTCAGGCGAATCATCCCCTGTTCCAAGGAAGCGAACACGACGATCCACTCTGGGGAGTAGAATCGTGAGTGTAAGACCTCGACCAGGCGAGCTTTCTAGGATTACTTCGCCGCCGTGGGCGCGAACGATGCGTCGTACAATGAGCAACCCAAGCCCATTGCCGTTAGATTTAGTGGTGAAGTAGGGCTCAAAAATGCGCGTGATGTTTTCTGGAGAAATCCCCCCTCCAGTGTCACTGAAAACGATGCTCACATGGTTCGTATCCAACGAGGTCGCCACACGCAGGATCCCGCCGCTTTTCATGGCCTGAAAGGCATTGCGGCAGATATTGTAAAATGCCTGTTTGATCTGATCTCCATCGATTTGAAGAAGTGGCAGCCCCTTGGATAGATCCTTCTCCACGATGATATCACGATCCTGAATCTCGGCGGAAAGGAACTCCAATGTCTCGTTGAGGATGGAGTTGATGTCAGATGAGGAAACCTGGAGGGGCTGAGGGCGAATGGCTCGTAGAAATTGAGTAATGATGTGATCCAATCGAGTTACCTCGCCGCGAGCAATGGAGACCGATTCCTCGAGTTGCTTGCGGAGATTCGGCGGAGCCTTCTGAAGATTCCGCTGCATCAGTTGGAGGTGGATATTGAGCGAGTTGAGCGGATTACCAATCTCGTGCGCTACGCCCGCGGCAAGCATCGTCAGAGCCGAAAATTTCTCGACCTCGATGGTTTCCTGAGCAGCCCGATGGGTCTGTGTGATGTCGCGCAAGATCACAGCACGGCCAACGGTCTCGCAATCCTTGCCATCCGACTCGTCGCTCAGTAGCGGGACAACATAAAAATTCAGCAAACGATTGTCGGGATAAAAAACCTCCAGGTCTCGGCTGATAATTTCACTGCGCGAGCTGGTGAGCGCATCCCAATCCATACCACGAACAACTTCGGATAAGGGGCGACCCAAACTGGACTCCGACTCAATTCCGAAAAATCCGCAAGCGGCGCGGTTGAGATACAGGATGCGACCATCGGGATTGGTTACGATGACTCCCTCCAGAATGGCGTTGAATATCGTCTCAAGGAAACCTTTTTCGCGCGCGATTTCTACAAGGTAATTCTGCACCTCGCCGGTCTGAACCAAGGGAAGGCGCTCAATGAGTTTGTCGAGAAAACCGCGTTTCATGTGTCGTTAGTCTATGCCAGACCTCTTGTTCAATGGACTTATTTTTGGATTGGGATCGGTAAAATAACTCATCAGGCTTTTTTCTGTTTTATGGTTTCCACTGCACGGCTTGTTCTTGAACGGCAAAGCGCAGGAAACCACGTCCACCGGGTCGTCCATTGCCAGAGTTACCCCACCCCCCGAACGGCAAAGTGGATGGAGAAAATGTGGTTGGCAAATTACGATAGAGATTTCCAACCGAAAGACGGGGCCCGATTCGTGAAAAAGTCGCTTCGCAATCCGTGAACACGCTCGCTGTTAGACCAAAAGCCCAAGCCTCATGACGAACGATAGCATCCGCCTCATGATCGTAGATTTCTGCAACCAGAATCGGAGCAAACGTCTCGCACTTAGCAAGCGAAGAGGCATCGAGTGAGGCGCTATCGGATACCATGACGACAGCGGGAAGCACGTAGAATCCATGTTGTTCTTTGTCATTACACTCCAGAATTCCGCCAGGAACAATCCATTCGCCTTGGGATCCAGATATCAACTGCTCGTAGCGTTCGTGTGCCGAAAAATGAATCAACGGACCGAGAAGGGTCGTTTCATCGAGAGGATCAGCGGGCCGGTAGCGCTGAAGTGATGTTTTGAAAAGATCCAAGAAGCGATCGGCAATGTCCCGATGAAGAAGAACTCGGGATGTCGCATTGCAGCGCTGTCCAGCAGTGAGACACATTCCATCTGCAACAGCATCGGCAGCAAGCGAGAGATTGGCATCTTCGCAGATGATAGCGGTATTTTTCCCACCGAGTTCCAGCGCGAGGCACTTGGAGTAATCTCCCGCACGGGAAGTCGCGAGGGCACGACCAACAGGGAGTGATCCCGTGAAACACACCGCTCTCACTGCAGGATCCAAACAAAGAGCCTGCCCAATCGGACCCCATCCCTGAACAAGCTCAAAGACGCCAGCAGGCAGGGCAGACTGCATCACCTGCGCGTAGGCGAGGCCCACATTGGCAGCCATCGGCGAGGGTTTGAAAAGAACGGTATTTCCAGCCAGAAGATAAGCGAGTGTCGCCCCGTGGCCGAGATGAACAGGAAAGTTGAATGGCGCAATGACTGCCGCCGGCCCGCGTGGAAAATGACGCACCAAAGACGGATTCGGACCATCGGCAACCAATTCATCGCGGAGAAACCTCTCGCCATCGGTAAAGGTGAGATCGAACTTCGCCATCGCCGCCGCCATTTCCAGACGGGCTTCGCGAATGGGCTTTCCCGTCTCGCGTGTGATCAGAACAGCTATCTCCTCGCTTTTGGAACGAAGGTTTTCAGCACATTGAGAAAGAGCAGCACGGCGCTCGTCGAGGGACAGCCCTGCCCAGCTAGGAAATGCCGTGCGAGAACGAGCGATAGAAGCCGACACATCCCCACTGGATACGATCGGAAGGGCATAACTCAAATCACCGGGAGAAAAATTCTGCCAATCGCAAGTATCAGCGGTCATACCCAACCAATCTGCGTCCTCAGACAGAAAAGCTCAATGCGTTTTGCAACTCGCGAGATCAAGAAGGACTTTACCTGAGCGACCAGCGAGTGCCGCTTCCTGCACAGCCTCGAGCGCTTGAGTGAGCGGAAAGACACGATGAACTGGTGTATTAAGAACTCCACTGACCACAAATTCGGAAAGAACACGGTAGGTATCCTGGATTTCCTGGAGTGAAGCTCCCTCTCTCCAGCGACGAAGCCAGAAACCACGGAAGGAAATGTTTTTAAAAATCAGCAACCCATTAGGGATTTTGAGGGGTTGGCGACCCATGGCCCCATACGTCACATGAGGAGATCCTGGAGCGAGTGCATTAGCGATATTGAGTGCACTTGATCCCCCAACGGCATTCAGCGCCAACCTTGGCAGTTCGCCACCACAAAGACGAACCGCTTCGGTGCGAAGATCCACATCCTCAAGGACGACAACATCCGCACCGATACACTGAAGCTCGGCAATCAACTCCGGACGTCGAACGACATTGAGCGTACGGAATCCAAGTGCCTTGGCGAGTTGGATGACTGCGCGTCCGACCCCAGAATTTGCGGCATTTTGGACAATCCAGTCACCGCTTTTGAGTTGGGTGAAATCGTGCATCATTCTCCAAGCTGTGGCGGGATTGACGGTGAGCATAGCGGCCTGCCATGGGTCGATACCGACGGGAAGAGGGATCACATCAGCGGCCGAAACTCGCATTTCGGTCGTCCAAGTACCTGTTCGCAGGACGATCGCCGGAGTGCCGATCGTAAGCCCCTCGACGTTTGAACCGATTTGAGAAATAATTCCACACCCTTCATTGCCAATTGTAGATGGAAGAGGAGGCAACTCACCATACGTGCCCTCAATGACATTGAGGTCTGCAGGATTCACAGACGCCGCCAGCATGCTAAGTACGACTTCGCCGGATTCCGGTGGTGAAGATGGCACTTCCTGAATGGCTAAAGCGGCGGGATTAGCTGCGAATTCCAAGAGACGGCAAGCGAGCGGCATATGGGAAGGTCTAATCTAAAAAAAGCGATTTGGACAGCACGGGCGTTCAATGAAGAAAAAGCCCACCTCTGAACAAAATTCTGCTGTGAATTAGCGAGAGTCAATGCAGGTTGCTAAAGAACGAGCACACCATTGTGAAATTTACCGGCGAACACCCCGCATTTATTTTGACCAAACTTTGCCCTTATCTGCTCATGCTTATACTGGCATCTCCAGTGGGATTGCAATCCGCTTGGGGATACAATTTGGAATCCCCTCCGACGAATTCGGATATAGCGAGTCTCGCGAATGAGGGCTTTGAAAACGCCCGAAACCATTTGGAAAGCGAGCTCGCCGGTTACTATAAACCTGGAGATCAAAAAAAAGCCAACCCAGCGAGCGCAGCCGCATTTGTCGAATGGCTCGACCTCTGGCGCTGGTGCGAACTCCTCTCCCGTGAGGCTTCCACTGAAAATGCCGCCCTCGTTCAACGGCACTTTTGCCGACGCCAAAATACAGCCGAGCTGATTTTTGTGTCTCCCGGGCTGACTCCCCCGCCGGATGCCATCCTGATCTCACTCGAGGAAGCCTCACGAATGGCGAGCGCTCCTGAAATCCGCCGCACGTTACAGGATAACGCGTTACCATCAGGCTCTTCCTTAGATGGAGGTCTTCTGAGTCAGTTTGCCGGGAAAAGTTTGGCTTTCGAAGCCCTAGCCGACTCTGGATTCCTTCGGGCCTTTTTTACCACCTGCGATGACCGCGACTTTTTCCCATTAGTCTTAAAAAACCTCCGCGCAATTCGAGAAGCTTACCCCAACCAATGGCGCGAATATGCCAATCTCGCGATTGCCATCGCCTTCGTGTCCGACTCCGCTGTTCCTTCATTCTGGCCCCATCACCAAGTCCCATCCGATTTAGTGCCAAAGGAGATCGCCTCTCCGGAAGTGCAATTTGGTCGCTGGGTTGAGGCGAATGAATCCCACAAGCTCCTTCTTGATCTTCGCCGATTTTCGCCAACTGAACTCAAATTCGTCGTCGATGCGTTCATCACCCCCGCCGAGATGACTTGGGCTCAAAAGAAAATCCGGTTGCGGCCGGGGAATTTTGATCAGGCCTTTTCGATGGTCCGATATAGAGATGAACGCATCACATCTAAAAAATACGTTTGGGAATATGGCCCATACACATTGGCCGCTATTGAGAAAAGCGGGGGAATCTGCATTGACCAAGCCTATCACGCCGCTCTTTGCGGCAAGTCTCTAGGTCTTCCCACTATTATGTTCAGCGGTCAAGGTTCCAATGGGGGGCATGCTTGGTTTGGCTACATGAGCAGCACAAGTAAGTGGGAGTTAAACTGCGGCCGGGATTCCTCGCAAAACCTGGTGACAGGAACAGCCCTTGATCCGCAGACTTGGCAACCAGTGAGTGATCACGACATCCAGCAACTTGCCGCCCGATTCCGCGAAAGACCGGAGTTTCTAGCTTCGATGAGTGCACTTGCCATGGCTGAAATATTTGAGCATGCAGGCCGGCTTGATGACGCCCGCTTAGCACTCGAGAATGCCACGCGCGTCTGCCCAGAAAACCCCGTCGCCTGGAGTCGTTTTGGCGATTTTTCGGATAGGGTGAAGGCCCCAATCAACGACCGGATTCAACTCCACGAGCAAGCGATTAAGGCTCTCAGCCGAAATCCGGATTCCAAAGTCCACCACCAACAGGCCCTAGCGACCCTTCAACGAGAAACTGGGAAATCCCTAGACGCAGCGAAGACGGAGAACCTGATACTGACCCAAAACTTAAACTCCCGCACGGACCTTAGCTGCGAAGTCGCGGCAACTCGCGTGCAAGCAGCATTGGAGGCTGGCGGCGTCAACAAAGGCGCAATGGAATTCCACAAACAACTTCAATCCATAGGCAAAGCTGGAGGCGGCAATTTCGTCAACCAAGTCGGCGTTCCCTTCGTCAACGCTCTGATCGAAAAAGGAAGCAAGGTGCGGGCCCTCCGAACAGTCGAAATCATGAGGCAGAAATTTCAGCCACTGAAGTCGAGTCCCTTGGACTTGCAGTTACTGGCCATGGCCAAGGCCTGCAAATAGACCCGATTCGAGAGTCGTTTAAGAACAAAAAGGCCTGCTCCCTCAAAGTGAGAGAGCAGGCCCATTTTGTTTTGTATTATCTCAAGAAGGCTTCGTGCAAACCACCATCAACCGTGATGATCTGACCTGTTGTCTTGGACAACTTCTCCGTAACCAAGAGGCAATAAGCCTCGGCTTGATCCGCAGGCGTGATCGGAGAACGGGTGAGCGTGCGATCCGCATAGAACTGCGCGAGCTTCGTGGTGAGAGAGTCCGTAGGTTCATCATCGGTGTAGGCGATGCCGTATTTCGCAAGGGATCCAATAACACGATCCCTTGGGAACATCGCGCTGCCTTGAACGACGGTCGCCGGAGCGACGCCGTTGACGCGAACCAGCGGGGATAGCTCCATAGCCAACTCGCGAACGAGGTGGTTGGCGGCTGCCTTCGAGGTATCGTAAGCGATACTGCCCTTCTTGGCCACGGCAGCATTGGCGCTAGTGGTGAGAACCATCGAGCCACGCAATCCCTGATCGCGGAAGTTTCTCGAAGCCTCATCAGCAACGAGGTAGCTGCCAGTAACGTTGATGCCAAAGGTGAGCGCCCATTTGTCGTCTGGGATGTGACCTGTCGTGTCGCTTGGAACAAAGATGCCCGCTGTGACAATGATGGAATCAAATCCACCATAGGCCAAAATCACTTGGTCCAACATGGCGCGAATGCTGTCGCGCTTGGTGATATCCGCACCGATGCCGATGGCTGGGCCACAGGCGGAAATACCGGTTCCGGCAACACCAATGCCAAGACCTGTTTTTTTCAGGATTTCGTCGGCTGTGCTTTGGGCTGCGGCGGCATTGAGATCCACGCAAACGATGTGAGCCCCTTCAGGAATGAGTCGCAGAGCTGTTTCGCGGCCGATACCGCTACCGGCACCGATCACAATAGCCACACGACCAGCCAAATCCTTGTCGGCAGGCATACGCTGGAGCTTGGCTTCCTCTAACGCCCAATACTCGATGTCGAATGCTTCTTGAGCCGGCAACGAAATGTAGCCCCCGATAGCTTCGGAACCACGCATCACTTCGACGGCGCAGTTGTAAAACTCGGCCGTCACTCGGGATTCGGATTTGTCTTTGCCGAAAGCGATCATACCGAGACCTGCGATCAGAATCACCGTGGGGTTCGGGTCGCGCATCGCTGGCGATGCTGGACGCTTGCAGGCATTGTAATAGGCGGCGTAATCCGCGCGGTATTTTTCCAGACCTGCTGTGAGCTGGGCCTTGAGGCTGGCAACGATATCCTCAACCGAGGAATCCGCAGATGGGGCCTTGCCGATGTAAAGGGGCTTGATTTTCGTGCGAAGGAAATGGTCCGGGCAGCTTGTTCCAAGTTCCGCAAGACGGGGGGCGTCTTTGGAGTTCACGAAGCGTAAGATTTTTGAGTCGTCTTGGATCGTCGCAATGAAGCGCCTCTTTTTGCTCACCTGACCGCGGAGCCAAGGCAGAAGTTCTGCGAACACTTGCTGGCGCTTTTCTTCAGGAAGTGCGGACTGCACTGAGCCACCGAAGATGGCGGCTTCGCCACCGCGTTCTTCTTGTTTTTTCTCAATGTAGGCGGCGGCTTTGTCGATCAACTCCAGAGTGAGTTCGTAGCACTCGCGACCGGTATTCGCCCAGTTGATGAGGCCGTGCTGGCCCATGATGAATCCTTTAGCCTGCGGGTGTTGTTTGCAGGCTTCTTGCATAGCCAACCCGAGCTCAAAACCAGGGCGCATCCAAGGAATGTGAACGACCCCGTCACCATAGATCGCTTTCGTCACCTCAATGCTATTTGCACAAGCGGCAACCGAGATAGCGGCATTTGGGTGGGTGTGATCAACGTGCGCGTGCGGAATGAAGCTGTGCAACGGCGTGTCGATGGAAGATGGACGCGGGTTGAGGTTGAATGTGCAATGCGAGAACATGGCGACCATATCGTCCTCGGCTTGCGATTTGATCCCCTTGTCTGGACGGGATGCATAAAGTTTTTGAAGTCCGAGAAGCTTGGACTGGTACAGAGAGGAGAAATTTTCTTTCTTGGACGTACGAAGATCACCACCCGATCCCTTCACCCAAAGAACCTCGAGTTCTTCACCGGTGACTGGGTCTTTGTCTTTGATTTTTGAGGAAGTATTTCCACCACCGGTATTGGTGATGCGCTGATCGGTGCCGAGGCAATTTGAACGGTGAATCAGTTCTTCGACCGAATTGGGAGCCACGGGATCCGTGGGGGCCCAATGCGCTGTGACGTGCTTGTATTTGCTATTTGCTGCTGGGTTTGTAGATGACATGGAAATGGCATCCTTCAACATTTTGAATTGCCTTGCAAGAAAAAACGGATACAAACAAAGATATTCCCACATATTCCCACATGCTCGCCCTTGAACGCCATCGCACTTTGCTTCAGCACCTGCACTCCAACGGGAGTTTGCGCACGACTGAAATCGCGAAGGAACTCGGCGTTACTGAGGAGACAGTTCGCCGAGATTTTGAAAAACTAGAGCAGGCGGGAGCATTGAAGCGCTCACATGGAGGGGCCATGCCTATCGACTCCAGCCGCTTGGACTTTACCCGACGAGTGCGCGCGGAACAAAATGCGACAGCAAAAGCCCTGATCGCGAAGGCGGCCTTGGCTCATATTCAGCCAGGGAAGACTCTTTATTTTGATGCGAGCACGACGGTGCATGAACTGGCTATTCGAATGCCGGATCAACCGGTGACAATTCTTACGAACGCACTGCAAACTGCACTCGTTCTTTCAGAAAAACCTTCCGTGAGAGTCGTTGTCCTTGGCGGCAACTTGAGTTCTACGTCCCTCTCCTGTACTGGGTGGGGCACAGACATTGGATTGGAGACGCACCGTATCGATGCCGCATTCATTTCCTGCCGAGGAATTGATCCTGAAAAAGGATTGAGTGAAGCCACGGAAGAACAGTGCCGAACTAAGAATCGCATCGTCAAACTCGCTGGAGAAGTTTTCCTCCTCGCCGACAACTCAAAAACCGGACTTGCATCGAGTTACTTTTTTGCTCATAACTCGGATGTGGATCTTTGGATTACCGACTCACTCCCCGACTCACATATTTACACCTCTCTTCTCTCGCAGGGAATGCGAGTGGAAGTTGCTGACGAAAACTTATGAATACTCGCACCTACTTAGCCGTCGATCTTGGAGCTTCCAGTGGTCGTGTGATGGCTGGCCACTTCGATGGATCCACACTCGTACTCGAAGAAGTCAACCGCTTCCCGAATAATGGGGTTCAACATGCGGATGGGTGGCATTGGGAAGCAACACGACTTTTTCAAGACATCCAGAGCGGCCTTGCTGAAGCAGGCAAGAGATTCGGCAACCACATTGTGAGCGTGGCCGTTGACACTTGGGGTGTTGACTACGGGCTCATCGATGGCAACGGTCAAATCGTCAACGAACCCTGGATGTATCGCGATAGCCGTACCGATGGGATGATCGCCGAATCCGAGCGACTCGTTGGCGCTAGTGACATGTGGAATCGCACCGGCATTCAGTCGCTGTTTTTCAATACCGTCTATCAGTTGATGGCGGAGTCCCGAGGATCTGCTGTTTCCAAGGCGAAGCATCTGCTTTTCATGCCGGATCTCATTAACTACTGGCTGAGCGGCGAAATGGCGATTGAACGCACCATCGCGAGCACGTCCCAACTCCTCAAGGCGGGATCGGGCGAATGGGACTTGGAGTTAGCGGCCAAACTGGGAATCCCCACTCATCTTCTTAAATCCACCATCAATCCCGGCGTGAAGCTCGGTAAACTCACGGAGAGCGTGATGGCAAAAACCGGCCTCCGAAATGTCGCAGTCACCACATGCGGGAGCCACGATACGGCCAGCGCCGTAGCGGGAGTTCCAGCCGATCACGCGAACCCGCTCTTTTTGAGCTCCGGCACATGGTCACTCTTGGGAAGGGAACTGGGATCACCCGAGCTAAGCGAAGCCGCCAGAGCCGCCCGTTTCTCAAACGAGCAGGGCTTAGCTGGAACGACGCGTTGCCTGAAAAACATCGCTGGCATGTGGCTTCTACAAGAGTGCAAAAGAGTTTGGGATTCCCAAGGCGAAGAGATCAACTACGCCACCATGGTGCAACTCGCCTCCGATGCTCGGACCAGCGCACTCATCGATGCCGACGCTCCGGATTTTGAAAAATCCTGCGACATGCCCGAAGCCATCACTTCTTACATTGCCCGCACCGGCCAGAAATCTCCTGAGGGTAAACCCGAGTTGCTGCGCGTCATCTTTGAAAGCCTCGCGATGAAATACCGCGCGACCATTGAGAATTTAAGGAAAATCCAACCCGACATTCCCGACACCTTGCATATTGTTGGTGGCGGTTGCCAAAACGCACTACTCAACCAAATGACCGCTGATGCCACCGGCCTCCGAGTCGTAGCCGGCCCGATCGAGGCAACTGCCTCCGGCAACATTCTCGCGCAGATGCTCGCTTTCGGTGAAATTAAATCACTAGCGGAAGGACGACAAATTCTGCAACGATCCTTCAATCCTATCGTTCATGAGCCAAAGAACACAGCGGCTTGGGCGCAAAAGGACGGCGATTTTGAAAAGATTTGCGCCTTATCCAAGCGCTAACACGTAACAAATAAAGATTCTCACGACATGACTCCAACCATCTCTAAACCAAATGGACGCAAGATCCAGCTCATGGCCACCTGTCTCTGCGACGCTTTTTTTGATAATGTGGCCAAGGCTACAGTTGAAGTCCTCGAGCACGCTGGCTGCGAAGTGGAATTTCCCGAGAACCAGACCTGCTGCGGGCAACCGGCCTTCAACTGCGGTGACTGGACAGCCTCCCGCCAAGTGATGCGTCACACCGCCAATGTATTTAAAGGTGATAAACCCGTCATTGTTCCATCTGGCTCCTGTGCCGCGATGCTTTTCCATGGCGCCCCACTCGAATTCGAGAAGGAATCCGACCTCGGCACGATCAACGATCTGGCCGGTCGCACCTGGGAGATCGCCGACTATCTCGTGAACGGTCTAGGCATCCAAAAATGGCCCGGCCGATTCCAAGCTCGCATCGCTTTTCACCGCGCCTGCCACACGCGCGGCACACCGAGCGGAGCGGCTGCCATGCAACTTCTGGAATCCATCGAAGGCATCGAAGTCATCCCCTTCGGTGAAGCCGAGCAATGCTGCGGATTCGGCGGCACTTTTTCCGTGAGCTTCCCTCACGTTTCCTCCTCGATGGGTTGTCTCAAGCTGGAGCACATCACCGCTGTGGATCCCGATTTCGTGGTCTCCGGGGACATGAGTTGCATGATGCATCTAGGTGGTCTCGCCGAGCGCGAAGGCAAACCCATAAAGACCCTTCACTTCGTTCAAATCCTTCAAGCCGCCCTACAAAACCATGCCTGAACAAAAAGTTGATAGCTACGCCCGCCGACTGGACCGCCCGGTTCAACAAGCCGTTCATGACAATAGCGCGGCGGGAACAGAAAAACGCTACGGATCCCTTGCCAAGGATTTCACTGATGCCGATTCGCTACGACGTCTTGCCGGCGCGATCCGCCAGCATTCCATTGAGAATCTGGATATCTACCTCGAACAGGCGGAAGCCAGCCTGAATCGCAACGGCGCCCATGTTCACTATGCCGTGACTGCCGATGACGCCTGCCGCGCCGTTTCGGACATTTTAAAAAAAGCCGGCGCAAAAAAGATCGTTAAATCCAAGAGCATGATCTCGGAAGAGATCCATCTCAACGACCATCTTGCCACGCAAGGTATCGAATCCGTTGAAACCGATCTCGGCGAATACATCATCCAGATCGACGGCGACCACCCCAGCCACATCGTCAAGCCGATCATTCATAAGAACCGCCGCGACATTGCCCGAAGCTTCGAAAGGGAAGGCCTCGGTGACTACAATGACGATCCCCAAACGATCACCCGCCGCGCCCGCGACTTCATGCGAGGCAAGTATCTGGGAGCTGATGCCGGCATCACCGGGGCGAATTTTGTCGTTGCGGATACCGGCCGCCTGGTGCTTGTCACCAACGAAGGCAACTCGCGCTTTTGTCTTGCCGCCCCGCGCATTCACATTGCCCTTGTGGGTATTGAAAAGGTGATCCCCTCCGACTCCGAACTCACCGTGCTTTTAAACCTGCTAGGCCGTTCCGCCACAGGCCAACAACTCACTGTTTACACCGAGTTCATCAATGGACCTGCACGCAAAGACCGACCATCCGGCCCCGAGGAAATGCATGTCATTTTCGTTGATAACCAACGCTCGGAAATCTTGGCTTCGAACTGCCGCGAGATCCTGCGCTGCATCCGCTGTGGCGCTTGCCTGAACGTTTGCCCGATCTATCGCCAAGCGAGCGGTCACGCCTATCGTAGCGTTTATCCAGGCCCGATCGGCGCTGTTCTTTCGCCTCTACTCGCTGGAAAAAACTTCAAGCAACTCGCGGATTTACCTAAGGCCTCCAGTCTCTGCGGGGCCTGCAACGAAGTCTGCCCTGTCGATATCCCGATTCCCGACCTTCTACTGCGACTTCGCAACAAGGCGCACGAGGAGCATCTACCTTCCCCCGGCACGCCTCCGATGGCCGGATTTGGAATTCTCGCGAGCAGTCCGAGTATTTGGAAGATCGCCATGAAAACCGGCGGCCTCTCGAGCCTCGTTCCATTGGAAAAACTCCCCCTTCCTTACTTGTCGCCATGGCTGAAAACCCGAACGCTCCCTGGATGGCGCGGCGGACAATTCCGAAGCTGGATGAAATCCCGTAACAAAAAATGAATACTTCCCGTGAAACCATTTTTAAAAGCATCCGCGATGCTTTGAGTCCGATCAAAGAACGTGCCGCAAGACCTTCCGTCCCGCGCGGTGTTGCAGATGCCAAGTGGCTCCCTGACGAAGCAGATTCCATCGCCCTCTTTAAAAAGCAGGCGACTGCCTCAGGAACACTTTGTTTCACCGACTTGGAATCCCTCGCCAAATGGCTCGAGTCCGAAAAGACGCGACTCCTTTACATTCCGGCTGAGTTCACACCAAGCGTCGAGTATTTTTCCTCCCGTACGAATGTAACGACCGAATACAAACGGGAAATGGTCGACGAGATCGATGCCTGCATCACTCCAGCCGCCGCCGGCATTGCTGAATCAGGCACCATCGTGATCACAGATGAGTCCACCCCTGACCGCCTCGCCGCGCTCGCCCCGTGGTATCACATTGCCCTGCTCGACCGTGCTGACATTCACCGAACGATTGGGGACGCCCTTGCCGCCATGCCCAAAGATCCGAATATTATATGGGTCACAGGCCCCTCAAAAACCGCCGACGTCGAGGGTATCT
>Ga0114967_10002635_pt1 | contig 14984 bp, 11 predicted proteins | sample M_130628_MF_Meta_FD_92639 | JGI IMG/M metagenome (GOLD analysis project Ga0114967, IMG submission 92639) | Freshwater microbial communities from Lake Montjoie, Canada to study carbon cycling - M_130628_MF_MetaG | ecosystem: Environmental > Aquatic > Freshwater > Lake | place: Lake Montjoie... | reverse complement strand
TCTTCTGGCGCAACACTTGTTTCTTTGAAAAAATTTACCATTTTTTCACTTTCATTAAATTTATATTCCATTCTGCGTAACCTTTTTTCAGATGCCAAACCAATTTCATATGCTTTTGGTGTTAATCTAAAATCGGCATTGTCTTGTCGTAAAAGTGTTCTATATTCGGCACGAGAAGTAAACATCCTATAGGGTTCTTCCGTTCCTTTTGTAATCAAGTCATCTATCAAAACGCCTATATAAGCTTCATCGCGACGCAGAATCATTGGCTCTTGATCTTTCACTTTTAAAGCGGCATTTATTCCTGCCATCATTCCTTGAGACGCTGCTTCTTCGTAACCGGTTGTACCATTAATTTGTCCGGCAAAATATAATCCTTCCACTAATTTGGTTTCAAGCGTATGCTTTAATTGCGTTGGTGGGAAATAATCGTATTCAATAGCATATCCTGGCCGAAAAAATTTAACTTTTTCAAATCCTTCAACTGAACGCAGTGCTTTAAACTGAATATCTTCTGGTAAAGAAGTGGAAAATCCATTTACATAAACCTCAACCGTATTCCAACCTTCCGGTTCGATGAACAACTGATGCCTTTCTTTGTCTGCAAAACGATTAATTTTATCTTCAATAGATGGGCAATATCTTGGGCCAATACTTTTAATTCTTCCATTGAACATTGGCGAACGATCAAATCCTTCACGAAGAATATTGTGCACTTCGCTTGAAGTGTATGTCATGTGGCAGAGCATTTGATGTGTCAAAGGTGTTGTCTCGTCTGTATAAGAAAATTTATCAGGTTTTTTATCTCCCGGCTCTTCCCTCATTTTAGAATAGTCTAATGATCTCCCATCTACTCTTGGCGGAGTACCTGTTTTCATTCTTCCTGCTTCGAAACCAACTTTAACTAAATCATCCGTAATACCAAAAGAAGCGCTTTCTCCGGCTCTTCCGCCGCCAAATTGTTTGTCCCCAATATGGATTAATCCGTTAAGAAACGTCCCGTTTGTTAATACAACAGTTTTAGCCTTAATTTCAATTCCGAGTGAAGTTATAATTCCTTCGATTCGGTTATTCTTAATTAAAAGACCTTTGACCATTTCCTGATAAAAATCAAGATTTGGAGTCTTTTCTAATCGCAACCTCCACTCCTCAGCAAAACGCATACGGTCTGACTGCACTCTTGGCGACCACATAGCCGGTCCTTTTGACTTATTCAACATTTTAAACTGAACAGCCGTATTATCTGAAATGATTCCCGAATAACCTCCAAGCGCATCAATCTCTCTTACAATTTGTCCTTTAGCAATTCCTCCCATGGCTGGATTACATGACATCTGAGCAATGTTTTGTAAGCTCATTGTAACTAACAACGTGCTGCAACCTAAATTTGCAGAAGCAGCTGCGGCCTCACAGCCAGCATGGCCAGCACCCACAATTATTACGTCGTATTTTTCTAAAAACATACTATAATTAGGATTTAGGATTAGGGAATTAGGATTTGATTCAGACTTGTATATTCCTTAAGCATAAATCTCGAATTCCTAAATCATTATTGTTTCACGTGGAACATCTTCATTTTTTCTTCCTCTTTTTGACGCATTAACCTTTCTTCATCCTCAATTTTATCTTTATACCCACAGTAATGAAGAATACCATGAACCATAACTCGTTTTAATTCTTCATTAAAATCAACATTGAAATCAATAGCGTTTTCGCCAACTCTTTCAATTGAAATAAAAATATCTCCTTGTAGGTTATTTCCTATGGAATAATCAAAGCTGATAATATCAGTTAACGTGTCGTGGTCCAAATACCGCTTGTTTATTTCAACTAAATAATCGTCGTCACAGAAGATATAATTAATGTCTCCTTCAACCTTGTTTTCAGAGCTAATAACGTTAGATATCCAGTCTGCATAAAGCCCTTCCTGGTCTAATTTGAAATCTAACTCGTAATTAAAACTAATCATTTGGTTTTAAAATATTCTTGAACCCTTTGGTTAAAATTAGAGCGCAAAGGTAAGCTTTGTCTGTTTAAAATTTCTATACCGTTCAAATATTCTTGAAGCTTACTAGGCAATGCAGGTGCCTGATTGTTAAATTCTTTCTTATTCGCTTCTGATTGACGCTTCTTGTCTTCCCCTTGTTGTTGTAATGCTTTATCTAATTTCAATAATTCATATTTTACATTCAAAATCTTTTGTAGTGTTTCATTATTAAATCCTTTATTTAATAATTGCTTTTCAATCTGCTTCATTTGATCCAAAGCATTTTGTCCATTCCCTCCAACTCCTTGCTTCTTTAATTCTTTTTCTAATGCTTCACGCAACTGTTGTTGTTCCTTATAAATTTCCATTATAGCTTTTGCATCGCCTTCTCCATCTTGACCATTTTCACCTCCTTGTTGACTTCCTTGTCCTTTCCCATTTTCACCTTTGCCTCCACTCTTCCCATTACTCCCTTTTTGACCTTCCTGACCTTGACCTTCTTTTTCTCCCTGTTTTCCTTCTTGTCCTTCTCCTGGCTTATCGCCTTTCTTCATTCCTTTTTTGATTTTTTCTCCCAAACCTTCCTGCTTCTTTATTATATCTGGCAGCTGCATCCCTGAACCTTGTCCTGGTTTTGGCTTGCCTTTACCTGCTCCAGAACTTGACATTTGCATCTGCATTCCATTTAAAATGTCACTCAAAAAATCTGCGAGTTTATTAGATGATGAAACGGCATATTGTTGATGAGAATTCCCTTTAGGAACATTAGCTTCTGCTAAAGTCTCTATAGATTTATCTATATTGTATTGAACGTTTCCTATTTCCTTGGTAATATCTTCCGCTATTTTTGGATTTCGTAAAGACATAGCAAACAAACTGTCGTCAACATGTTTGAATTGTTGTTTTAGATCTTGTTGGATTTTTAAGTTTTTGTTAAATGACGGCGCACCGCGTTTAAGATTTTTAAATTGTTTCATTACATCTTCTTGAGAAAATGAATACGCTAAAAGATTGTCCAAAATCTGGCGGAGCATTTCAACATCTTCTTCCATTTGCTCCATCTCACCTGATGCCATTTGCTCTTGCATTTGTTGACTCATTTGCTTCATTTTTTTGGAAGCGTTCTTTTGTTTTGGTTTGGCTTTATCTTTTTGCTGCTTTTGTAGTTGATCTTTGGCGTCTTTTAAATCTTCGTCAATACTTTTCTCTTTCTCTTCTGATTTAGGTAAATCCATCTGAGATTTAAGTTCTTTATTGTCTTTTTCTAGATCTTTTAAATCTTCCTTTATTTTATCAAATTCCTTATTAATTTCTTCTTGTTTCTCAGCATTATTCTCGTCCGTTTTATCGGCAAGTTTATCTTGTTTCTCAGCAAGTTTGTTAATTTTATCCGCTATTTGTTGGGCTTTTTTCTCTACATAATAACGCTTAGTCAATTCTACTAATTGCTCTAAACTCTTGGTCTGATTTTTACTGGTTTGTTGGAATTTTTCCATTTTATCAAACAATTCTTCCTTACTAATTTTATCATTCAGTTTTTGAAGTTCATCAAGCAATTTTTTGTTTTTTTCTATTTCATCTTTTGTTTTCTCTAAGCGTTCTTGAAGTAATTCTTTTTTTTCGTCTTTCTTTTCTGATTTGAATTGCTCCAAATTGTCTTTCATCTTTTCTGAGAACTCTTTCATCATTTCATCCTGTTGCTTTTGACGTTGGATAAAATCATTTACTTTTTGTTGTTCTTTATAGTCTAAATTGTCTTTCTCTTTAGCCATTTTTTGGAGTTTTTCCATTTCAGAAAGTTGCTTGTCTTGTGCTTTCAAGGATTTTGCCAGTGAATTAATGTTTTCATTCTGCTGTTGCATCATTTCATCTTGTTTTTCTGTTTCTGTTGCAATTCGGTTGCTGAAAACAGAAGATTTAGTGCTTTTAAAATTATGCAACGCATCGTTGTCAAAAATCTCAAAATAGTATTCATGCGAAATGCCTTCTTCTACAGGAAGATTGCTTGGGAAAGAAAAAACAAATTGGTCATAAATATCTTTCTTTACGTTTATAAAAGCCTTTTTAGCTTTGTTTGGCGTGTCTTTTGGATAATACACAATTTGTAGTTTAGATAAGCCGTAATCGTCTGAAACTTGACCGAGAACATAATTCTTATTCACCTTCAAACTATCTGGTGCATTATTGACAGTAATAGTTGGAAACTGATCTTTAATTACCGAAATCTGATAGTTTAGTTTTTCATAATTCTGAACTTTATTATTGGAAGTTAAAATTTGATAATCTACATTCTGAAGAATGCTTTTTGACAGTGAAAATAAATTATCGCTTTTAACGAAAGAGTAGTGTGCGTTTTCATTTACCCAATCAACTTTTTGTGTGGCCAAAGTATTCATTCTCCAGGTAACCATTGTTCCTTCAGGAATAATGGCGTTTCCTGTTCCTTTTATAACTTCTGATTTCTTATTCAGATAATTTGGATAGTTCAACACCATTTCAAAATTGGCTATAGATGGAACTGTAACTACTTTTAATTCATAATAATGAGACGATACATCATTGGCTTCTATATGAAACTCAAGGTTTTCTGATGGCTTCGGAATAACAAACTCAAATTCTCCTGCTTTGTTGCTTTCCATAAAATAACTCTCATCACCAATAAAAATCATTGCGTTTTCTGGAACAACATTACCAACGGTTTTAACTTTTAAAAGGAAGTCTTTATTCTGTTCGGTTTGTAAATCCTTATTCAAAACTTGAAATTCAAAAGGCGCAGGCGGCAAAAACTGTTGTTTGAAATTCACTACTCTATTGAAACTTTGTGAAATAAAATTACTATTTCCTGAGAGATAAAAAAATGCAAAAAACAAAATAGGAATTATCGCCAAAGGCAAATACTTCTTATTGTTGCCATAGTTAATGGCATTCCCGAAAGGGATTGGTTGTAATGTGTTTGCTTTTTGGTCAATCGAAGCCGCTAATAGTTCAGATTTGTTAGTGTCATAAGAAAGCTGTAAAAAGTTAGTCAACTTATCTTCTATTTCACCGAAATGATTTCCAATAATCTTTGAAGCTTCCTCATAATCAATACCTTTTTGAAATTTCGATAATTTGAATATTGGAAAACATATAAATCTTAAAAATAGAAAGAGTTCAACAAGAACAAATGTGTAAAACAATATGGTTCTGGCAGTTGGTTTAAGCCAAAGAAAGTATTCTACAAACAAGGTGAATATGAAATACATCAAACCAATACCAACAAAGAAAATAATTCCCTTTAGCAATTCGTTAGTGTAATACTTTGTAATAAAGCCCTCTAACTTTTTATATATAGTCTTTGAATTGTCCAATTTTTATAAATTCTTTTTATAACCGATAAATGTACAATTTTTACTGAATAACTAAGCGTTAAAAATTTGCCAAACAACAAACTATTGTATTCTATAAAAACTTTGCTAATTTTATAACAAAATCTCTTTGATTATGAAATATTTATTGGCTTATAGTTTACCATTAATTGCATTCCTTGGAATATTTTTTGGTGGTTTTTGGACTTATTTCGGAGTGGTTTTTGCCTTTGGAATTATACCCGTTCTAGAGTTAATTCTTCCAACGGATGAAAAAAATTACACTGAAGCCGAAATTGAAAACAAACTAAAGAATCATTTTTTTGATGTGCTCTTGTATCTAAATGTTTTCATCGTTTTTGGAATGTTATTTTTTGTTTTGCATAAAGTTTCTAATGAACAACTTTCCATCTCTGAAATTATTGGGACTGTATTAAGTTTAGGCGTTGTTTTAGGCTCTAACGGAATTAACGTAGCGCATGAATTAGGCCATAGAGAAAAACTATATGAGCGAATACTAGGAAAATTGCTTTTGATTCCGTCACACTATACTCATTTTTTTATTGAGCACAATCACGGTCATCATTTGCATGTTTCTACTCCGGAAGACCCGTCGACTGCAAAATACAAGCAAACATTATATGCTTTTTGGATTCAAACCGTTTTTGGAACCTACACTAAAGCTTGGAAAATTCAAAAGAAACTGAATCAACTGGAAAGCCGTTCTTTCTTTTCTTTAAAAAATGATATGTTCTGGTTTACTATTATTCAAATAGGTTATATCGTTTTGATTTACATTTTATACGGTAATATCGGTTTATTAATGGCTTCATTGGCTGGAATAGTTGGTTTTCTGTTATTGGAAACCATAAATTATATTGAACATTATGGTTTAAAAAGAAATCTTTTGCCTTCAGGTAGATATGAACGTGTAAGCGAAAAACATTCTTGGAATTCAAATCATTTTATCGGCAGAATAATGCTATATGAACTAACTCGACACAGTGACCATCATTATAAATCACAAAAGAAATATCAAATTCTCGAGTATCATGATACTTCACCACAAATGCCATTTGGTTATCCTACCTCTATGGTTTTATCTTTAGTTCCCCCACTTTGGTTTACTGTTATGAATAAAAGAATTCCGGCTGAAATGAAATCCTAAAAACTTTTAACTTCCAACTTCTAGCTTCCAACTTCTGTTTATCTTTGTCGAAAATTTAAAAAATGTCAAGACCTGTTAGAGTTCGTTTTGCGCCAAGTCCGACTGGACCGTTACATATTGGTGGTGTTAGAACTGCGTTATTTAATTATTTATTTGCCAAAAGATATAATGGCATTTTCTATTTACGAATTGAAGATACCGACCAAAATCGTTTTGTTCCCGGGGCAGAAGCATACATTTTCGAAGCTCTGGAATGGCTCGGAATTGCACCAAGTGAAACTGTTGGAAAGAATGAAAAATTTGGACCATATCGTCAATCCGAAAGAAAAGCGTTGTACAAACAATATGCTGACCAACTGATAAATTCGGGTTGGGCTTATTGTGCTTTTGACACTTCTGAAGCGCTAGATATTCATAGAAAACAACACGAAGAACAAGGAAAAACTTTTATATACAACTGGCACAATCGTGAAAAACTAGACACTTCTTTAGTTATTTCTATGGAAGAGACTGAAAAAAGAATTGCTGCCGGAGAAGCATATGTGGTTCGTTTTAAAACACCTGTTAATGAGACTTTACATTTGCATGACATTATTCGTGGTGATATTAATTTCGAAACGAATTTATTAGACGATAAAGTTTTATTCAAATCTGACGAAATGCCAACGTATCATTTGGCCAATATTGTAGATGACCATTTAATGGAAACATCACATGTAATACGGGGAGAAGAATGGTTGCCATCCATGCCTTTACATTGTTTATTATACAAAGCCTTTGGCTGGGAAGCGCCAAAATTCGCGCATTTACCGTTAATTTTAAAACCTATCGGAAACGGGAAATTATCCAAACGAGATGGTGATAAATTAGGATTTCCTGTTTTTCCATTAGAATGGAAGTCGGAAGAAGGTATATCTTCCGGTTACAGAGAAAACGGATTTTTCCCAGAAGCGGTAATTAATTTCTTAGCTTTATTGGGATGGAATGATGGAACCGACCAAGAATTATTTTCATCAGAGGAATTGGTAGAAAAATTCGATTTAAAAAGAGTTCACAAAGCCGGTGCTAAATTTGACCCAGAGAAAAACAAATGGTTCAATCATCAGTATTTACAGAAACAAAGTGATGAAAGTTTGGCGGAAATATTTGAAAAGGATGTTATCCAAAAATTAGGTAAATGTGATTTCTCCTTTGTCGAAATGACAAAAATTACTTCATTAATAAAAGAACGCGCTAATTTTGTTTCTGAATTTTGGGAATTAAGTAATTTCTTTTTTGAAGCGCCAACATATTATGATGAAAAAGCAGCTAAAAACTGGAAAGAAGACACCGGAGAAATAATGAAACAATTGATTGCTGTTCTTTCGGATATTGAAGATTTTACTTCTTTAAATATTGAAACTATTATAAAAGATTGGATGACTTCAACCGAAATTGGTATGGGGAAAGTAATGCAGCCGTTTCGTTTGAGTTTAGTTGGTGCTTTAAAAGGTCCGCATCTTTTTGATGTTGTAGAACTGATTGGTAAAGAAGAAACCATCAAGAGATTGGAAAAAGCAATAGCGACTTTATAATAATAAAAAGTCCTGGGCGCTAAACCATAAAAGAGGCTTAATCGCCTCTTTTTCTATTTAAATACCAATTAACCGCAATTGGAATTAAAGTTTTAATAATAGTCCCATAAGTTCCAGAAAATACTTTTTCGTACAAATTACCAACTAAATTAATTGCTTTGGAAGGAAGTATGCTTTCTTTTGTATCATCAATACTTTTAAGCATTTTTTGATAATATATTTCCCTTTCAATTTGAAAAATTTTTAGGTCTAACTCTATTTCAGCGTAAGATGAATATTTTTTTGTTTCCATGATTAGTCTTTAAAAAATATTTCTGAGAACTTTTCTAAAATTGGTCCTTCTACTATTTTGTCTTTGATTAAAAATAATAATAAAGTCAATACCAAATAACCTCCTGCTACACACACAAAACCTAAAGGATAACTACTTAAAAATTTACCGAGTACTAAAGAACCTGCTATAGAAATAAAAAGCAAAAAAAACATGAAGCAAACAGCAATCAAAAAAAACTTGAGCGCCAAAGTTGTAGACTTCATAGCAACTTTAAAACCCAAAAGCTTGTAGTAAGCAATACTACTTTCTACATAAGCTTTAGCATTTTCCTGAATATCTTCAATATTTTCTTTTAATTCCTCAAAAGCCATTATTTCTGAAGTTTAGCGTTTTGTTTTTTAAGTTCCGCTAATTTCTCTTCTAGAAAAGAGATAGCTTCTTCCGCTTTATGACTAGAATCTGAAAGTAAATTTTCAAGTGTTTCTTTCCATTCTTCTTTGGAATATGAAAATTTATCTTTTGCGCCATTTTCAATGGATTTTAATTTGGTTTTTACATCATCTTTCAAATCATTAATACCATCTTTCATTTTTTCTCTAGTTTTCGAACCTTTATCAGGGGCAAACAAAATTCCTAAACCAACTCCAATTGCAGCACCGGCTAAAAGTGCCAAAATGCTATTTCCGTGTTTAGTTGCCATAACTTTTATAATTTTATTTATTAAAGTTACTCATTTTTTATGTTTTAAAATGTTAAAATATTTTTAAAACAGATATAACTTCTTTTAAAGCTAAATAATGAAAGTTCTTAAGGCGAATGGAAGTATGGCCTTCCTTATTTTAAAAAACACAATAAAACTAATTTATGAAAGCCTATTTTGATTGCTAAAAATTATATGTTTTGTAATTAGTATAAATTTAATAAATAATAAGAAACTCCCTTAAAAATAGGTTTTTCAATTGGTAAAATCTATTTATAAATTATTCTTTACTTTCCACTTTTGCCCAAGTATCTCTTAAGCCAACCGTTTTGTTAAAAACCAATTTTTTAGAAGAAGAATCTTTATCAACGCAATAATATCCTAAACGTTGAAATTGGGATCGTTCTCCATTTTTAGCTGATGCCAAGCTTGGTTCTAAATATCCTGTGATTACTTCAAGAGAATTTGTATTGATGTATTCTTTGAAATCAACATCCTTATCGCCATCTGGATTTTCGTGAGTAAAAAGGCGGTCATAAATTCGAACTTCGGCTTCAATCGCATGCTTGATAGAAACCCAATGAATTGTTCCTTTAACCTTTCTTTGAGAAGCTTCCGTTCCGCTTCCACTTCGGGAATCTTCATCACAAGTACAATGAATTTCTGTGATCTTTCCGAAAGCATCTTTAACAACACTTTCTCCTTTAATAATATAAGCATTCTTCAAACGAACTTCTGTCCCCAATGTCAATCGGAAAAACTTTTTATTAGCTTCTTCTTGAAAATCTTCTCTTTCGATATATAATTCTTTTGAAAAAGGAACTTTTCTAAAACCTAAACTTTCATCTTCCTGACTGTTTTCTGCATCTAAAATTTCTTCTTTTCCATCTTGATAATTTGTAATAACCAACTTCACCGGATTTAATACTGCCATTACGCGAGGTGTTGTTTTATTTAGTTCTTCGCGAACACAAAACTCTAAAAGGGAAACATCAATAAGATTAGTACGCTTTGCTATTCCGATAGTATTTGCAAAATTCCGAATCGCCTTTGGCGGATAACCGCGACGACGCATTCCGGAAATCGTACTCATTCTAGGATCATCCCAAGAAGTAACATGTTTTTCTTCTACTAATTGCAACAGCTTTCTTTTTGAAACAACCGTATGTGACAAATTTCTACGAGCAAATTCTCTTTGCTTTGGACGTACTTTAATAGCATCATAAACCTGATCTAAAAACCAATCGTATAATTCGCGGTGGGGCAAAAATTCGAGTGTACAAAATGAATGTGAAATTTGTTCCAAATAATCACTTTCGCCGTGTGCCCAGTCATACATTGGATAAATACACCAATCGTTGCCTGTTCTATGATGATGTGCGTGCAAAATTCTGTACATAATTGGGTCACGCATCAGCATATTGTTGTGAGACATATCTATTTTAGCACGAAGAATGTGAGTTCCATTTGGAAATTCTCCATTTTTCATTCGTGAAAACAAATCTAAATTTTCTTCAACAGAACGATTTCTGAATGGTGAATCTGTCCCGGGTGTTGTTGGCGTTCCTTTTTGAATTGCTATGTCTTCTGAAGATTGACTGTCAACATAAGCTTTTCCTTTTTTAATAAATTCAACTGCCCAATCGTATAATTGTTGGAAATAATCAGAAGCATATCGTTCCTCAGACCATTTAAAACCTAACCATTCAATATCTTTTTTGATAGCATCAACGTATTCCTGCTCTTCTTTCGCTGGATTGGTATCATCAAAACGTAAATTTACAGGTGCTTGATAATCTAATCCTAATCCAAAGTTTAAACAAATTGCACTGGCATGACCAACATGTAAATAACCGTTTGGCTCAGGTGGAAAACGGAAGCGTAATTTGTCCTTTGACAAACCCTTTTTTAAATCTTCTTCTATGATTTGTTCAATGAAATTAAGCGACTTCTCTTCTGTTGACATTATTTTTGTAATTTTAGCAAAGATAAAAAAGTTTACAGTTTTCGGTTTACAGTTTGCAGTTTTATAATAAACTAATTACTATGACTGAAAACTGTGACCGAAAAATATAAAAATGGGTACTATAAAACTTCAAAATATTAGAACTTTTTCATTTCATGGATGCTTAAAAGAAGAGGCGCTAATTGGTTCCGATTATAGAGTTGATCTTGAAATTAAAACCGATTTAAGAAAGTCTTCTGTTTCTGATGAACTCAACGATACAGTTGATTATGTGCTTTTAAACAAAATAGTAGTCGAAGAAATGGCGATTCGGTCCAAATTATTAGAGCATGTCGCACACCGAATCATAAGCAGAATTTTTAGTGAAATCCCTTCAGTTTCCAGAATTCTTTTTGCGGTATCCAAACTCAATCCGCCTATTGGTGGTGATGTTGAATCGGTTACTATTGAAATGGAGGAGTACAGAAGTTAAAAGAATTACGAATTCAAAAATTATCAATTATCAATTGTTAATTATCAATAGTTTTATATATTTGCCGTCCAACTGGCATCTTGGCCGAGCGGCTAGGCACCGGTCTGCAAAACCGTCTACTCCGGTTCGAATCCGGAAGATGCCTCTGAAATTAGAACCTCTCCAAGTGAGAGGTTTTTTTATAGTAAATTTTTAGAAAAAATTGATTAAAGATATATGCAAAACCGTCTACTCCTTTTCGAATTCGGATGATGTCACTGAAATTAGAACCTCTCCAAGTGAGAGGTTTTTTTATTGCTTCGTCAGTTCAAGCTAAACTCTGGTATCTGAAAAAGGCAGAATATAAACCTTTATTAATGAAATTTCTCACTCTGGTCGAAATGACAATATTGAGGTGATTTTTACTTTTCTTTCTCCAATTCTTCAAAAGCTTTATTGACGATTTTTTGTTCTTTTGGAAACCAGACTTGACTAAGTAGAAATAAACCCGAAACTATCAAAACAATACTTATAAACTTCTTAATTAATAGTATGTTTTTTGGATTTAGTTTATTACGTAATTGTTTTGCTAATAGAATTTTAAAAATATCGGTTATGAAATAAGTAATAATTAGTGTAGAGAAAAAAGTCAACATTCTAGATGTTTTTAATTCCAGTTGCGGACCAATAGTAATAAGAATTGCTAACCAAAATCCGAGTACGCCAATATTAATAAAGTTCAGGAAAAATCCTTTGATGAACAAAGAAAGATAATTGGTTTTAGCTAACTCTTTTGGGTCTATTTCGTCAATGTTAATTTTTTTGGCTTCTTTTCTGTTATTCACAAAAGAAATAATCCCGTAAGTCAGCATTACTAAACCACCGAAAATAAACAAGGCTGGGTCATCTTTAATAGTTTGAATTAATCGGTAACTACTAAAAAAAGCAATGGTAATAAAAACAATATCGGCTAAAACCACACCAGTATCAAAAACAATTGCAGCTTTAAATCCTTTAACAACACTGGTTTCAAGTAATACAAAGAATACTGGTCCAATCATAAAACTTAAAAAGAAACCAAGTGGAATGGCGGATAAAATATCTTGAACTAAAATCATTATGAAATTTTTGACACTGCAATATAAAATTTAAAATTTAAAAAATAAAATCTATTTTGCTTGTTTAACAATACAAATAGTGCCGCCAGCTATAATATCCTTATTTATTTGTTTTGGGTTACCTGATATAGAAATACTTCCTCCTGCTCTTACTTTTGCATCCACTACTTCATTGGCAAAGATTAATGCTCTTCCTCCTGCTTTTACAGTTATATCTGTATACTCTGTTTTAAAGCCAAGTGCTTCAAATATCCCTCCCGAATTTAATGTAACAATCTGATTTTTAGCACTTCCTTGCAATTCTAATTTAGAACCGTTTGCTACTCGTGCTTTTAGTATTTCTAAATCAAGGATAAGCTTTACTTCTGAACCTTCCTTTGCAATAATATCAAAAGAAGTAGTCTTAATGCTCTCGTTACAGGCAATTCTAGAACCTTCATTTGCTTCAACTGCAATTAAATTTTTATAATAAACCGTAACAGAAATATTGTCACCTTCAAAAAGTTTGGCCAACGGCATTCTGATTTTTAATTCTCCATTTTTATTTACTAATTCAACTTCATCAGCTCCTTTTCCATCTAATTGCACTTTGTTTTCATCACTTGGAATAAGTAAAACATCAATGCGGTCAAAGGAAGTTATTTTGTTAAAATCACCCATGTTTTTGATTTCCTGGGCAAAAGCAAATGAAGTAAATGCTAATAAAATAAAAACTATTTTTTTCATGATTATAAATATTTAAATGAGATTGCTTTGCTAATTCGACTATGCCTCGTGTACTCGACTGCGCTCGGAAAGACAAAACGTTATTACTCTTTTCTTCTTATAAAATGGAAATCCAATTGCTTTTTGACTAAATCAGTATTTTTTACTTTTACATAAACTTCATCACCAAGTTGTAAAATACTCTGTGTTGCCTGACCTACCAATGCATATTGTTTTTCATCAAAAGTATAATAATCTTCTTTTATTTCGCGAATACGAACCATTCCCTCACATTTGTTTTCGATGATTTCTACATAAATCCCCCACTCAGTAACTCCGGAAATAACGCCAAGAAACTCCTGATCTTTATGATCTTGCATGTATTTTACCTGCATATATTTGACCGAATCTCTTTCTGCTTGAGCTGCTAAACCTTCCATATCACTGGAATGAGCACATTTTTCTTCATAAATATCAGCATCAACTGATTTTCCTCCATCTAAATAATATTGCAATAATCGGTGTGCCATCACATCAGGATAACGTCGAATTGGAGAAGTAAAATGACTATAATAATCAAAGGCCAAACCGTAATGGCCAATATTTTCTGTTGAATATTTAGCTTTACTCATACTTCGAATTGTCAAAGTATCAACTAAATTCTGTTCTTTTTTTCCGTTAACATCATTTAGTAATTTGTTCAAAGATTTTGAAATATCTTGTTTGGATTTCATGTTTATTGCATAACCAAACTTAGAAATTACCGTTTGCAGGTTGATTAGTTTATCTTCATTTGGCTCGTCGTGAATTCGATAGACAAATGTTTTCTTTTGTTTTCCAATAAATTCAGCGACTTTTTTATTAGCCAACAACATGAATTCTTCTATTAAATGATTAGCATCTTTAGATATTTTAAAGAAAACACCAACTGGTTCTGATTCTTTATTTAAATTAAATTTTACTTCTACTTTATCAAAAGAAATTGCTCCGTCTGTCATTCTTTTTCTTCGAAGAATTTTAGCTAATTCATCTTGTTTTAAAGTGGCAGAAACTATTTCAGGTGAAACTTTATACTCTTTCCTAGTTAACGAAATTTCAGCCGGAATTATATCGCTTTTAGTTTCAATAATACTTTGCGCTTCTTCATACGAAAAACGTTGGTTAGAAAAAATAATAGTTCTACCAAACCATGAATCTAAAACTTCTGCTTTAGCATTCAATTGAAAAATAGCTGAAAATGTATATTTTTCTTCATGTGGACGAAGCGAACAAGCATAATTTGACAACACTTCAGGAAGCATGGGTACAACTCTATCAACTAAATAAACCGATGTAGCTCTTCTGTAAGCTTCATCATCCAGTATTGTTCCTTCTTTTAAATAATGAGAAACATCGGCAATATGTACTCCAATTTCATAGTTTCCGTTTTCTAAAACTTGAAATGATAAAGCATCATCAAAATCTTTTGCATCTTTTGGGTCAATAGTAAACGTTAATACTTTTCGCATATCGCGACGCTTATCTATTTCTTTTTGAGTAATTGAAGTATCTAATTTATTTGCGTAAGCTTCTACTTCAATTGGAAAATCATAAGGCAAACCATATTCCGCTAAAATGGCATGAATTTCTGTGTTGTGTTCTCCTGGTTTTCCAAGCACTTTAATCACAGAACCAAAAGGTGAATCTGCTTTTGC
>Ga0114967_10002634_pt1 | contig 14985 bp, 13 predicted proteins | sample M_130628_MF_Meta_FD_92639 | JGI IMG/M metagenome (GOLD analysis project Ga0114967, IMG submission 92639) | Freshwater microbial communities from Lake Montjoie, Canada to study carbon cycling - M_130628_MF_MetaG | ecosystem: Environmental > Aquatic > Freshwater > Lake | place: Lake Montjoie... | reverse complement strand
TCCAGCAAACGCACCTCAGATTACTGGTTACAGAATACAATTATTTTTTGATATCAATAAAGATGCGGTAAATGAAGCAAGATCTAGGTTTATTGGGTTGTACCCCAAAATTGACACTTATGTCACTTTCACCGCGCCCAATTTCTTTCTAAAAGTGGGAGATTTTAGAACCCAAATGGAAGCAGAAAAAATCAAAACAAATATTGACAATCAATTTCCGACGAGCAATATAATAAAGGAGAAAATTAACCTCCCTCGAATCGATCAATAAAGATTTTAATTGACGATAAAATGCTTTCTTAACGGATAACATTTATTCTATAAAAACCAAAAAAGGGTTGCCAAAAAATGACAACCCTTCAAAGATTTTGACTGAAAAAATTGGAATTAATCTATTGAACCAGTTACTCTTTTCATGAAACCATTGAGTGCATCTCGTTTTGGCGTTCCATTTGCCATTTCTTTGTGCACTTCAACCGCGCCTGAAAAATTGGATAAAAGTTCTCCAATAACATCTATTTCTTCATCTTTTAAACCTGGTGCATCAATCAAGTGTTCCAAAGTTTCAATTGTTTCGTTTACAAAATCTTCATCGTTTTGCTCGATGAAATCGATCATGTGCTTAATTATTGGCAACCGCATGAACAACTTCTTGAATGATTTCTACTTTATTTCCTTGATTTTGTTTTACCAAATTTCCGTCCACAAAACCCGCAAAAGTTGGCAAGTTAGAGACATCTGCAAACTTGCGTGCATTTGGCAATTTTTCAGCATCAACATATACAAATTCCATTTCTGGATTTTCTTCCGCTAATTTTTTAAATTTCGGCTTGGTAATTTTGCAATTTCCACACCAGCCAGCTCCAAATTGAACCATTACTTTGTGGTTGCTGCTCAAAACTTGATCCAGCGTATCTTCAGTTAATTCGGTAAACATAATTCTTAATTATTGCTTAAATAATCTGCAACTCCATCGCGCGTTGCGTTCATTGCAGTTTTTCCTTCTTCCCAGTTTGCAGGACAAACTTCACCATGTTTTTGCACATGTGAATAAGCATCAACCAAACGAAGATATTCGTGTACATTTCTTCCAACTGGCATGTGGTTAATTGACTCATGGAAAACCAATCCTGTTTCATCAATCAAATACGTTGCGCGGTAAGTTACATTATCACCAGCTGAGCCATCTTCGTCAAACATATCGAAATCCAAAATATCTAACGCTTGAGATAAAACACGTGTTGAATCAGCCAAAATCGGAAATTTAACACCCTCAATTCCACCGTTATCTTTTGCTGTATTTAACCAAGCGAAATGCACTTCTGCCGTGTCGCATGAAGCGCCAATAACTACTGTGTTTCTTTTTGCAAACTCTTCAGCTACTTCCTGAAAAGCGTGAATTTCTGTTGGACAAACGAAAGTAAAATCTTTTGGATACCAGAAAAGAAGTACTTTTTTGTTGTTATCTACTGCGTGTTTCAACACATCAATTTGAAATGTGTCACCCATCTCATCCATTGCATTAACAGCGATTGAAGGGAATTTTCTACCTACGATACTCATAATTGTGTTTTTATTATTTGTTAAAATTATTGCTTATTTTTTATTCAACCAAGCGGTAAACATCCAATTGGTTTTTTCTTTTTCTCTAATCAAATCACTCATCATAGAATTGGTTCCATCATCTTCCAAATCACTTGAAATCTTTAGAATTTCTTTCTCTAAAGCAATCAGCGTTTTTTGGGTCGACAAAATGTATTCTATTCCCTCATTTCCGTTAAAAATTGTTGCATTTTCTTTGATCCCACTGACAAACAAATAATCTTGAAGTTTGTGCAATGGAATTGAATCTAAAGTCAAAATTCTTTCAGCTAAATCATCAATAATTATTTGCGCTCTTGTGTACAATTCTTCATATTTCAAATGCAATTCAAAGAAATTAGCCCCTTTCACATTCCAATGCAAAGCCCTTAAATTTTGATAATGAATTTGATAAGTTGATAAAAGAACATTCAATTTATCCGCTAACGAGGCTTGATTTTCCATCTTTTTTATTTTCAACAAATGTACAACCTATTCATTAATAAAAATAATTGATTATATTTATACTTTAATAAATTTTATCTATATGATATCAAGTCAGCAAATACAATACATTTTAGCCTTGAGTGAAACATTGCATTTCAGTCGCGCGGCAGACAGTTGTTTTGTCACACAACCAACGCTTTCCATGCAAATCAAAAAAGCAGAAGAAATTTTAGGTTTTGATGTTTTTGACAGAAATAGGACGCCAATAGCGCTCACAAGTGCTGGAAAAGAATTAATTCCAATTTTAAGAGAGATTACAGCAGACTTTCTACTTATCCATAAACTCAAAAAACAAAAGCAAGGCAAATACTTGGAGGAAATCAGAATCGGAATCATCCCAACTGTTTCAGCATACTTAATTCCCGCAGTGTATGCAAAATGGAAAGAAGCGTTCCCAAAAATAAAATTAATTATTGAAGAGCTGAAATCTGAGGACATTTTAGAAAGTCTGCATCAAAAGAAAATTGATTTGGGAATTATGGCGGGATCTATTGATGAATTTCTTTTTAGTTTTCGATGCATTCCAATTTTTAACGAAGAGATAAAAGCATATATTCCGCAAATCGAATCAGCGGAAGTATCGCTTGAAACACTGCGAAATCTTCATCCTTGGTTGCTGAATAGAGGAAATTGTTTACGCACCCAAATGATTCATTTTTGTGAACTTCAGAATGTAAAGGTTGAACAAAAAGATTGGAATTACGAAGGTGGAAATATTGAAATGATGATTCGAATGGTTGATTTGAATCAGGGTTACACTTTAGTTCCAGACTTTTACAGCCAAATAATTCCAGAAAAATCTACTCATTTTAAGACAATTATCTCAGCAAAAAATCAAAAACCTGCAAGATCTATCATCGGTATTGTGCCCTATAGAAATTCAAAATGGAAGACTATTGAGCAATTACTTAACAGTATTAAGTTAGATTTTAATGAAAATAATGACCGTAATTTGCTCATATTAGATTGGCAGTAATTTTCAAATATCCTGATTATCGCGTCCAAAATCTCACGCATAATTTTTAAAATGTTTATATTTGAACCGCTTTACTACTTCTTATTTTGAAGTAATTTTATTTTATAAATCACGCTATAAATATTTCATATTGATATGAATAGAATCTTATTATTAATCAGTCTTTTACTTTTAAAATTAAGCACCTTTGGACAGATAACCTTGTTTCAGGACGATTTTGAAAATTACGTAACCGGTTGGACAAGTTTCGCAGACCTTTCCCCAAATCACTGGACGACTGGCGTTTGTGCAGGAAATGGTTCAAATTTAACTGGTCAAACATCGATGTATATCACTTACGGTGGTCTTGCAGCAGGTTGTGGTCCAGGTGGATCCATTAATTATGGTTACATAGATTCAGATAATGGTGGAACAAAATCAACAATTTTTGCACATCTTATTGAAGCAACTTGCGCCTCAAATCTTCAAATATCCTACGAACAACTAATTGAAGTAGATGGAATTGAAGATTTTGGAGAAATGATTTACAGCACAGACAATGGTCTAAACTGGATTACCATTGGCGGAATCTTAAGTTCTGATCTTTTGTGGCAAAACATCACGACAAGTCTTCCTTCAGTATTAGATTACACAAACTTTTTACTCGGATTTAGGTTCACTTACAATGAAACAACGATTGGTCCAAAACCGTTGGCAATTGACAATATCATTGTAACAGGCATTGATTCTGAAAACCCAACGATTATTTGCCCTGCAGCACAGACGATATACGCTGATGCAAGTTGCTCAGGAATCATTGGAAATTACATCAGTTTAACTTCTGCTTCAGATAATTGCACTGTAACAAATGATTTAGTTTTCACTCAAAATCCAGCTGCAGGAACAGCAATTTCTAGCAATACAAATCTTCAAATTACTGTAGCTGATGCAGCTGGAAATTCTGGAAGTTGTGCGTTTACGTTGAGTTTTTTAGACACAATTTCACCAAGCATTGTTTGTTTGGATACAATTTCTGTCGTCGCCAACGCAAATTGCCAATATCAAATTCCCGATTTAGCAACGAATTTTGTTTATAGCGACAATTGTACAGCAAACTCAAATCTGATTTTCACACAAATTCCTGCAGCAGGAACAACGGTTACAGGTTTTTTGATAGTAATTTTAACAGTAACAGATGCCAGCGGAAACGACATTTCTTGTTCAACCGTTTTGGCGCCAACTGATACACAAGCGCCAATAATAACTTGTCCACAAGACGAAATAGTTCAAAATGGAACTATTTGTTCCTATACCGTCACTAATTTTACATCATTGGTTACTGTTATAGAAAATTGTCAGGATTACAGTATTGAACAAACGCCGCCCGTAAATCTAGAAATAGGAACTGGACAGCATACAATCGGATTTTTAGTTACAGATGCTTCGGGAAATAGTTCAACTTGCAGTTTCACGTTGAGTGTGGTAGAATCAATTCCACCAGTATTTACAAATTGTCCGGGGAATATCATTTCTTGTGAACCTTTGGTCAATTATTCTGAAATCTTTGCAACAGATAATTGCGCGACTATTAATATACAGCAGACAGATAATTCTGGTTTGACCTCTGGAGATAATTTCCCATTGGGAATTACACCACAGCAATACACTGTGATCGATTTATCAGGAAATACGGCGGTTTGTGATTTTAACATTGAAGTTTATCCTTATCCAAGTGATGCAATTATTGCTATTGACAGTGCGGAGATTTGCGCGAATTTGACTTACAATTTAGTCGCCAATCCCCTCTCAACTGGCGTTGGCGCGTGGACGCAAATAACTAGTTCAAGCACCATCGCAAACCCTTCAAATCCGGCTACAAGTGTATCTAACTTTTCGGCAGGAATCAATACTTACGTTTGGTCAGTTACCACCCAATATTGCGGTGTAAAGAGCGATACAATACATATCACTGTCTATAATCAGCCAACCGCTGTGTCGATTCAATCAGATTCTGTTTATATCTGCAGTGCGACATCGACTCAATTATTAGGTACTTTTCCAACAAGTGGGACAGGAACTTGGTCAACACTTGAAAACGCAACCATTGTAAATCCGAACCAACACAATACCGTTGCAAATAGTTTGTCGCCGGGCTGGAATACCTTTATTTTCACCATTTCAAATGGAACTTGCACCGCATCTGATGACACTTTGTTTGTTTATTCAAATAATTTGGCGCTCATTCAATCAAATGACACGACAGTTTGTTCAAGTGATATTTTTGAAATCAACGCTGCCATTCCCGCTGCTGGTCAGACTTCAGCTTGGTATTTTATTAAAGGAAAAGGTGATATTTTATCGCCAAATAGTCCAACCTCTTTGGTTGACAATGTTATTGCCGGCGAAAATATTATCGTATTTCGATTGACACATCCAGTTTGCGGATTTAGCCACGATACTTTGCGAATAACTGTTAACAATTGTTCGGGTGAAGAATTTACTCTTCCCACAGTAATAACGCCCAACGGTGACGGTAAAAATGATGCGTTTTTGGTCGACAACTTAAATGTTTTCTACCCAAATTGTGAAGTAATTATTGTCAATCGCTGGGGAACACTTGTCTTTGAATCCGTTGGATACAATACTCCTTGGAATGGAATTTTTAAAGGCGAAGAACTACCGATGGGAACCTATTATTACAAGATATTATTAAATGACAGTGAAAAGAAAATATACACTGGGCCAATCAGTATTATCCGCTAAAATTTATTAGACATGAAAAAGACAATTAAAAATTTAAGTTTTCTTGGGATGATACTTTTGCTCTCGACCCCAATTATTGCGCAACAAGAAAGTCAATTCGCAAATTATATCCAAAATCCATACATCTTTAATCCTGCGGCTGGAGGAATGATGGATTTGATACAGGTAGATTTGGGTTATCGCAATCAATATACAGGCACGGACGGAAATCCTTCCACTGTTTATTTAACTGGTCACGCGCAAATTGGAGCTAAAAATGCTGGAATTGGCGAATTTAACTTGAACAAAGAAAATTTATATCAAACTCCTGAGAGAACTATTGGTAGTTTGAAGCATGTTGTTGGCGGCAAATTTAGCCGAGATGGCATTGGACCGTTTCAAAAAACGAGCATGTATGGAAGTTATGCCGTTCACATGCCACTGATTAAGACCTTGAATGTTGGCGTAGGATTATCCGCAGGTTGGTCAAATTTTCAAATAGACCAAAATAAAGTCATTTTACATGATGACAATGACATCATTTACAATCAGTTTTCGAGTAATTTATCTAAGCAAAACAATTTGGACATTCAAACGGGATTGGTGTTGTATAATGACAAATTCTTTTTTGGCTTGAGTGGCACACAGTTGCTGAATAATACTGTAAACATTGAACAAGTAGAGACAGCAAATACTTTGAATAGACATTTATTTCTTATTTCATCCTACAGATTTGACATTTCGGAAAAAATGGAATTAGAGCCATTTTTGTTTATCAAAGCTGCTCAAAAAAGTCCGACGAGTTTTGACTTAGGAATGAGATTAAAATACAACAAATCAATTTGGGGAGGAATTCAATACAGAAGAGGCAGTGCATTTGTCGTTTCTGCAGGGATGAATCTATTGAAAAACTTCAATGTTTCCTATGCGTTTGAATATGGCACAAAAAGCACCAGAATTGGCAATGCAGGATCTCACGAGTTACAACTTGGTTTTTTGATTGGCAAAAATCGAAATGTTGACAAGGAAATTAAAGAGTCAAAAAAGCTTAAAAAGAAGGAAGAGAAAAAAGTTGAAAAAGACCCAGAATTGGATGTAGAATAATGCTTGAAAAACAAAGGAAACTGAACTTATTCATTTGAAATGATGAAAATATCTTCATCGTCTTTTTTAAACAACTTTTCTTCTCTGGCGTATCGCTCTAATTCTGAAGTGTAATTTAGTTGTTTTAATACCCTTGTTGTCTTAGCCAACTTTGCATCAATTAAAACTTGATCCGCCTCGATTTTGTTGAGTTTACTTTTTTGTACAATCAAAGTAAACATGTCTTGATCGTCTAAAAACAGCGCATACAAAGTAAAAAGTGTCATTGTCAAAAGATACTTATTTCGAAAATATCTAAGGAATTTTTTGACTTTTTCCATTTTCGATTTTTTTACTTCATTGGATGTTTGATTGATGGCCATATTTAACAAAGATAAGTAGAAGCAATCTAAACATTACAGCGTATTCTTGAAATTGTCAAAAGTTGATTGTTTAAAAAACTTAGAAGCAAAAAAAATGCCCTCTTCCAAGGGCATTTCAAATGTTTTATAAATCTCAAAAACTTAAGCTATCATATCTTGTTTTGAACTCTTCATCCTCTTCAAACCAAGGAGCGACTTTATCCAATAATTTTTTCGCTTTGTCTACTTGTTTTGAACTAATCCAGCACTCAGCGGTTTCGAAAACACCTGCTCTAAATAGTTGTTTATCTACTTCAGTCATTTTATCTAAATTTGTCAAAGTAGCCAATTTTTTATCTGTTTCTTTCCAAATGTTATTGGCTCCACTTTTATCTCCATCTCTGAATTTACAAGCTGCTTCTAAAAATTTCGCTCCTACATCGTCTGGAGACATTTTGTAGTATTTCGCTAAAATTGGAGTTGCTTTTTTGAAAGCTTTTGCGTCTATTTCATTCGTTACTTGCTCCAAAACCGCCGCTTTTATTTTATCGATGTACTCAACGTGTTCTTGAAAAAGCGTGCCATCTTTATCCTTCTTTCTGAAATTACCCAATGCAGCAATGGATTCTTTGAAAGCATTTTTATACATCGGATCTTTATCTCCCTGTTGAGAAATAGCATACAAAGCTTTCGACAACCACAAATAAGGCAACGCGTCTTGCGCTGTTGATTCTTTTTCGGTGTAGCGAATCGATGAGGAAATCAATTTTTCATATTTTGCATCAGCAAATAAAATGATTAAATCGTTATAATCGGGCGATTGTGCATTCACGCTTCCGCAGTAAATTAACAATCCTAAAATGGCAAAAAATTTCTTCATCGGTATATAATTTTCTAGTGTTTTTCAATAATTATGCCGAAAGTAGGAAAATATTTCCAACTCTGAATATTCTTCAACTAAAAAAGTGTAATTCAGCTCAAAAATCAATTGTTTTCGGCGCTTTTTATCAATAATTCCAATATCGAAATGGCGGCTTTTGAAATTTTTGTTCCTGGTCCAAAAACACCAAAAACGCCGGCTTTATATAAGAAATCGTAATCTTGTTGCGGAATAACTCCTCCTGCAACAACCATGATATCTTCCCGACCATATTTTTTCAATTCTTCAATCACTTGCGGAACCAACGTTTTATGACCAGCAGCCAAAGATGAAACGCCTAAAATATGTACATCGTTTTCAATCGCCTGTCTTGCGGCTTCTGCTGGCGTTTGGAATAATGGTCCAATATCGACATCAAATCCAATATCAGCAAAAGACGTTGCGATAACTTTTGCACCTCGATCGTGGCCATCTTGTCCCATTTTTGCGACCATAATTCTAGGTCTGCGGCCCTCCAATTTGGCAAATTTTTCTGCCATGGCTTTCGCCGTTTCGAAATCTTGATCATTCATAGATTCTGAGGAATAAACGCCACTGATGGAACGAATCGTCGCTTTGTATCTTCCAAATGTTTTCTCCATCGCCATGGAAATTTCACCTAAAGTTGCTCGATTGCGCGCACATTCAACGGCGGCTTCTAATAAATTTCCCTTTCCTGTTGCAGCAATTTCAGCCAGGTGATTCAAACTTGCTTCTACCTTAACAGTATCTCGCTCCGCTTTCATTTGGTTGATGCGCTCAATTTGACCCAAACGCACTTTGGTATTGTCGATGTCTAAAATATCCATTGGCTCTTCTTTTTCCAACTGATATCGATTAACGCCTACAATAATATCTCTTCCTGCGTCAATTTTTGCTTGTTTTCTCGCGGCGGCTTCTTCAATGCGCATTTTCGGAATTCCGGTTTCAATCGCTTTCGCCATGCCGCCCAATTCTTCTACTTCTTCAATTAATTTCCAAGCTTCTTGAATCAAATCTTCTGTCAATTTCTCAACATAATAACTTCCGCCCCAAGGATCGATGATGGAAGTCATTTGGGTTTCTTCTTGCAAGAAAATTTGTGTGTTTCTCGCGATTCTCGCTGAGAAATCTGTTGGTAAAGCAATCGCTTCGTCTAATGCGTTTGTATGCAATGATTGTGTTCCTCCGAAACCTCCAGCCAATGCCTCAATACACGTTCGAGCCACATTATTGAATGGATCTTGCTCGGTCAAACTCCAACCTGAAGTCTGGCAATGTGTTCTTAGCGCCAAAGATTTAGCACTTTTCGGATTGAATTGATTCACCAATTTCGACCAAATCATTCTTCCTGCGCGCATTTTGGCAATTTCCATGAAATGATTCATTCCGATGGCCCAAAAGAAACTCAAGCGGGGAGCAAATGCGTCAACCTCCATTCCAGCTTTGATTCCTGCTCGCAAATATTCCAAGCCGTCAGCTAAAGTATAGGCCAATTCAATCGCAGCGGTGGCTCCAGCTTCTTGCATGTGGTAACCTGAAATAGAAATCGAATTGAATCGAGGCATATTTTTGGCCGTGTAATCGAAGATATCGGAAATGATTTTCATCGAAGGCGCTGGTGGATAAATGTACGTATTGCGCACCATGAATTCTTTCAAAATATCATTCTGAATTGTTCCTGAAAGTTGTTCTTGTTTGACACCTTGCTCCTCAGCAGCGACAATGTAAAACGCCATAATCGGTATCACTGCGCCATTCATGGTCATCGAAACGGACATTTCATCCAATGGAATTTGGTCGAATAAAATCTTCATATCCAAAATCGAATCAATGGCAACTCCCGCTTTTCCGACATCTCCCACTACCCTTTCGTGGTCAGAATCGTAACCACGGTGCGTGGCTAAATCAAAAGCGACAGACAAACCTTTTTGTCCTGCAGCCAAATTTCTTCTGTAAAAAGCATTCGAATCTTCGGCGGTGGAAAATCCTGCGTATTGGCGAATCGTCCAAGGGCGAATGGCATACATCGAGCCATAAGGTCCGCGTAAATACGGTGCAATTCCTGAAACGTAGCCTAATTGTTCAGCATTCGCAATATCAGACGCTTGGTAATAATTTTGCAAAACAATTTTCTCGGCAGTTTCATAAGCATCAATCGTTGTTCCAGACTGATTTTCAGCATCAATTTTAAAAGTATTTGAAGCCGATTTGATTTCAGTTTTCTCAGTAGAAACTTGCTCTTTTCCTGCGTGAATTTCAAAAGCCAATTCCAAGTTCAAGGGTTTTAGTCCGAAATATTGATTTTCGTCCAACACCCAAGTTGTTTCCGTTTTTTGCGGATTGGGAAACTTATTGATTCCGATTAAAATATGAGATTTATTGACAATTTTTTCAATGCGAATTTGCGCGATTTTCGAAACTTCCGTTTGAAACCAAGTTTTCGCTGAATCAGCTGAAATTCCGCCCAAATTGGAAATTTCTGTATAAATATCCCACGCATTTTGGCACAAAGAATCGGTCAAATATTCGATGGCATAACTTCCACCTGCTGCGTCGATTACTTTGTCTAAATACGATTCATCTTTTAACACCAAAGAAATGTTTGTCGCCATGCGTTGCGTGAAATCCGTAATTCCTTCGTTGGATTGCGCATTATAGGGCTGAATCCACAAATGGTCGGCGCCACCAATGACAGCGGACATCGCCTCCGTTGTTTGACGTAATAAATTGGTGTAGGGATCTTTCAAAGATTTGTTGACAAAACCAGACTTTGCGGTAATCAAAGTTGTTTCGTTGCAAACGTGTTTTGGTTTGTAATCTCGAACCAACTTCGCCCACAATGTTCTGAAAGCACGAAATTTAGCAATTTCAACCAAATAATCTGTGCCAATTCCAAACGTGAAATGCAAGTTTGCCAACGCTTGATCTAAATCAATTTTTTGCGCAAGTTGTTTTTCGATGTAGGCTTTCCCCAATGACAATGCAAAAGCCAATTCTTGACTCGCATTTGCGCCCGCTTGTTGGACAGAATAGGCATCTACATCAAACAATCGAGCTTGAACGGATGAAGATATTGTAGGAATTTCAGTTTTCGAAGCCAAGGAATTGAAATAAAAACCAACAAATGCTTTCGGTTGATTTTCGAACCAGCTCAAAACGGTTTGCATTTGCGCTTCTGAGGTGACAATGAAATACGTGCGAATGTATTGAACGCCAATCTCTGCAAGCAAAATATCCAACGAAATTTCAGATTTTTGACTCATATCTAAAATCAAGGAATTGGTTCCTTCATTCAAGATTTTCAATGCTTTTTTATTGGCCGCTTTTTCTTCCTTCACCAATAAATAAGTGCCAATATTCCAGTCATTGTTGTCAAAAACATAGCCGCGCGTGTATGGAAATTTACCGGGAACTTGCTGTATTTTTGGTGCATCTTCCGAATGAAAATAACTTGGAAAAGTCAATTGTTCAATTTCGTTTTGCTTGTGTAAATTGCTTTCAAAATCAGCACCTTTCAACTCTTTGGTTAAAAGATCAACCCATTGTTGTTTGGATGATTTTGAGAATGCTTCAAAAAGTTTTTTCATTGGTTTTTAACCGTTTATTTATAAATTTTGGGGGATTTTTTGATTCATTTTGGTGTAAACTATCGTGCTTATAATGGTCACTAGAAATGGTGCTAAAATTAATCCTATTACTGGAATCAAATAAATCAAACAAAAAACTGAACCAGTAAGTAGCATGTATAGCATTCTTTCGAAACCAAATTCAACTGCTCCAAAAAATCCAACTCCGTATCTTTCAAGGCTAAAGTCGTAAAATGAAAACCCAATAAAGAATGCGCCGATGACAAAATAAATGATGTTATCAAGAACATGAAAATTAAAAATCCATGCTAAAACATACCAGATAAACATCGCCAAAAAATTGAGCATCAAAGTGAAGAAAAGCAAGAAAACCGCTCGTCCAATGTCTTTCATCACGCGGACAAAACCGCCATTAAATTTAGCGCCAGTGACTTCATTGTCTACTTTTTCTGACAACAAACAATTGATAGGCGAAAGCAAAGTGAGAATGAAAAATTTGTAAAATTCGTCCGTAATCCAAACCATGAAACCGATGGTTTTTTGAACGCCCGTCGTGACATATTCTCCCACCCAAGGCAGTTTTTTCGCTACTTCTGCGCCTTCAGAAATATTGTGAAAAATGGCGAAAATACTGTAAAAGAAAAGCGCCACCGCTACAGGAGGAATGATGTACAACCAAATTTTACCTTTAGCCAATTGCAAAATTGACAATTTCAGGGCAAAAAAATGATCATTTATCGCATTCATTCCATCGATTATTTAGAGATTACGAATATAGGAAAATTCAAGCAAAGGAGAGAAGAAATCGTTGAAAAACGACAGTTGTTTTATTTAAAATGAAATTAAATCATGAAAATTAATTGAGATTAATTGTTTGATTTGGATAAGATTAAATCGATTTGAATTAAAAGTTCATGTTTACGGCCTTGGAAGAAAGGTTTTTAAAAGTGAACTGACAATGTAGACTTTTAGAGGAAGCTACGCAGCGCTAGTGAAGTAGATCACCGATAAAATCACGTTTTCAGAAGCTTTTAAAATAAAGCGCATGGTACAAAAATTGAATTCATGCGAAAATTTGCGCTTTAACTTGATGAGAAAGCCTTGATTTTTGGGTTCGTTTTGATCAAGCAAAAGGAACAAAAAAGTTAAAATCAGATTTTTTTCAAAATCATCACGCTTAAAGCGTAAAATGCCATTGTTCCCAAATAAAACAAATGCCAACCTTTGTAACCTCGCTTGCGCCAATATAAACCGTTCAAAACACCAAGAAGCAAGCCTGGAATCAAAGAAAAAATTAATGGATTTTCGATTATTGTTTTCATTTCAGGTACAAAAGAAAGGATTTTTTCGAAAGTTTGACGTTTGTGTTTTATCTTTGGTATCAATTCTAAAAAAAGAAATGAATGAATATTTCATTTAAAACGTTGTTAATATGCATATTTCTGATTTTGGGAAAAAACTTAATTGCGCAACAAGACACCCTAAAATATTGGATTCAATTCACAGACAAAAACAATTCACCCTACTCTATCAATGCGCCAGAACAATTTTTGTCTTCCAAAGCCATTGCGCGCAGGGCAAAGAGTCTAGTTCCAATTTCTAAGCAAGATTTACCTGTGAATCAATCATACATCGACCAAATTACGGTTTTTTCCTCAGTTCAATTTCTCAATACTTCTAAGTGGTTTAACGCCATTACAATCAGTTGTTTTGATACCAATCATTTGAATCAAATCATGCAATTGCCTTTTGTGCAACAAATTGAAATCGTGCAAAAACTGCAACTTTCAAATACCAAAAATCCAATTGAAAATACGTTCGAAATCGAGCCGAAAAACAACATCGAGATTAGCAACAATAGTCACTATCCTTATGGTTTTTCCTATAACCAAAATCATTTGCACCAAATTGAATATTTGCACGAATTGGGTTTTAATGGCGAAGGTCTTACGATTGCAGTGATTGATGCAGGATTTGAAACCGTACCAGAAATGGCTTGTTTCAAACATTTGTTTCAAGAAAATCGCATTCTTTCAACCAAAGATTTTGTAGACCACGACGGCGATGTTTATTGGGATCATTTTCACGGCGCGGCGGTACTTTCAACCATCGCAGGAAAGATCGATGGCGAATATTATGGCACAGCAACCAAAGCCAATTTTCACTTATTACGAAGCGAGGACGCCGACAAAGAAAATATCATTGAAGAAGACAATTGGGTGACAGCTGCCGAATATGCAGACAGCGCAGGCGTTGACATCATCAACTCCAGTTTGGGCTACACCGAATTTGACGACAGTTTGCAAAATCACACTTATGCGCAACTGGACGGAAACACCACGCGCATCGCCCAAGCAGCAGACATTGCAGCATCGAAAGGCATTTTAGTCGTTGCCAGTGCCGGAAATTCTGGCGCGAATGATTGGAAATATATTTCAACGCCCGCCGATGCAGACAGTATTTTGACCGTGGGCGCAGTTGATAGTTTGGGAAATTATGCTTTTTTCAGCAGTGTTGGCCCCGCGAGCGACGGTGATGTGAAACCCAATGTGGCCTCGGTCGGATTCCAAACTTATTTATACATTCCCTACAACGAAAAAGTGGTGCGCGCCAATGGTACTTCTTTCAGTTCGCCCATGATGGCTGGAATGTCCGCTTGTTTGTGGCAAGCATTTCCAAATTTAAACAACATGGAAATCATCGATTTAATTCAAAAGTCAGCCAATCAATACAACGCTCCAGATTCTTTGCTAGGTTATGGAATTCCTAACTTTCGCAAGGCGTACACCGATATCCAAGGAAATCAGGAGCAAAGCGTGAATTTTGAAATCATCACTTATTATCCAAATCCGATGGATGAAAATGGATTGAAAGTATTGCTCAACAGCGATATTTCGCAAGTAATTCAAATTGAAATCAGCAACACGCTCGGACAATCGATTTACAGCGGCAAAATGCAAATCGAAAAAGGACACAATTTGATTTCTATAGGCAAATTTTTTACCGCGAAAGGGATGTATTTTTTGAAATTAATCGCGGAAGATGGCGGGGAGGAAGATGTTAAGATTTTAGGAAAATAGATATTAGGATGTTAAGATATTAGGATTTTAAGAGTTTCAATTTTCTTGAGGTTTTGAGATAATCTATAGTTGCGAAGAAAACGCAAGAATTAAGTCTTAAAGTTGCGAAGCAACGCTCTTAAAATCTTAACATCCTAAAGCGCAGCGGGTCTTTTTTAAGATATTAGGATTTTAAGAGTTTCAATTT
>Ga0114967_10002630_pt1 | contig 15002 bp, 8 predicted proteins | sample M_130628_MF_Meta_FD_92639 | JGI IMG/M metagenome (GOLD analysis project Ga0114967, IMG submission 92639) | Freshwater microbial communities from Lake Montjoie, Canada to study carbon cycling - M_130628_MF_MetaG | ecosystem: Environmental > Aquatic > Freshwater > Lake | place: Lake Montjoie... | reverse complement strand
TGCCGCACCATCTTCGCCACCCACTATCACGAACTCACCGCCCTCGCCAGCCGCCGCCCCGCCGTGAAAAACCACAGCGTCGCCGTCCGTGAGTGGAACGACCGCATCATCTTCCTGCGCAAAATCATCCCCGGAGCCGCCGACAAATCCTACGGCATCCAGGTCGCCCGCCTCGCCGGCCTCCCCCAGGAAATCCTCGAGCGCGCCAAAGCCATCCTCACCACCTTGGAATCCAACGCCACCGCCCCGGAGTCCGAAGGCGACCCTTCCCCCGGCACCCCACCGCAAGAATCCCCCAAGCCCCTCAAACCCAAACGCTCCGCCGCCGCCATCGACGGCCCGGAAACCCTCCAGCCGCAGATGGAGTTGTTCTAATCCATTTCCAAAAGATGCCGAGGAAAATTAGAGAACTCGCCGCCGAGCTTGAAAAAGCTGGATTCCAATTGGTGAAAGGCGCTGGAAAAGGCAGCCATCGCAAGTATTATCATCAAAGGAAGCCGGGCTTCACCATTTTATCAGGGTCTCCCGGAGACGACGCCCATCATTACCAGGAAAAGCTAATCAGGAACGCCATCCAGCAAATCCAATCATGAAAACCGAAGACCAATATCTGATGTTCGTCCGCTGGAGCGAAGAGGACAGCCTCTATCTGGGCTACTGCCCGGACCTTTTTCCCTACGGCGCAGCCTGCCATGCGGAGAATCAGCAGGAAGCCTACCGCCTCCTTTGCAGCATTGTTTCGGAAACGGTCGCCGATGCCGCTGCGGATGGGCTGACCTTGCCCGAACCGAAGACCCGCCCCATGCGCGAACTGGAAGTAGCCTGAAATTTTTTGCACGCTACCAGCGGGAAGACTGAGGAGCCCATTCGCCTTCCCCAAGGAATTCGGCGGCGATTTCTCCGGGGCTGAGACCGGGGTATAGTTGGGCGGAGGCTTCACCGGCGTCTTCCCGTTGGGCATCCCCAATGAAGCACCGGATGCGGTCCGGGGCCTGGTGGTTGGCCTGACTGAGCAGACGGAAGAGAGGCGTGACATTTCATAGCAAAACGCCTGTTCATCGTCTTCGGAGTTCCACAAGACACCACTCCAGAACCCTTGGAGGCGGTCTTCCGTCAACCAAGCGGCGAATTCCCGATTCAAAAGAACAGCACAGGAAACCCCTCCAGTTTGCCCTCATCACCGTGCGGTAATGTTAAGCCTCCGCCTGTTCTTCGTTCGACTGGCTTGAAGTATCAGGGCAAACTTATCCAACTTTTCGCGTCAAAATACGAGCATCTTCTCACATACTGCGATAGCGAATAAAATGGGCACCACACCGAGAGCCCGTTTCCACGTGAAGGGAATTCGGGATGTTGCCCTAAAATAAGGATGAAGGGACGCAAGTTTAATCAGTAATGCCGCTGGCAGTCCAGAGATGAGAAGCAAAAGCAAGACTGTGACGGCATCTCTAAACCCATTGTCAGCCACGGCAGGATGCGTATACCAAACACCGGTTCGCCACAGGAAGAAATAGGCCAGTTCGTATACAACGAGGAGACCCAAGACACGCACCACATCCATCCGCCGGCAAGTGAGTATTAAGATTACGATTATTCTCAACGAGGCAAAAATTAACCACGTAGGCATAAATCGCTCATAGGTGCACCCTGGGCAGGCAAGCGTAACATAAAGTTCATGGGTCATAAAATCACAGCTTAAATGAACGAATTGAAAGCTCAGCACAATGGCAGTCTATTGGCTCCTAAATTTTCTTCAGCCCGAAGATGCGGCGGATTTTTTCGGCGGTTTCCGGGGCGGTATCGAGGGGGGAGACGGGGACGTTGACGAAGGCGGTCTCGCGTTTGAACCAGGTGGCCTGGCGCTTGGCGTAGTGGCGGGTGGTTTGCTGGACGCTGGCGATGGCTTCCGGCAGGGAGGTGGCTTCGTCGGCGACGGCGCGGAAGTCCCAGAGGCCGATGGCTTTACTGGCGGTGGCGGACAGGGTGTCTTCGTCCAATGCGGCGGTTTCGGCGACGACTCCAGCGGCGACCATGGCGTGGGTGCGGACGTTGATGCGATCGTAGACGATTTCGCGCGGCAGGTCGAGATAAACGCCACGCACGCCGGAGCGGGGCATGGCCCAGGATTGCTTGAGTTCGGAGGCGGGTTGGCCGGTGAGGAGGCAGATTTCCAGCGCCCGGGTGACGTGCCGGGGGTTTTGCAGGTTGAGTTGCGCGGCGGAGCCAGGATCCAGCTTCATGAGCCGCTCCGCCAGTTCACCGGGGCTGAGGAGTTCCAACTGACGGCGGAGTTCGGGATCGCCGGGAGGCAGGGGGGAAAGGCCGTGGGTGAGAGCTTTGAGGTAAAGGCCTGACCCTCCGCAAACGATGGGCAGGCGGCCGCGGGATTGCACGGCGGCGATCGCGGCGAGGGCGGTTTTTTCAAAGCGGCCTGCGTCCATGTCATCGGTCACGGGGACGGAGCCGTAGAGGTGATGGGGGACGCGGGCGAGGTCGGCAGCGTCCGGTTGGGCGGTGAGGAGGGGGATCTCCCGGTAGACTTGATAGGCATCGGCACAAATGATCTCGCCGCCGGTGAGTTCTGCGAGGAGGAGAGCGGCGGCGCTTTTTCCACAGGCGGTGGGGCCGGTGAGGTAAAGGGGAAGGGGCGGGCGGGACATGAGGAGGGTGAGGCCTGGGGCTGAAAATGGAAAACCGGTGGGGAACAGGGGCTCCTGTCCACCCACCGGCAGATGCGGTTACGATCGGTTAACGGCGTTCGCGGCGGCCTTCGCCGGGAGCGCGGGCAGGGCCGATTTCCAGTTTCCGGCCCATGTAGTCTTTGCCGTGGAGTTCGCTGACGGCGCGCTTGGCTTCGTCGACGGTGAGCATTTGGACGAAAGCGAAGCCTTTGCTGCGCTGGGTGTCCCGATGATAGACGACCTCGATGTTTTGCACTTTGCCGACGCCGTTGAAGAGGTCGGTGAGGTCGCTCTCGGCGGCATCATAGCTGAGATTGCCCACATGCAGACGGGGGCTGGTGACGGCGTCAGGATTGGGCGGGGTGGCCTCGCGGGGCGTGCGCGGCTCCTGGGGGGGGCGGGCCTCGCGGGGGGCCCGGGCCTCACGGCTGGAGCGCTCGCTCCGGGCGGTGCGCTCGCCGGACTTTCCGGATTTGGATCCGGACTTGGATTTCTTTTTCCCGCCAATGAGGCCAAAGGACAAGGTGGAAAGGAGCTTTTGGAAGAAGCTGGGCTTTTCTGCAGCGCGGCGGCGGATGTCGCGTCCGCGGTCGACGGGCTCCCAGTCGCGATGATCTTCGCGGGGAGTGCGGTCGGATTGGGCACCGCTGCGGGAACGGGAGCCTGAGGAGCGGGAGCGGCCTTGATTTCGGCCGCTGCGGCGTTGGCGGGGATTGGGTTGGTCAGTTTGGGACATGGTTTTTTAATGGGGCATCGATGGGAGATGCGCAGGTCAATGGGCATGATGGAGCGGAGCGACGGCCAGAATGGCGGCGCCGGAGCCAAAAGGGCTCTGCCCCAGGGAGGGGTAGGATAGAGGGCGTCTCTGTCGCCTCGCCCCGGGCCGCATCTCCCCGGGCTTTTGACAGTGAAGCGCGCCGGGGCGTTCTCCTATCCTTCATCAAGATAATCCACCCGGCCTGACGGGCAACCGTTCATTTCCGCACTGGCCAGGGCCCATTTTTGGTAAATCTGGATTTTCAAGCCGGGGGAGGATTGAACAGGTGGGCACGGAATGCGTTCCCAATGACAGTCCGGCATGGATTTTGCGTTCCATTCTTGCCGCCCGGGCGTCTCTTTGATACATTCCTGTCGTGTCCCCGTTTTTTCGTCCCATTATGAAGCCGTTCTCCTGTTTTTTACTGATTCTGGGGGTGCTATGGGCGGGTAATCTCCCCGGCCGGGCGGAACCGGCGAAAGAGCTGAAGGAACTCAAGGACCGCGAGGACAAGGTGAAAGCCATCGTCACCCGGGTGCTGCCTTGCGTGGTCTCTATCACCTCTTCGGACAATGACAAGCCCGGCTCCGGCTCCGGCGTGATCGTGAACAAGGAGGGACTGATCCTGACTGCGGCCCATGTGACCCAGGCCACGGGCAATAATCTGACGATCATTTTTCCGGATGGCCGCCGGGTCAAAGGCACTTCCCTGGGGGCGAACCGCACCACGGATGCCGGCATGGCCCGCATCACGGAGCCCGGCGAGTGGCCTTTTGTGGAGATGGGAAATTCCGATCTGCTGAGCCTGGGGGACTGGGTCATCGCCATGGGGCATCCGGGCGGCTATAGCTTTGAGCGCCAACCACCTGTGCGGCTGGGCCGGGTCTGGCGGCGGGATTTGGATGGGGCGCTGTTTACCTCCTGCCCGCTGATTGGCGGAGATTCCGGTGGCCCGCTGTTCGACTTGGACGGCCGCGTCGTCGGCATTCATTCTTCAATTCACGGCAACGTGGCCATGAACCGCCACGTCGCGATTGATACCCTGCGCTTTGACTGGGACAAGCTGAGCAAGGATCAAACCTGGGGAAAGATCACCTTCAACACCACCAACGAAAGCCGCCCGATCACGGGCGCTGTCTTTGACCGGGAAAGCCGGGACGGCGTGAAGGTGAAGAGCGTGCGCGAAGACCTGCCGGCCGCCAAGGCGGGGCTGAAACCCGGGGACGTGGTCAAAAAGTTCGACGGATCCGAAGTGGCCACCTGGCCCGCGATCCAGCGCCTGATCAGCCGCCGGCAGCCGGGCGATATCGTGCCGCTGGCCGTGCAGCGCGGGGATGAATTGGTGGATTTGAAGCTGGAATTGGGCCGCCGCAGCCTGCCGCACCGCGATGCGGAAGGGAAGGAAGCCGAAGAAGACAGCCACTCCCGCGAGCCTTACAGCCAGGACCCTTCTGGTCCGCGGCCTTACCTGGGTGCGGCTTTGGAAACGTGCCCGGAAGGAGCCAAAATCGGCAACATTTCCCCGGAAAGCCCTGCCGCCAAAGCCGGCCTGAAAACCGGTGACCTGATCCAGGAAATCAACGGGGCCAAAGTGGCCAACCCCACGGAAGCCGCCGATGCGCTGCTCGCCCTGAAACCGGAGGATGCCGTAAAACTTTCGATCCAACGCGACGGCCAGTCCCAAACCCTTGAAGTCAAGCTCGGCAAAAAATAACCGCCCACCGCCATGAAATTTTCCCTTCCCTTCCCCCGCTATGCTGCCGCCGGATTCCTGCTCTGCGCCCTGACTCTGGCCCTGCCCGCCGCGCTTTCCGCCAAAGAGAAAGACAAGGACAAGGATAAAACCGAAGCCGACGAGGAAATCTCTGACAGTGTGGCCGATGCCGACAACGACCGGGCCCAGGACCGCTTCAGCCGCGAAACGCCGGAACTGGCTGCCGCCTGGTCCCCTATCCTGGATACGGCCCGCCGCAGCACCGCCCGCCTCCTGCGCGAGGGCAAGCCCATCGCCTTTGCCACCGCCGTCAATGCCAACGGCTGGCTCGTCAGCAAAGCCAGCGAACTCCAGGACAGCAAAGGCAAGGCCCTGACCAACCTCACCGCCCAATTCCCCGGTGGCATCACCCTGCCCGTCACGATCACCGACACCCACCCCCGGCACGACCTCGCCTTGCTGAAGGTGGAAGCCAGCGGCCTCACCCCAGTCGAATTTGATAGCAGCACCACCCCGGCCCCTGGCAGTTATGTTGCTGCTGCCGGCCCCGAAAAACTGCCCGTCGCCATTGGAGTGGTCAGCGTCGCTCCCCGCAACATGGATGAAACCCACAAGGGATTCCTGGGCATTTCCCTGGAAAAGAAGGACGGCGGCCTTCACATCAAGGAAGTCGGCACCGCCAGCGCCGCCTCGGAAGCTGGCCTGCTCAAGGACGATGTCCTTCTTTCCATCAATGGCCAGAGCATGGAATCCGTCGCCGACTTCATCCGGAAAATCGCTTCCCACAAACCCTACGACAGCATCAAAGTGATGGTCCGCCGGGGCAAGGAGGACAAGGAAATCACCGCCACCCTGCGCCGCCGGGACGAGAACCAGAGCGGCCTGATGGAAGACGTGCGTAACATGATGAGCGGTGCCCTCAGCCGCACCCGCACCGGCTTCCCCACCGCGCTGCAAACGGACATGGTGCTGCAGCCATCCGAGTGCGGCGGGCCCATCATCGATTTGAATGGCCACGTCATCGGCCTCAACATCGCGCGCTCCGGGCGCATTGAGTGCTTCGCCATTCCTTCCGCCACTCTGATCAACCTTCTGAAAAAGGTCGAAACCGGCAAATTCGCCCGGCCGGAACTGGATGAGCTGCGCGACGAAGTCAAAAACGCCGAAACCCTGCTCGAACGCGTCCGCAAGGACACCGAGCGCCTGAAAAACCAACTCCAGGACGCCGAAGGCAAATAAAGGAAGGATAGGCTACCCGGCCTTGCTGACCAGACTGCCGGCACCCCGCTCTCGCACCAGCAGGAGCGAAGCCGCTAGGATCAAAATCGCTGAACCCGCCGCCGTGGGGCCCACCCCAAATCTTGCTGCGCAGGTGAAGGCGGTAAAGGGAGCGATCAAGCCACGGAATCCGGTCAGGAAGGTGTGCACCGCCATATAGTCCGTGACGCGTTCCGGCGGGGCCACCTTCGTCACCCACAGACTCCAGGCCAGATCCGCCCCGGCATTGGCAATGCCGAATAACAGGGCTCCAGCCCACAGCCCGATGTCCCCGCCTCCCGTAAAAAAGGACAGGATGCCCAGCATGAATCCCATGTTGAGCAGAATCCGCAGGGTGAAAAAATTCATCCGGTCAAACAGCCGGCCCCACACCCGGGTAAAAAGCAGCCGCGCCGCATTGGGAATGATCACCGTAAACAGGGCGATCTCCGTAGAGGCGAGGTGCAGACCATATCGTTCATTGGCGAGGTATTCCACCCGCAGGGGAAACATGACCAAATTGCCAAAGCCCATCAGCATCCAGCTGATCAGCGTCATGCGGAACAAGCGGTCCTGCCGCACCCAGCGGAAGGCCCGCAGGGGATTCCGCCCTTCCGTGCGCACCAGGGGCACCGCCGGGAGCCGCCAGGCACACCAGGCATTCAGCCCCAGGGCCGCCGCATACACCGCCAGGATCCAGCGGTAATGCCCCGGATCCGCTTTCATCAAATGCCCCGCGCCCCAGGCAAAGGCGACGCTGGTGATGATGCGCACCACGATGTTCCTCGAAAACAAATCCCCCCGCCGCTCCGCCCGGTAGTTTTCGCTGTAAATGCTGGCGATGAAAGGAGCGGTGGCCGCCACACATAAAAACCCCAGACCCGCCCCGGCCAAATACACCGGAAGAGCCGGCACCAGCACCGCCATCCCCAAACAGACCGATGCCACCGCAAACAAACCCGCCGCCGCCCGCTCCGCATTCCACCCCAGCGCTGCCGCCCACGTCACCAGCACCGGCGTGAGCAACAATCCCGCACTCGACGCCCCTGATAAAATCCCCTTCTCCAGGGGATTGGCCCGGAACCAACGCTCCGCGATCAACAACAAAAAAGTGACCTGCGCCGTCTCCAACACCCCTCCCGCCATGGCCCGCACCCGCTCCAGCCGGAAGGTCGCGCGTTCACGTTCGATCAGATTTTGCATGGAGGAGTGCGCTCACCTCACCCCGTTCCGGACCGGGTGCATGGGGAAAAATGCTTGCTTCACACAACTGGACCATGGCGACGATGGTATTGCCGGGTCCTGGATAGGATAGCACGGGATGGGTGGTGCCGGTTTGAAGATTGGTGACCGTGACAGGGCGGTCGTCCGAAAGGTTGACGCGGATTTGGTCAGGCGGGAGTGACATGCCCTGACCGGTGGCTTTCATCAGAGCTTCCTTGGCCGTCCAAAGCTGGAAAAATCGGTCGATGGGCCCGCGGCTCAACCAGGTGCACTCTTCCGGGAGGAAAAATTCACGGGCGATCTCGAGGGCGGGGAAGGCAGGGTCGATGGTCTCGATGTCGAGTCCGATGCGGCCGTTGCCCGGACAAATCGCCAGGGCGATCCATTCCCCGCTGTGGGAGAGGTTGAAATCCGTGCCCGGGTAATCCGGCAGAAAAGGGCGGCCATGGGCGGTGGCGGAAAAGTGCAGCATGGGTGCGGGAACCTGGAGGTGGCTGGCCAGCTGTTGTTTGACCCAGGCACGGCCATTGATCCAGCGGTGACGGTCGTGTTCGAAATGGAAGCGGGCGGCCCGGGCCTGCTCGATCCCGCTGAGCAGGGCGACCCTTTCCGGCAAAGGGGTGCCTGAAGTATTGTGAAATTGGACAGTGGAGGCGGAATCCATCGGGCAGGCAGGAGACCAGCGGAAGCGGTAAATCAGCAGTGGACTGCGGGAGAGAGGCGTCAAGTTAGAAATTCAAAGCTTCGCGGAGGGTTTCGGCCAGTTCACCGGCGTATTCGGGGTCGAAGAGCTGGAGGTGATTTCCTGGAACGTGCCGGATTTCCAGTGACCCTACCATGCGCTCCCAGCCGTAGTCGAAAAGGCGTTCGTATTTGTCGCTGGGAACGGTGGAGCGCAGGAGGAGCATGGAGCCGGGATAAGGGCGGATTTTATAGTCAGCCATGGCGTCGACATGGGTTTCACGGACTTGGACAATGCGCAGCGGGCCGGTGGCGGGCTTGCCTTCTTCCAGAAGCTGGCGGGCCTCTTTGGTTTCGGCTTCATGCTCTCGGCGGCCTTTGAGGCCGTGGGTCACGCGCCCGGTAAGGCCTTTGATCTTGCTGCCGAAGTCGTTGCCTCCCAGGCGCCACCCGGCAGCGAGGCGCTCAGGCAGGGTGAGCATGCGGACGCCGACGCCGGTATTTTCGGTGTCGAACATGATCAGGTGTTCCGTGGTTTCCCCCGTGGCGCGGAGTTGCTGGGCCATTTCGTAAGCGACGAGGCCGCCAAAGCTGTAACCGCCGATGCGGTAGGGTCCGGAGGCCTGCACGGTCTGCATGAGGGTGATGAAATGGTGGGCGGTGGCTTCCACATTTTTCCGGGCGAGCAGCCAGGTGTCGTCTGTCAGGGCGGGGGATTCGATGATGTAGACGGAAGCGTCAGAGCCGAGCTTTGGCAGGAGGGACCGGTAGAAGAGGGCACCGCCATCGCCGCCGTGGATGAGGAAGATGGGTTTGCCGCCGAGGCCTTCCTGAAGACAGGTGAGGGCGCTGCCAGCGGTGCGGAGGAGCGGGCTGGTGCGGGCGGAATCGACGGCCTCGGATAGCTGGCCGAGCGTGGGGGCTTTGAAGAGCACCCCGAGCGGCAGGGTGACGGAGAAGTCCTGACGGATTTGCTGCATGAGGCGCAGGGCATTCAGGGAAGTGCCGCCGGTGGCGAAGAAGTCACTGCGGACACCGATGTGGTTGCTGCCGGTGATGTTCTGCCAGAGGCCGGCGATATGGCGCTGGGTGTCGGTTTGCGGTGGGGTGAAGTCCTCCGGGGTGATGATAGCGGTGGAATCCGGCGTGGGCAGGGCGGTTTGATCCAGTTTGCCGTTGGTGGTGAGGGGGAAGCGGTCCAGGAAGAGGAAAGCGCTGGGCACCATGTAGTCAGGCAGCGATTTGAGCAAATGGGCGCGGAGGTCGGCGGTGGTGGGGGGGGAGAAGTTGAGCATTGCAGGGCTTGGGGCCGGGGCTTGGGGAATGAGATAGGCATAAAGCTTTTTGTCGCCGTGGTGGTCGGTGCGGGAGAGCACGGCGGCTTCGCGGATCTGCGGGTGGTTGGTGAGGGAGGATTCGATTTCGCCCAGTTCAATGCGGAAGCCCCGGATTTTCACCTGATGGTCGATGCGGCCGAGGTATTCGATATCCAAGTCAGGAACACAGGCGTCCCGCCTGTTCGTTTCGGGAAAGTGATTTGATAACGTAGCTTTGGCGGAGATACGAACAGGCGGGACGCCTGTGCTCCTGGGGATGAACCTCGCAAGGTCGCCGGTTTTGTAGAGTTTGCCGGTGCCGGTGAGGTGGTTGGGGATGAAGCGCTCGTTGGTTAGCTCCCCGCGGCGGAGGTAGCCGCGGGCGAGGCCACCGCCGCCGACATACATTTCGCCAGGAACGCCGATGGGCTGGGGCTCGCGGGTTTCGGAATCGAGGATGTAAAGCTGGAGATCGGGGATGGGAATGCCAATGACGGAACCGCCGGCGGTATCCGCCTGACGGATCGGGCGGTAGGTGACGTGGACCGTGGTTTCCGTGATGCCATACATGTTTACCAACTGCGGCGCGGTGTCGCCGTGGAGTTCGAACCAGGGCTGGAGGCTGGCCATGTCGAGGGCTTCGCCGCCGAAGATGACGTAACGGAGTGCCAGCGGCAGGGTGCGCGGAGCGGATTGTCCGGCGTGGATGAGCTGGCGGAAGGCGCTGGGGGTTTGGTTGAGAACGGTGACGCCTTCGGTGGAGAGGAGTTGATAAAACTCGTCAGGACTCCGGCTGACAAGGAAGGGCACCACGACGAGGCGGCCGCCGTAGAGGAGGGCCCCCCAGATTTCCCAGACGCTGAAATCGAAGGCGCTGGAGTGGAAGAGAGTCCAGACATCGTCCTGGTTGAAGCCATACCACGGCTCTGTGGCCAGCATCAGGCGCGAGACGTTATGATGGGTGACCATGCAGCCCTTTGGTTTGCCGGTGGAGCCGCTGGTGTAGATAACGTAGGCGATGTGTTCCGGGGCGGTGGCCGTGACGGGATTGGTGTCAGGTTGGCTGGCGAGGAGGTCGGTGGCTTCGTCGAGGAAGAGGGTTTGGCCGGAATGGGAGGGGAGTTCCTTGGCGAGTTTTTTTTGTGTCAGGAGAATACGGGCTCCGCCGTCCTCCAGCATGAAGGCGAGCCGGTCGGCGGGATAGCTGAGATCGATGGGAAGGTAGGCTCCGCCGGCTTTCAGAATACCGAGCAGGGCGCATAGCAAATCCGGCTCGCGGCTCATGCAGAGGCCGACGAGAGTATCCGGCCCGGCGCCCTGACCGATCAGCCAATGGGCGATGCGGTTGGCACGGGTGTTCAAATCCTCATACGTCAGACTGATGCCGCCTCCGTTGACGGCAAGGCGCTGCGGGTGGGCAGCAGCGGTTTTTTCAAACCAATGATGGAGGCAAGGGGCATCCGGGAAGCTGGTTTGGTGGGCGTTGAAGCCGTGGATGAGGCAATGGCGCTGGGCTTCGTCAAGGAGGGGGAGGCGGCGGATTTCCTGATCCGGTCCAGCGATAAGGGATTCGGTGATGGTGATGAAGTGGGAGAGCCAGCGCTGGATGGAAACCTGACTGAAGAGATCGCGACGGAAGGCGCAGCGGATGGTCATGCCGTCACTGCCCTGGAAGACGTAGAAGCTGAGATCGAAGGAGAGGCGGCGCTTGGGATTGCCGACGGGCGTGCCGGTGAGGGGGCCGGCGGTGATGGTTTCCGGCGCGGGTTCCAGGGAGAAGGTGGCGGCGACAAAACGCTGGCGCTCCGTGCCGCTCAGACCTGGAAGGGTGTCGAGGATTTCGCCGAGAGTGATGCTCTGATGCTCCTGGGCGGAAAGCGTCAGAGCGCGGGTGCGCTGGGCGAGGGCGGCGGCGGATTCCACTGGATCCAACTGGGCGCGGAGCGGGAGGAACTGCACGCAATGGCCGGTGAGATCAAGGAGTCCGGCATTGGGCTGACCGGCGACGGGCATGCCGATGAGGAAGTCTGACTGGCCGGAAAGGCGGTGCAGGAGGATTTGATAAACTGTCAGGAGCGCGTGATAGGGCGTGATTTTTTGGGTGCGGCAGAAGGCCTTGAGGCGCTCCGCGAGGTCGGCCGGGAGATGGGCTTCAGCGGCATCCGCTTCGTAGCCGGGAGCGGTGGGGGCTGGACCGTCCGTGGGAAGGAGGAGTGGGGTGGGAAGTGTTTTGAATTGCTGGCTCCAGTAGGCTTTGTCAGGAGCAAAGCTGCCGGTGGCGCGCTCGGCTTGCTGGTCCATGGCGTAGGCGGCATAGCTGGCGGCGGGGGGGAGGGGAAGGAATTGAGGGTTGAGGGTTGAGAGTTGAGAGTTGGACGGGCTTGAGGCCGTAGCGGCTTGCCAGGCTTCGGGGAATTCGTGGACGAGGACGCCGGAGGACCAGCCGTCGCAGATGATATGGTGAGCAGTTAGGATCAATTCGGCAGTTTCCGGCCCGGTGCGGACGAGGAGGAAGCGGTGTAGCGGGCCGGCTTCGAGGTCGAAAGGAGCCAGGAACTCGGTTTGGCGGAGGGCGTCGAGCGCGGAAGGTTTCGAGAGGATACTGGAGTGCTCGCGGAAGTTCACTGGCGCTTCCGGGTGGAAGTGCATGAGTTGGCCGTCGGCGCTGAACGTCGCGTGGAGGGAGTCGTGGCGCTGGACGAGGAGCTGGAGCGCTTTTGTGAGGATGGCGGTGTCGAGAGGGCCGGCAAGATGGAGGCTGAGGGACTCGTGGCAGGCGCGGGCGGAGTCCTCGCTGAGCTGGGAGGCGAGGAACATCTCCTGCTGGGCGGGCGTGGTAGGGGCGGCGAGAAGGTGCGGGGAGTTGAGAGTTGAGGGTTGAGGGTTGAGAGAAGGCGAACCGGTGGATTGAGGGAAGAAGCCTCCGGCCTGGAGGGCGGTGATGGATTCCTGGAAAGCAGTCAGGATTTCATCGACATCGGCGGCGGTGTGGGCGGTGCTGAGGAAGCCGGGGCGGCCTTCCCAGAGGTGGATGCCGCGCAGGCGGAGGTGATAGTAGAGGAGGCCGAAGTATTTGAGGCCGGGGTCGGCGTTGAGCATCCACATGCTGCTGAAGCGGGTGGATTTCAGAGGCACGCCGGCGTCCTCGAAGAGGGCATTCAGGCGGTCCACGAAGTCTTTGGTTTTGGCTTCGACGGCTTGTTGCAGGGTGGGGCCGATTTCCTTGAGCTTGAGCAGGACGGCGCGGGCGGCCGCCAAAGTCAGGGGGTGGCGGATGAAGGTGCCGGCGAAGAAGGTGACGCCGATTTCCGGCATGGAGTCGTCGCCGTATTGCCAGGAGCCGCCATCGAGGGCGTCCATGTATTTCCGCTGGCCGCAGATCACGCCCAGCGGCATGCCGCCGCCAATGACTTTGCCATAGGTGACGAGGTCGGCCTGGATGCCGAAGTGGACCTGAGCCCCGCCGGTGCCGGTGCGGAAGCCCAGCACAACTTCGTCAAACACGAGGGCGGTGCCGGTTTCACGGGTGATGGCGCGGAGCTTTTGCACGAAGTCGATGGGCACAACGTCAGGACGGCGGGACATGACAGGCTCCACAAGGACGCAGGCGATGTCGTAGCCGACGCGGGCGAGGATTTCGAGGGACTCGGGATTATCGTATTCGAGGACGAGGATGCTGGCCTGGGCGAGGTCGGGGATGCCAGGGGCGATGGGGATGGAGCGCAGCTCGCCATTGATGACCAGCGGACGGGCGAGGACTTCGTCGAAGATGCCGTGATAGCCACCAGCGAACATGGCGATGATGTTGCGGCCGGAAATGGTGCGGCTGGTGCGGATGGCGGCCATGAGAGCTTCCGATCCGGTGTTGCAGAAGGCGACGCGGTCCTGGCCGCTGAATTCGCGGATGAGATGGGCGACTTCGCCGGCCAGCGGCGAGGTGGGCCCTATCTCGAAGCCTTTATCGATCTGGTCATGCAGGGCATCCGTGACGAATTTCGGGCGGTGCCCGAAGAAGCCTAACCCGAAGCCGTGGACGACATCGATCCAGCGGTGGCCGTCGGTGTCCCAAAGGTAGGCTCCCTCGCTGCGCTCAGTGACGGCGGGGAAGACCATGTCTTTCCAGAGCAAATTGAATCCAGCGACGGCGCGGGGGTCGGCGAAGACATCGCGGTGGTCGGCAGTGAAGGCTTTGGCGTTCGGGTATTTGGCGGTATAGGCGGTGATGAGTTCAGTCAGGTGAGACTGCTGGGCGTGGGTCAGGCTGCCATCCTTGGAGCGCTCGATCGGCTTGAACGGACCGAAGGCGATTTTTTTGCCATCGCTGCCTTTGAGGGATTTGACCTGAACGCTGTAGGCAGCGGAAGCCGGGTTGGAGGACGTGGACTGCGGGGAAGTGAGAGTAGTGCGGAGAGCGTGGATTTGCTGCTCGATGAGGGCGAGGCGGTCGGCCGTGGTGGAGGTGGCTGGGGAGGCGCTGGGGAGATAGGACTCATTGGTCTTATAGGGCATATGGGACCTATTTTCTGCTGCCGGTGGCGCGGGAGGGCAGAATTTGTCGGAGGGAAGCTCCGCATCCAGCCATGTGGCGAGGTCTTGGACGCTGGCCTGGTCTTCAATGAGTTGACGGAAGGTGATTTTGAGGCCGAAGTGTTTTTTGAGGGAGTTGGAGGCGGACGTCAGGAAAAGGGAGTCGAAACCGAGATCGAGGAAAGGAGTCGCGGGATCGGCGGTGGTGGTGTCAATGCCGGAGATTTGGTGGAGCTGGGTTTGGAGTTCGGAAACGAGATGGGCGTGGCGGGTGAGGGGGAGGGGAACAGGAGCACAGGCGTCCCGCCTGTTCGTTTCTGATAAGTCAATGGATGGGAGAGAGGGAGGATTGGGGGTCGGCCCGGTGCTGTTGAGTGGAATCGAACAGGCGGGACGCCTGTGCTCCTGGGGGAGCTGAATCCAGGCTTCGCCTTCGCGGGTGGTGCCGGCGGGCAGCACGGTGTCAGGGCAATAGCGCTGGCGCTCGAAGGGATAGCCGGGAAGGGGAAGACGGTGGCGGGGGTCGTGGTGGTGGAAAGCGGCCCAGTCGATAGTGAGGCCATGAGACCAGGCTTTGCCAAGGGATTGGAGAAAGGCAGCATATTCGTTGGCTCCCTGGTCTTTGGCAGGAGGAAGCAGGGCGAGGGCAGTGCTGTTGGCGGCAGCGGGGTGCTGTTTTGCCAGTGGGGCGAGGGCAGTGCCAGGGCCGACTTCGAGGAAGAGGGAGGGACCAGCCTGGCACAGGGTGGCGATGCCATCAGCGAAACGGACGGCCTGACGGATGTGCTGGACGTAGTAGTCAGGATCGGTAGCCTGGGCTTCAGTGATGGGCTGACCGGTGAGGT
>Ga0114967_10002628_pt1 | contig 15009 bp, 11 predicted proteins | sample M_130628_MF_Meta_FD_92639 | JGI IMG/M metagenome (GOLD analysis project Ga0114967, IMG submission 92639) | Freshwater microbial communities from Lake Montjoie, Canada to study carbon cycling - M_130628_MF_MetaG | ecosystem: Environmental > Aquatic > Freshwater > Lake | place: Lake Montjoie... | reverse complement strand
GTAAGTATCTATAAATAATACCAAACTATCTCCGCTTAGCCCAGTCCATTTTTGTAGTTGCTTGGGGTTGAACATATAATTTACAAATTTAGCTTTTTCCCATTTCTGATAATTTTCTTTAAAGGCTTGCTCTTGCCTGAATTTCGTGCTCATCATCGCCATTGGGGCAGTGCTAGCACTCATTTGGTCTGTGCCAGGTTTTTCTAAAATTAGCTTGTAAGTTTCATAGCTTTTAAGGCTATCCGCAGCAAAAGTTGGATTTTTTTCGCGCACAATTATTTCCATTAGTTTATTGGTTTTGGGACGCATTACTAGACTATAATATTTTGGATTTTTATCGTCTTTTATTCTAATGCGAATGGTTTCATAACTGATATGCGAAATTTCTATTAAATCATTTTTATGCACTTCTAATGCAAATGTGCCATTTTCTGAGGTGGTGATAATAACACCGGTATGAATGTTTTTGATGTTTACTCTTGCGATACCTTCATCATTGGCGATGTCTTTTAAAATACCATTGATGGTAGACTGTGCATGCACCTTGGTAATGGAAAAAAGTAGTATAAAAATAAAAATATACAGACGAGGCATAGAAATAAATTAAATATTAGGCAATAAAAAAAAGCTACGGCAAGGTAGCTTTTTTATTAAATAGGATTTGTGAAAATTAAATTAAAAATTCTTATTCATTAATTGGAAATAACCATTAGGGCCATACCACGCTACAATACCTATCGTATCATTCCAATAGGCAGTATCGCAAGTAACTGCTTCAGGGTTTGCTCTGAACCATATTTTATCTGCCCATAAAGTATCGTAAGGTACAATAATGGAATTGTTTTTAGAAGCACAACCACACCAATATTTTTGACCATTTAATGTATAGTTCCATGCGCTACCGGCAGTTCTATCTCCTTTTACAAAATAATTGCCAGCGTTTACTTGCGCATCCATATTATAGGCATCGTTATTAATAAATACATCTCTGCCACAGCCTTTTAAATAATAAGGTACTGTAGAATGTGTAGTGCCAAGAATATTTAAATAAGTGTTTTTTTGTTGGATAATATTAGCGGTAACTGCCGTGTAAATTTGCTTTACAGATGTATCGCCATTTGGGTTCGCTGGCAAATCATATTCTGCAATTTTACCATCTGCCAAATACTTACCAATTGGTGTGCCACAACTAGCATCGCCAGATTTTGTTTTGCAAGAGTTTAAATTACACAAAACAAGTGTACTAGCTGCTAGAATGAATAATTTTTTCATTATGGAATATGTATTTTGAGTTTTAAAAGTAATCAATATTTTTTATGCTTTGCTCATTTCTGCAAAATATTTATGAAAATAAGGGATTGTTGCTATGCCTTTGTAAAAATTTGCTACATCGTATTTTTCATTAGGGCTATGAATATTATCGTTATCTAAACCAAAGCCCATTAGTACTGTTTTAAGGCCTAATACTTTCTCAAACAAAGCAATAATAGGAATACTACCACCACCACGCGTAGGAATTGGCTTTTTGCCAAAGCTAGTTTCAATTGCTTTTTCTGCAGCTTTGTATGCAATGCCATCTGTAGGTGTTACCACAGGTTCGCCACCATGGTGTTCTGTTACTTTTACTTTTACACCTGTAGGAGCTATGCTTTCAAAATGTTTGGTAAATAATTCTGCAATTTTGTGCGAGCCTTGATGCGGCACCAAACGCATACTAATTTTTGCATAAGCTTTGCTTGGCAAAACTGTTTTTGCACCTTCGCCAATATAGCCGCCCCAAATGCCATTTAATTCTAAAGTAGGGCGCACGCCAGTTCTTTCCAAAGTAGTATAGCCTTTTTCTCCCCAAACTTCGTCAATGCCTAATTCGTTTTTATATTCTGTAAGGTCAAATGGCGCTTCGTTTAAAGCTTTGCGTTCTGCCTCTGTTAATTCTGCTACTTCGTCGTAAAAACCTGCAACAGTTATGTGATTATTTTCGTCGTGCAAGCTAGCAATCATTTTAGCTAAAATTGTAATTGGGTTAGCCACAGCGCCACCATATACGCCACTATGCAAGTCGCGATTTGGGCCAGTTACTTCTACCTCCATATAAGCCAAGCCACGCAAGCCTGTTTCTATGCTTGGGCTATCCATGCTTATCATACTGGTATCACTTACCAACACGATATCTGCTTTTAGGCGCTCTACATTTGCTTCTAAAAACGGTCCAAGGTTCGTGCTACCCACTTCCTCTTCGCCTTCTATAATATATTTTACATTGCATTGCATGCTATTAGTAGCATGCAATATTTCTAATGCTTTTACATGCATAAACATTTGGCCTTTATCATCGCAAGCACCACGAGCATATATTTTGCCATCTTTTATTACGGGCTCAAAAGGACCGCTATGCCAAAGTTCTAAAGGGTCTGCAGGTTGCACATCGTAGTGGCCATAGGTAAGTATGGTTGGCAAAGATGGATCTATTATTTTTTCGGCATATACTATCGGGTGACCAGCTGTAGCACATACTTCTGCGGTAGTGCATCCTGCTGCCAATAAACTTTCTTTTACAGCTTCTGCACAGCGCGCTGTATCGGCATTGTGTGTACTATCTGCGCTTATACTAGGTATGCGTAATAAACCAAATAATTGGTCTAGAAATTGGTTCTCGTTTTTGGATTGATATTGCTTCCAAGCTTCCATATTGTGTGTATTTATTTAAAACGTAAATATAACAAAATGCTTTGGGTTTGGCAAAATGAGAAAAGTAGGAGTTAAGGTAAAAATTTTCTACCACTTAAATAGAATATTTTCCATTGAGAAATTATAGCATAAGTACTATACCTATAATTTTCTATATTCGCTGATTAAATAAGTCTGAACATGAAGAATAAAATAATTGTATTGGCAGCTAGTATATGTATCTCACAAAACCTTTTTGCGCAAAAATATACATACAGCGTAGATGCTTTAAATATTACTAACGATAAAATAAAAGTAGAATGTACAACGCCTAGCGTGTCTGCAAATACTACTGTTTATCATTTTCCAAAAGTAGTACCAGGCACTTATGCAATAGAAGATTATGGTAAATACATAGAAGGTTTTACCGCTTTTACAAAGGATGGCAAAGAATTAGCTGTAAAAAAAGAGGGTAATAACGATTTTATCATCAGCAATGCAAACATGCTAGCAAAAATTACATATTATGTAAATGATGCAATGGATAAGCATGTAAAGAAAAATAAAATTTTTGAACCAGCTAGCACCAATATAGAAGCCAATAGCAATGTAGTAATGAACAATGGTGGTTTTTTTGGTTATTTAGAAGGAACAGAAAATACAAACATTGCAATTCATATTAAAAAACCAAGCGGATTTTTTGGCGCAACAAGTTTGCCGCAAACATCGTTTACAGACAATCAACAGTCTTTTGAAGCACAAAGCTATTATCAATTGGTAGATTGCCCAATACTATTAGCCAAGCCAGATACGACAAAATTTTATGTAAATAATACATTGGTTACATTGGCTTGTTTCGATAGAAGTGGCAAGGCGCGCTCTGCTTATTTTTACAACGAATTAAAAAGAGATATGAATGGTATTGCACAATTTCTACCAAAACTACCAGTAGATAATTACACCTTTATTGTGTTTGTAGATGATTTTGTAAAATGGGGAGCCATCATCGACCAAAAACGTAAACCCAAAATTGGCGAAATTATTCCTTTAATAAAAAAGTTTTCTAAGCTTGGCGTAGGTGCTTTGGAGCATGGCAATAGTAGCCTATATTATCTTGCCAACTTTGGCGATAGTATGAAAACAAAAGATTTGCATCTTGCCAATCAAATGACAGGTGCAGCCATTCATGAGTTTATGCATATTATTACGCCGCTTGGCTTGCATAGTCAGCATATTGGCAATTTTAATTATGCCAAACCAATCATGAGTAAGCACCTTTGGTTGTACGAAGGATGCACAGAATATTTTGCTAACTTAATAAAACTACAGGCCGGAATTTTTACAAAAGAAAAATTTTTACAAGAAATGAGTGGTAAAATAAAAGCCGCTGATAAATACCCTTACGCAACAATGAGCTTTACAAAAATGAGTGCTAATTGTTTAGAAAAAGAATACAACAAACAATACATACATGTATATGATAGAGGCGCAGTATATGCTATGCTGTTAGATGCGCGAATTATAAAACTAACGAATGGTAAAAAAACATTGAAAGATGTAATACTAGCATTGAATGCAAAATATGGTAAAACCAAAAGCTTTGAAGAAGATAATTTATATAAAGAATTTGTAGCAGAAGTAGGTTCAGGGCTGCAATCATTCTTTGATGATTATATAGAAGGTAATAAAAATTATCGTTTATCCGAAGAGCTAGAGACGATAGGAATTGTGTACCAAGAAGAAGCAGAAGTAGATGCGCCACGCAATCCTATCAATACAGCGCTGAATGATATAGAAATAAAAGATGGAGCTATGGGTATTGGAAATTCTAAAATACAAAGCGTAGGGCCAAACGAATGGGCGGGGCTTAAAAAAGGAGATAAGGTAGCAGCTTCTGCGTATGCCGATGCATTTAAAAAAGAAGGCCAATATGTAGCAGAAGGAGAAACTGTCAATTATAAAATAATTCGTGATGGCAAAGAAATGCTTCTGTCAATAAAAGTAAAATATGCAAAGCAAAAAAAATATGATTATTTAGCTGGCCTAGAAAAACCAAGCGAACAACAAGTGGCATATTGGAAGAAGTATGCAGGAGAGCAGTAGTAATTGTATCTATAATTATTGCATTAGTTAATAAAATTATGCTTACTATTCTACCTTTATTTAATTACTTTTCCAAATACTTATGTTGTTCAAAATTATTACTATTATATTAATAGCTACTTTCGAAATTTATGCTGCCATTGGCACAGGAATGGCTTTTCTCTTATCGCCTCATATTATTTGTATTGCTACATTAATCGGTGGAATTTCTGGCGTATTTATAGCTGCTTTTTTAGGAGATAAAATAAAAGCGTTTATTGCAAAATACCGTACTCCAAAACCCAAAAAAGAATCAAGCAAGGATAAACTATTGGTTACGCTGTGGCATAAATATGGTGTGTTTGGAGTTGGTTTTATTGGTACGTTTTTAGTAGGAGCACCTATTAGTATTGGTGTAGGTTATGGCTTTGGAGTACAGCCAAAACAGTTAGTAAACTGGTGTTTGATAGCGGTAGTATTACGTTGCATTACTTATTCTTATTTATTTGATTTTCTAAAAAATTTGTTTGAATAGTATAATGCCTAGTTGTTAGTCTTTCTGTTGTTTTTATTGGAGATGTAGTAAAAATATATTTTTTAATTCTGTGCATAACTTTCTATGCATCTAAATCTGCATTCCTATTTCTATTTATCCACAACGCTTTTTTATATAAAATGCTTGTGTAATTTCGTTTTACTAACCGTTAATCGTGTGCAGCAATACCATTAAATTCACTACTATTTCTGCACATGCCTTACCTTAAAATTCATTGCATAAATACCTTATGTAGGTATGCAAGATTATTGTTCAATAATAAAATAGGTAACAACATGTATAGCAATAGAAATATTGTACACTTCGATTTAGATACTTTTTTTGTAAGCGTAGAGCGCCTCAGAAATAGTAAACTCAATGGCATACCAGTAGCTGTGGGTGGCAATAGCGATAGAGCTGTGGTGGCTACATGCAGCTACGAAGCACGAGCTTTTGGTGTGCATAGCGGCATGGCTGTAAAAATAGCAAAGCGTCTTTGCCCACAAATATTAATGATACAAGGCGACATGGAAATGTATAGTAAGTATAGCAGAGTAGTTACAGAAATTGTACATGCGCAAGTACCGCTTTACGAAAAAAGTAGCATCGACGAATTTTATATAGATATGAGTGGCATGGATAAATATTTTGGATGTGCACAGTATGTCAGCCAATTAAAAAAAACAATTGTAAAAGAAAGTGGCTTACCTATTTCCTACGGACTAAGCGCCAATAAATTGGTAAGCAAAGTAGCTACAGGGCAAGGCAAACCCAATGGGCAACTAGTAGTACCGCATGGTCAGGAAAAAATATTTTTAGCACCATTGCCTATTCATAAAATACCAATGATAGGCAACAAAACTGCAGAACTACTCAATAAAATGGGAGTAGAAACAGTAGCAACACTTAGCCAAATTCCAGAGCAATACCTCATGAATTTATTAGGAAAAAATGGGATGGAAATTCATAGACGCGCCAATGGCATAGACGAAACTCCTGTAATACCTTATCAAGAACAGAAGAGTATTAGTACAGAAGAAACTTTTGATAAAGACACCATAGATGTGCAATACATTTATAGCGAGTTGGCGCGAATGTGCGAAAGAATTGCTTACGAATTGCGTAGCCAAAATAAATTGTCTGGGTGCATTACTGTAAAAATTAGATATAGCAATTTTGATACGATTACCAAGCAAATGACTATTCCTTACACTGCCAATACTAGCACTATACAAGCCAAGGTGCGCGCTTTGTTTGATAAATTGTTTGATAGAAGATTATTGATTAGACTAATAGGAGTGCGCCTGAGTAATTTGGTGCAAGGTAGTTATCAGATAAGTATTTTTGAGGATACGCAAGAACAGATTAGTTTGTATCAATCGATAGATCATCTTAAAAAAAGATTTGGCGCAGATGTGCTGATGAGTGCTAGAAGCATTATTACTAAAAAAACAAAACGACATAATAATATTGGGCACTACGATGTTACAAGTTTTGGAAGCCGAAAATTAATTACAAATTACTAATGTTTAATTACAAATAGTATAAATAAAATTAAATTTATAATGAGAAAAGAAAACATTATTTTAGAAAAGACATTTAGCTTTAGTATAAGGATTGTAAAACTATATAAGCATCTAGTAAAAAATTATAAGGAGTATGATTTATTTAGACAATTATTGCGCTCTGGAACTTCTATTGGAGCTAATATGGAAGAAGCACAAGGCGGATATTCTAAAAAGGAATTTTTATCTAAAGTTGCTATTGCTTATAAAGAAGCTAGAGAAACTAGATATTGGATTAGATTGCTTCACTCCACAAGTTATATCACAACAGAAGAGTTTGATAGCCTAGAAGTTGATATAGAAGAGATTATTAAAATAATTACTTCCATACAAGTATCAGTAAAAAAAAAGTATGCAAAGCGAGTAAGTATTAATTACAAATGAATTGTTGCTAATGAGTAATATTGAAATTTAATAAAGGATATTTTATTAATTATTTATTGCACTATAATATTAGTAATTTATCATTTGTAATTCTTCTTAATCAAAAATATATATTGTAATCCTACAAACTTGTACCTAAATTGTAAAACATATTTCTCCTTTCGCTATGGTACTTATGCCACAGAAGAACTTGTAAAGGCTGCTGTCGATGCGGGTGCTAAAGCATTGGCCATTACCAATATCAATAGCACTTGCGATGCGTGGGACTTTGTGCATTTTTGCAGAGAGCAAAATATAAAACCAATTGTAGGTGTAGAAGTAAGAAACGATGATGAACATTGTTATGTATTGCTGGCAAAAAATAACAAAGGTTTTCATGATATACATTTATTCCTTAGCGTGCATTTACAAGACAAAAAACATTTTCCTACGCGCTTTCCATTTAATGATGATATCATTGTAATTTATCCTTTTGCTACATATAATCTACAACCTGAACAACCAATTATACGAAAAAATGGCAATCAAAATTTAAAAAAAACGTTAGAAGAAAAACAAAATACTATAGCAATAAAACAATCTAATAATACAGCAATTGCACAATATAAAAATAATGAATACATAGGCGTACAACTACACGAAGCTACAAAACTGTATAGCATTCCTGCTGCGCAATACAATCAAAATTTTGTGGTGCTACATCCTGTGTCTTTTCAAAATAAATTGTACCACAATACACATCGTTTGCTACGTGCCATCGATAAAAATATTTTACTCAGCAAGCAGCAGCCACAGCATATTGGCGGGGTGCATGAAGTATTGATACCTACAACGCAGATATTACAAGCATTTCAGCAATACCCAAGCATTGTTACCAATACATTGCAAGTAATAGATGCATGCAATATTCAAATGGATTTTGATGCAGATAAAAATAAAAAAACCTATGGGGCATCGCCAGAAGATGATAAAGAATTATTGTACAAACTAGCAATGGATGGATTGCTATATCGCTACGATAAAAAAGATAAAATTGCAAAAGCAAGAGTAGAAAAAGAACTACGCATCATCAATGATTTAGGATTCAATACTTATTTTTTAATAGCATGGGATGTAATACGCTACGCACAAAGTCGTGGATTTTTTCATGTAGGCAGGGGCAGTGGTGCCAATAGTATTGTAGCCTATTGTTTGCAAATTACAGATGTAGATCCTATAGAATTAGATTTGTATTTCGAAAGATTTTTAAACCCATATCGTACCTCGCCACCTGATTTTGATTTAGATTTTAGTTGGAAAGATAGAGACGAAATTATTGATTATTTATTTAAGCGTTATGGCAGGCATCATGTTGCGCTATTGGGCATGTACAGCACTTTTCAGCGCAAGGCTGTGGTGCGCGAATTAGGCAAAGTATTTGGATTGCCAAAGCACGAAATAGATGCTATGCTTAATAAATATAATCCTATCAATACAAAAGATAGCATACAAACTTTAATAGCAAAGTATGGCGAGTTGATTGCCAATTTCCCCAATCATCAAAGCATACATCCTGGAGGCGTATTAATCAGCGAAGAAAAAATTTATAATTATGCAGTAGTAGATATGCCACCCAAAGGCTTTGGTACAGCACAGCTAGATATGTTTGTAGCAGAAAAGGTAGGATTGTATAAATTAGATATTTTAAGCCAACGAGGGCTAGGGCATATTAAAGATGCTGTGCAATTAATTAAACAAAATAAAAAAATAAGTATTGATATACATGATGTAGAAAAATTTAAACACGACCCCAAAGTAGCAGACCAAATAAGGCGCGCCGATACTATTGGATGCTTTTATATAGAAAGTCCTGCAATGCGCCAATTGCTTAAAAAATTAAAATGCGATGACTATATTACATTGGTTGCAGCTAGTAGCATCATCAGGCCTGGAGTGAGCCAAAGCGGTATGATGCGGGAGTATATTTTACGATTTCATGACAGAGAAAAAATAAATTATTTGCATCCTAAAATGAAAGAGTTGCTAGAGGAAACTTATGGCGTAATGGTATATCAAGAAGATGTCATTAAAGTAGCACATCACTTTGCAGGCTTGGATATGGGAGAAGCAGATATACTGCGCAGGGCTATGAGTGGTAAGTACCGCGGCAACAAAGAAATGATGCGTATAAAGGAAAAGTTTCATACCAACTGCGCGCAGAAAGGCTATGCAGACAGCGTTACAGCAGAAGTATGGCGACAAATAGAAAGCTTTGGTGGATACAGTTTTAGCAAAGCGCATAGTGCTAGTTTTGCAGTAGAAAGTTACCAGAGTTTATATTTAAAAACATATCACCCAATAGAATTTATGGTAGCTGTAATTAATAATTTTGGCGGATTCTACACCACAGAATTATATATGCACGAGTTGCGCAGAGCTGGAGCAAATGTGTATCCGCCATGCGTTAATCATAGTTGCGAATTAACTAACGTATCAGGCATTGACGTATATGTTGGCTTAGGTTTAATACAAGGCTTAGATAAAAATAGTATTGATATTATTTTGGAGCAGCGCAGCAGATATGGTGCTTATACTTCTTTGCAAGATTTTATGGATAAAACACATATTATTGGAGAACATTTAAATACTTTAATACGCATCAATGCATTACGCTTTACGAGTATTGGCAAAAAAGAATTACTATGGCATGCCAATTTTTTGCATACCAAACACAAGCCAATAGCATTGCAAGAAACGCAATTATTTGCACCAGAAGTACTAAGCTTAGATACCACTATTTTGCCTCATCTACCAGTGCATGCTTACGACGATATGATAGACGAAATGGAACTGCTTGGCTTTAGCTTACAGAACCCATTTGACATTGTAGATGACGATGCGAATAAGTACACACCGGTTAGCGCATTGCCGAACCTGCTTGGCAAAGTAGTAGAAGTACTTGGCTATTTGGTAACTACTAAACCTGTACATACTGTAAAGCATGAGTATATGTGTTTTGGTACTTTTTTGGATGCGCATGGTGCATGGTTAGATACAGTGCATTTCCCAGATTCGCATGCAAAATATCCAATACAAGGCAGAGGGTTTTATAAGATGCGAGGTAGGGTAGTGCAAGAGTTTGGTGTGTATGGTGTAGAAGTAACGTGGCTATGCAAAGTAGGCATCAAACCTAGAGCAGGTAAGATAGGCGTAAAACTAGAAAAGGCGAAGTGGAAGCAAGGAATGGTGATGAAGGGGTAAAGTTGAAATTTTATTTTCCGCCAAAAGTATATAAAAAAACATACTTTTGGCAGGAAATAATTTTTAGGTAAATAAATTTTCTAGAGTCAATTCATTACTGATGCTGCCTAAATAGTGTTCGTTTTTAACTGTGCCACTAGCACTAATAAATGTAATAAATACATTTTTATTACTTTTTGTTTTTTCAATAAATATTTCTCGTTTTGCAATTAACTGCTTGGCATAGCTTTGTGTAATCACAAATTGTTTTGCATTAAATTTTATTTCAAATAAATTTATACAGTTATCACTTCTATCAAATACCATATCTATTTGTACGCCTTCATTATATTTATCAGCTTTACCTATCCACGAATACACATCATATAAAATACCATTAATGCCTAAATGCTTTGCTATTTTATTTTGATGTCTAATACATAAATTTTCAAATGCATAGCCACTCCATATTTTAAATTTTTGAGAATTGCCTAATTGCATGCCACTCAGCTTAGATGATTTTTTTGCTAAGAAATTGAAGTAGAATAATGTAAACTCATCCATTAATCTATAAATTGTATCTACTTTTTTGTTTTGTATTGGATACATGTATTCTATAAAACCACATTGCATTAATTCTGAAAGTGCATCTGTAATGCCACCACCACTAACCAAACCAGATTTTGCAATAATTTCTTCGCGACGCATACCGCTGTGTTTAGTAGCAAGTGCTTTAATAATAGCAATATGCAATTCGTAATTGGCAAATAATGCCGGGTACAGTTTGTCGAATTCGTTTTGCAATGATGCTTGCTCTTCAAAAAATAAATTATCTAGTATTTGAGGAATGCTTTTGCTTTGCTTTACGTGGTTCAAATAATATGGAATGCCTCCAATACACATATATAGTTGTGCAATATCTTTGATAGATAATTTTACTTTTTTAGCTTCTAAATATGTTTTTGTTTCTGCAAGTGTAAATGGTTTTAGTAAAATAGATTGTGTAATTCTATTATGCAAGCCTCCTTTATCATACACTATTTTTTTGATAATCCAAGATGCCACAGAACCACAAACTATTAAAATAATATCTTTTCGTTTGCTGCAAAATTGATTCCAAAAATTGTCCAGTGCGGGTAAAAATCCTGCTTTTGATGAATCGTACCATGATATTTCGTCTAAAAAAATTACTTTTTTCTGCGTGCTTTTTAGTTTAGAAATATAATCTTTAAGTTGTGCAAATGCTTGTAGCCAAGTAGTTGGTAAAGGAGGGTATTTTTTTTTGCCTTCATATAATGTAGTCCAAAAATTTTCTAATTGTTCTTGCTTGCTTCCTTTTTGCAATCCGGCACAATCAAATACTATATTTTTATTGTACACTTGCCTTATGAGGTATGTTTTGCCAACTCTTCGCCTACCATAAATAGCAAGAAAGCTAGATTCGTTATTTTGAAAATGCTCTCTTAATATTTTTATTTCTTCTATTCTTCCAACAATTTCCATTTTAGATATTTTGCCAAAAATATATATTTTTACCCACTTTTGGCAGAAAATATTTTTTAATTATTTATTTTAATTATATTTATATTCTGCCAAAAGTATAATTATTTACCTACTTTTGGCAGAAGATCATATTTGAGAATATTTTTAATTTTTTGCAATACATTTTATCTACATTTGTAAAATAAAGCAAGCATGAATATTTTTTCTATTTCTAAAATAATAATTGTACTGCTAATTTTGGCAATACAATCCAATGCCCAAAGCCTAAAAAAAAGACCTAATACTTGGGCTAAGAAAATAGTCACAACAGAGCTCGAAAATTTTTACCAATTAAATGATAGTATATATAGATGCGAACAACCCGATAAAAAGGCATTCAAAGAATTAGAAAAACTGGGATTTAAAAGTGATTTGAACCTTAGACAAAATCATTCTGATAATGATGAATTGAAGAAAAGAGATATAGAATCCTATCGAGTAAAAATGGAAAGTGCTGATATAGAAGAAAAGGATATTATTAAAGCACTAAGAATAATTGTACAAGCTCCAAAACCACTAGTAGTGCATTGTAAGCATGGTGCAGATAGAACTGGAATTGTAATAGCTATGTATAGAATTGTAATATGCAATTGGAGTAAAAAACAAGCTATTGCAGAACTAAAAAACGGAGGTTATCATTTTCAAACAAAGTATAAAAATATCATTCAATTTATACAACAAGCAGATATTACTGCATACAAAAAAGCAGTACTTGTAAAATAAAAAAATGTCAAAAATTCCTCATTCCCCAGAGCCTATTTTGGCTGCAGAAGCCGATTACTTATATATTCAAGCATCACAAATTGCTAATGCAGGCAATGGCTTATTTACTGCAATTCCCATTTTTAAAAATGAAATAATCAGTATTTTTAAAGGAGAAATTCTTACACAAAAAGAAGCGCAGTCGCGAATAGATAATCTACAAGATGGCTATTTTATAAACATGTTGAATGGGAAAATTATGGACAGTCGATTAATAGATTGCTTTGCAAAATATGCCAATGACGCAGATGGAAATTGTAATAATACTTTCCAATCATTGTTTAAAAATAATGCCATCATCACGCTTTCGGATAAGCAAGAAATATGCATTGTAGCTACAAAAAAAATAAAAGCTGGTGATGAAATATTTTGTAGTTATGGCTTAGTATATTGGAGCAAAAAATAAAGACAACTACATTTTCAAATAATAAATATCTGTTTTATTCCTTTCTATATTTTTAATTTCAAAACCGCCATTTTCGGGTATTACTTCTATTAAATCAAAGTATTTACAACTCTTTGGTAGACCCTGAAAAATTAATGAAAAAGTATGGCTTTTGCCTATGGTCATTGGTGTCCAGTATGGATGCAGTGTAATATTATCTGCAAATAATAATTCGCTGATATGATTGGAGTGTTTTGGAAATAAATAAGTACTAGGCCAAATACGAATCATCATATCTTCTTGCCTTGCCGCAAATGTAATATGTACTACTACTTGCGACTCTTCTTCTACCTGCGATTTTACAAGTGCTTTTAACTTATTATCAATCTTGGGTGATATTTTTTCAATCACACTATTGGTAATTATTTTTGTAAGCAGAGAAGAAGATGTCATATAAAATTCAAAAATCAATTATCCTTTTCTTGCAATTGCTTTTTTAGCTGCTGCTATAATATTGCTACTATCTAAACCATATTTTTTTAGCAGTTGTGCAGGAGTTCCACTTTCTCCAAAGCTATCATTTACCGCTACATATTCTTGCGGACAAGGGCAATGTTTCGCTGCTACTTGTGCTACACTATCTCCAAGACCACCATTTATTTGATGCTCTTCTGCAGTAACGATACACTTAGTTTTAGAAATACTTTTTACAATTGCATCTACATCCAATGGTTTGATAGTATGTATATTAATTACCTCTGCATTGATGCCTTCTTTCGCTAATTCTACTGCTGCTTGCATAGCCATCCATACCAAATGCCCGCATGCAAAAATACTTACATCCGTGCCTTCGTTTATCAATTGTGCTTTGCCAATTACAAAATCACTTCCATTTTCTGCTGTAAAATTTGGCCACTTTGGTCTGCCAAAACGCAAGTAAACAGGGCCTTGATGGTCGGCAATTGCCATAGTAGCAGCTTTGGTTTGGTTATAGTCGCATGGTACAATTACAGTCATCCCTGGCAACATTTTCATCATACCAATATCTTCTAATACTTGATGCGTTGCACCATCTTCGCCTAAAGTAAGGCCAGCATGGCTTGCACATATTTTTACATTTTTATCGCTATATGCAACGCTTTGGCGAATTTGATCATACACGCGGCTTGTACTAAAATTTGCAAAAGTAGTAGTATATGGTATTTTTCCTACAATGGCTAAACCCGCTGCAACGCCTATCATATTAGCTTCTGCTATTCCACATTGTACAAATCTTTCTGGAAAATCTTTAATAAAATTATTTAATTTTAAAGAACCAGCTAAATCAGCTGTAAGTGCAACAATTTTGGGATTGATTTTAGCAGCTTCGTAAATACCATCACCAAATCCTGCGCGGGTTTCTTTTTCGTTTTGTACTGGAAAATCTGCTAAAGTAGCCATAGATGTAAAATTTTGTGCAAAGAAAAGAAATTTTACTTACAAAGCTATAATGTTCTTTATCAAAAAGTTATTTTTTATTAGAAAAATCAACATGAGGTGCCAATGTTAGATTTTTCAATCCAGATGCTAAGGAATGAAGCCATCGGAAGGATAAATCTTATAATATTTACAACATCGGTACGATATTTATTTATCTCCAATATGGTATTAATTTCATAATTACTTCGAATAATACACACAATGATTCTCTATTTACTATCAATTTCAAATTCCAAGTGCATCAAGGATTCAATATCTCCCCATCAATCTTACAATTCTTTTTCTATTTGTAAAATAGGATTGCTAGCATGCGGTTTGGTATTTTCATTTACAGTACTCCAGTTATTGTTGTTTCTGCAAAATAATTTGCCAAATTGCTGGCCCATTGC
>Ga0114967_10002627_pt1 | contig 15009 bp, 8 predicted proteins | sample M_130628_MF_Meta_FD_92639 | JGI IMG/M metagenome (GOLD analysis project Ga0114967, IMG submission 92639) | Freshwater microbial communities from Lake Montjoie, Canada to study carbon cycling - M_130628_MF_MetaG | ecosystem: Environmental > Aquatic > Freshwater > Lake | place: Lake Montjoie... | reverse complement strand
TCCATCCGCACGAAAAGTAGCAGTTAACAAATAGCGTTTTGCAAAATCATAATTAACTCTTGCGAAACCAGATTGCAACGCATCATAACTGCGATTACCACCAATACCACCAAAATTTTGTCCAGCATCTAAATATCGTTGGCTAAAATCTTCATTAGGAAAATCACGCTTAGAAGCATAAAAGCCATCTCCATTAAATGTTTGTGCGGTATAACCAGCAACCGCATCAATTTTATGCTTACCGAAGATTTTATTATATGATAAGAAATATTCGCTCAATAGTGAATACCCTTCTCCAAAACTCCTAGAAAGAGAGTTATTAGCTCTTGCCCTTGTTTGGCCTCTTATGATTTCAGCAAAATTTCTATTTGTACCTTGACTTCCGTCTACACCAAGATTGGCTTTAAACTTCAATCCTTCCAAAATTTTATAATCTGCATTTACATTAGCTAGTAAACGTGTATTTATATTAGTTGCATCAACAGAATTAACTGTATAAATCGGATTGTTTATATCACCGAATTCATTTGCAGACACCTGTGAAGAACCCCAAGTACCATCATCATTTTTGATTGGTAAAAATGGCATGAAACGAACTGCACTCCAAATCAAACCATCCTGAGAAGAAAGTGTATTAAGACTGTTATCAGTTCCACGAGTCAATTGCAAACTCTGACCAACTTTTAAACGGTTGCCAATTTTATGATCAGAATTGATACGAAGGCTGTAACGTTTGAAATAAGAATTTTTAATAATTCCCTTTTCGTTGTATGATCCAGCAGAAATCATGTAAGATGATTTGGCAGAACCCCCTGTGAGGGATACATCAGTATTATTAGTTATACCATTTCCGAAAAGTTCATCCTGCCAATTGGTTCTTTGTACAAGATTATAGGGATTATTCCAAGCCTCAACCATATCAATACCATCATTGAGATAACGCTCTTTTTTTAACGTAACCAATGTTTTAGCATCCAATACATCCAATGTCTTACGAGCCTTAGACATACCAGTGTAGCTATTCACGGTCACTTTAAGTGGTTGCTCGAAGTTGCCTCTTTTGGTAGTTACGATAACAACACCATTGGCAGCCCTTGTTCCGTAGATAGCAGATGCTGATGCATCTTTCAAAATCTCCACAGAAGCAATATCATTCGGATTTACTGAGTTTAGATCTCCAGAAGGAATTCCATCAATAACAATCAATGGATCAGCATTATTTATAGTACCTGTACCACGAATACGGATAGAACCTGCATTACCAGGGCTACCACCATTACGTACTACGTTTACACCGGCAACCCTTCCTTGAAGTGCTTGTGTTGCTCCAGATACAGGAAGGTTTTGGATTTGATCTCCTTTAATAGAAGATACAGCACCAGTTACATCCTTTTTGGACTGGGAACCATATCCCACAACAACGATTTCGGAAAGTTTAGTAGAAGACAATGCCAACGAAACATCAATGGTGCTCTTACCACCAATTGCTACTTCGGTCTCAGCAAATCCAGTGCTAGAAAATACCAAACTAGCATCACCAGCTTGAAGACTAAGCTTGTACACACCAGTTGAACTGGTTGTTGTTCCTCTGTTAGACCCTTTAACGGTTACACTCACATTTGATAGAGGAGCACCTGTACTTTGATCAGTAACCTTTCCCGTTACTGAGCTTTGTGCCATGGCCACCTGGAAGGAAGCAACAGTCACAACTAAAGCAAAAAATCGCTTAAGCATGGAACGTAATTTCATAATTTTTAATTAAACAGTTAGTTATACAATATGGCAAAATCGGATTTTGCAGCGTAATATTACAACACCTTTACTATAAAGACAAATTCATTACTGAAAACGTTTTAGTAAGTTGCAGCCGTGAACAGACACATATTTTGTATTTAGTGCTGCTTACTTGACTTAAAAAATATAAATGTTAATATATAAATGTATACAATTAAATAACTTAAAAGTAACTACTCAAGAGAGAATCTAACCTACCCGTATTTGTATAGTTAATTGAGTCTATAGATAATATCTACCCGTTGATTTAGCCTTTTTGCAGACTCAACCCCCAAAGAATCGACCCTAGATTCCCAAACATAGAGCTTTTTGAGTTTGGGTAATGTAACCAATTGATTTATAGCACTATCTGAGACTGAAGTCCCATATAAATTCAAATATTCCACCTTGGGTAACCTATTTAACTCATCCAATCCTGCAGCAGTAAGCTTATTTCGGTTCAAATTCAACTTGTAAAGATTAGACAACCCACCAATGATTTTGAGGTCTTCGTCAGTGACCCCACAATTTATAAGCTGGAGCCAAACCAATTGGTCCTTTATGGGCTCAAGTAAGCTCAAATTAAGCTTTTCAGTTGTTGGCCCAGTATATTTGACCTCTAAAAGGTTATTAGACTCACTTATCGCATGTACCTGATAACCCGCTTTCAGCAAGTCAGACAATGCCTCTGAAGATGCTGGCTTTGCAGCATAGGAAAGAATAGCATCTCGGCCAAGCTGAAAGAAATCAGAAAAAAGATCTTGGATATGCTTATTCGGCTTCAAACTTGAAATCATCATATTACGCTGAGCACCTTGGTCAATCCACCATTCCAAAATGGCTACCTGATTTTCTGTTAGTGGCTTTTTGCCATCGGCAGGCATAAATTCTTTGTGGTTAGTTGGCAGGGTAATGCGCCTGAAAATCTCACTCGTCGCCGTATTTCCTGGAATGATGCCTGCCTTGGTTTTACCCCCTGCCAACATTTCCTCATAAGACGTAAGCAACAATCCCCCTTTTTTCTTTTCAGCATTATGACAGCTTACGCATTTAGATTGGATAATAGGTTGCGCAACATCTTTAAAGATATCTGCAGAATCTAAACTTGAAATGCGAGTAGCATGGTCCAACTTACTAGTAGAATCTGTTTGCACGAATGGAGCAAATTCCATTAAATAATCATCCCCATGTGTTAACGTACCACCCCAATGACCAGTTAATAAAAGAATTACTGCAATACTTGATAGCACTATTTTTTGTGTGATATTTCTATAAGAGGCAAGCCATGGCATGCGATAAAATGACATTATAAAACAACAAATGGAAAGAATAGAAAGGGTGATGCCCCCAATTTTATGCAAGGACAATATTTCCTCACTGTATCCACCACCAAGAGATAATATATATCCTGAAAGGGCAGACAAGACTGCACTCAATGCTGCCAAACCCCAAACAATGGGCAGTACAGCATGTAGAGCACCATTTGGCCTCCACTTCAAATAGATTTGAAAGATTAATGCAAAAACTAAAATGCCTATTGGCAAGTGCACAAACAATGGATGGAATCGACCAAAAAACATATATAAGTCAGGAACTTCTTGCATACTATAGAATCATAAAATTGATGACCAATAAAATTATTTTAACGGAAGTCCTGACAATTTTTTGCCATTGGTAGTTAGTATTTGAAACTCATGAATCCGATACCCACTATAGCTCCATACCATTTTCTTATTGTTATCAACCTCAAATAATTTAATCCCTTCGCTGGCGCCATAACTTGCAATAACGGTATTACCATTGATTAAACGTTGTGCACCACATGGATCACTGAATGGCTTTTCAGAAAAATCGTCATTTGATATTTTCCAAACTACTTTTCCTGCAGCATCAAATTCAACTACCTTATTGCCATGGGTAAGCGTAACCAATGTGTTGTCATTCTTCAGACGAATAGCAGTAAATGGCCAGTTCTCGGCAGCGCGTCCACCCAACTCAGGAAGATCAGATTTAAACATATTCACCACTTCACCGGTAGGAGTATATTCTTTAACACTAAATGCCAATAAATGTGGAACAAGGTAATTACCGTTAGGCAACTTACGGGCCATCCTAGTTTGCATATGGGTATTATCTGTCTCAGGAAGCAACGGCACAATCACTTTTTTATTCCCTTGTTGATCTACTTCAATCAGTTTAGGTTCTTTTCCAGATTCAGTAATTAACGTATTCCCATTCTCTAAACGTACTGCTGTTCCCAACTCATTCTCAGGAGAAGATTTCGCGTAGGTAAAAATCACTTCTTTATTTCCATCATATTCCTTCACTTCATCACCCCAACATATTAATACATTGCCATTAGGAAGCACATACCCATCGCGCGCACCAGGTTTTCCTGAATTCCAAATTTCTTCGCCTTGCTCTCCAATGATACCGGTAAAATCTGGACCAGCTATGAAAAAAGAATGGCGAATAGATGGCTTAGGATCATTAGGTAAATTATTAGCAGACAAGCCAGCCACTAACATTAATACGGCAATTGGTAAGAGATAAATTCTAGATCGTAAAGAGAGCATAATTGAGTTTTTAAATTAAAAAGTTATGCGAGAATATCCTTAACTACATTTCCATGTACATCAGTCAACCTAAAATCCCTTCCACCAAAGCGGAAGGTCAACTGCTTATGATCTACGCCTAATAAATGCAGCATCGTAGCGTGTAAATCATGGATGGTAACAGGATTATCAACAACACGGTATCCATAATCATCTGTCGTTCCAAAAATAGTCCCCCCTTTCACACCACCACCTGCCATCCACATACTGAATGCAGATGGATTATGATCACGACCATCTTCCCCTTGTGCAAAAGGTGTTCTACCAAATTCACCCGACCATACCACCAACGTTTCATCTAGCAAACCCCTTAACTTAAGATCTTTCAATAAACCTGCGATGGGCTGATCAACTGCATGAGCATTGTTTTCATGCCCGAGCTTTAAATTCACGTGTTGATCCCATCGGTCTGCGCCGTTGCCAACTGCAGGACAAGTCAATTCAATAAATCGCACACCGCGTTCCACCAATCGGCGCGCCATCAAACATTGTGCTCCATAACTTCTAGTATGAGGATCTTGAGAATCCAATCCATATAATTTTTTTGTCGCCTCTGATTCCTCTTTAAAATCCGTCAACTCAGGAATAGAAGATTGCATCTTATACGCCATCTCATAATTTGAAATAGCAGATTCCACTTCATCTGCAGCGCCTAGGGAACTCAATAACGTTTTATCACGACGCTTTAAAAAGGCTAACTTTTCTTCTTGAATACCTGCAATAGAATCAACTGGTTTGATATTGGCAATGGGTTCTGACCCTGTATGTAATATGGATGATTGAAACGCAGCAGGAAGAAAACCATTTTTAAAATTGTCTAAGCCACCAGGTGGAATTAATCCACCATCTAATAGTACATAGCCCGGCAGATTATTGTTTTCACTACCCAAACCATAATTTACCCAAGCACCCATACTTGGTCTTCCCTGTAATCCGCTACCCGTGTGTAAAAAATAATTCGCATTAGTATGCTCTGGGAAATTTGAAACCATTGAACGAATTAGTGCCATGTCATCAACACAAGTAGAAATATGAGGAAACAATTCACTCACATCCATTCCAGATTCACCATGTTTTGAAAAAGACCAAGGACTCTTTAATATCTTACCTACATTATTGAATTGAGTGGCATCTACTTTAAATAAGGTACTTGGATCTAAACCATTTTCTTTTGCTAGTCGTGGTTTAGGATCAAAGGAATCCACTTGGGATACACCACCATCCATATATAAGAAAATAATGTTCTTTGCCTTTGGTATGAATCCAGGAGCTGTTGAACCACGAGTTAGATGATTCATCAATGCATCTCTACCACCTGTTGCACTTGAACAAGATGGAAGCAAACTTCCGAACAAACTGACCATAGCAACAGAACCAAATCCACACTTGCATATATCAAGCATCTCTCTTCGAGATACCGGTCGCTGAATTGGATGTTTCGGGTATGTCATATCAATTTAAATAAATGAATTCTTTCAAATTAAATATAGAATGAATATAATCCTTCCAAACTAACATTTCAAGATTGCCCTTAACACGTTGTGAAACATAAGTATTTTTTAATTGCTTCATGTATTGTTGTGCATCTGCAATCTCTTCCTCCGAAGCATTTCGGGCAAGACTTCGTTGGTATACCCAATTCACTCTATCACTAAATTGATTTTGTTTTGTTGATAGTAAATTTTTTGCCATCACAGTAGCTTCTTGAATCACAAAAGGATCATTTAGCAATATCAATGACTGTGCAGGAACGTTTGTTACTGTTCTCCTCCCAAATGCTGTAGCAGGATTTGGTCGATCGAAGGTAGACATCACTGGATCGAGAAAATTTCTTCTTACTTCGATATAAATACTTCTTCGTTTATCGCCATCTATAGGACCAGAAGTATCTGGCTTACCTCGACCATTCATAAAAGATGTAATATGAACAGGTACTGGTTTTCCATACATAGATTGCTTTAACTCACCTGATGCTGCCAACATCGCATCACGAATGGCTTCTGCCTCAAGTCGACGCACAGGATAATGGGCTAGAAAAATATTTGAAGGGTCCGATTCCTTATCGTTATCATTTGTAACGGCTGATCGCTTAAAGGCATCTGAAAGCATTATCTCCCGAATCGTTTTTTTAATTGAGTAATGATCCCGTTGAAATTTAATGGCTAAATAATCCAACAGTTCAGGATGTGATGGCAACTTGCCTTGCATGCCAAAATTATCAACCGTCTCAACTATTCCTCTTCCAAACAAATGATGCCAAATACGATTGACCATTACCCTTGAAGTAAGCGTATTGTTTGGATCAATAATAGCATTAGCCAATTGTAAGCGTCCACTTCCATTAACGTTAAATTCAGGTTTAGAAACCTTCACAGCATGAATAAATGCCCTATTCACAGCCGTTGGAGATAATTGCATATGACTTCCTCGAATGAAAACAGGACTATTTTTGCCATAACCATCTACAACACCATCAAAAAATTCTATTGAATCTGTAAATGATTGTTGCAATTTTTTTCTGACTTCAAGTTGGCTACTTAAGTTAGAAAATTGACGTTCTAGTTTATTGGATTGAATTAGTGTATTGATAAAGCGAACATCAGATACTGTAATATTTTTATTAGTCAACGCATGCAATGATTGATCCAAATTAGAAGGCTGTTGAGGTATCTTTTTAAAAGATGTCTTTTCATTGTTATAGGATATTGCATACTGCGCTTCAACATAACTGCCCTTCTTCATTTTAAAAACATGATTTTCAAAAACCCCTGTTAAAATTTCTATATACGCTTTATGTCCTTTCCACATGGTAACATCAAACACATATTTTTTAAAACTGTCTGAATCAACATGCTGATCCATATTACCATAAATAGGATAAGAAATTAATTGAAAATTATCTATGACAATTCTAATGGAAGCATTCATGCCAGCTGCCATCACACCAATAAAATTTTTATCAATCTTAAAATCTGGAGAACGGAGTGCACCAAAAATTCCAGTAGTTAACTTTCTGCTGGACGCTTCCCCTTCTTGTAAAGCCATCAGTTTACCTTGCTCATTAAATAATGGGTCGCCAAGTGTAGTTGCATTACCAAACGCCATCCCATCTGATTTCCATCCACTCAGGTCTGCATTGGTAAAATCTCCCAATACAATAACACCAGTATCTATTTTGGCAGGAATAGGTGCAATTGATCTAATAGTTGAAGAAACTACATCGCGTTTTTTAAACCAAGTTGTAATGATATGTTTACGAATTGAATCATTCAATGCATTTAATTGCATGGCTTTCGGAATACTTGCACTATTAGTTGCTGGGATAGGAGAGAAGCGCGTACCCTCCATGATTCCATAGAAAGAATAATAATCCTTTGTACTAATTGGATCAAATTTATGATCATGGCAACGCGCACAAGAAACCGTTAACGCTTGAAATGTTTTAGCCGTTACATCAATCATGTTATCTATTCGGTCAGCTTCGTCTTTACGAATATCGACGGGACTATGCGTACCCTCTGCCATGGTATAAAAGACAGTCCCAAGAGCAGACTCATTTAGTTTCGTTTTTGCATTAATCCTTGGCTTATCCAATAAATCACCTGCAAGCTGCTCGCGCACCAATTGATCATAGGGTACATCATCATTGAATGCACGAATTAAATAATCGCGGTATCGCCATGCCCCAGAAATAGTATAATCAAACTCATGCCCCTTAGTTTCTGCATATCGAACTAAGTCCATCCAATGACGAGCCCACCGCTCACCATATTGTGGAGATTGTAAATAGTGGTCTACTATCTTGGTATACCCTTCTTTCGAATCATCTGCGATATATTTTTGAATTGCCTCTGGAGTAGGAGGGAGCCCCGTCAATATATAAGAAACCCGTCTAATCAATGCATTTTTATCTGCTTGTCCCTGAGGATCAATATCGTTTTCCTTCAATTTCTTTTCGATGAAATAATCAATAGGATTTCCTGAATATTTTTTTACCTCTTCAGTTTCATTTGGTGCAATAAATGCCCAATAAGGCTTCCACTCAGCCCCTTGATCAATCCATTTTTTCAATAAGGCAATTTCCCTTTCTGTTAGCTTCAGTTTAGATTCAGGCGATGGCATCAAAACCTCTGGATCCTTATGATTGATGCGGTACAAAAGCAGACTTTTTTCTGAATGAATAGGGTCAATAGCCTTTTCTCCATTTTTGGTTAAGGCTGTTGCCCCTTCGTAGGTATCAAGACGAAGATTTCCCTTTCGACTACTCGGATCTGGTCCATGACACAAATAACATTTTTGAACCAAAATTGGCCTAATATCATAATTGAAATCTACCTTGTCTGCAATCGCTGGTGAATAGGATTGTTTACATCCAACAAAAGCATATACAAAAAACAATACTGCCCCTATCGTAAAAAAAATATACTTATTTTTCATGCAAGTAACCGACATAATTGACCTAATAATTCATTTAAATTAGCGAAAATTTTACTTATATATAACTGAAATTGAAAAGTAAAACACACTAAATTTAACTTCAAGAGCATTTCTAAAATTTCAAACTTAACTCATGGTTAAAATTGGCATTCTCGGATTAGGTAGAATCGGGAAACTTCATCTCGAAAATCTCTGTACTAGAATTCAAGGTGTTGAGGTAATTGCAGCCATGAACCCATCTGAAGAAGGAAGAAAATTTGCTGAAAAATTCAATGTGCCATTGATTACGTCAAATGCAGACGCAGTAATTAACCATCCAAGCATTGATGCTATACTGATTTGCACTTCTACCAACGTGCATGCAGATTATGTCATTCAATGTGCTAAAGCAGGAAAAGCAATTTTCTGTGAAAAGCCACTTGACCTCTCTCTTCAGAAAGTACGGGAGACATTATCCATCGTAAAAGAAGCAGGCGTTCCATTGATGCTTGCCTTCAATCAACGCATGGACCCTAACTTCCAAGAACTTAAACAAACTATTGTTGAAGGAAAACTTGGGAAACTTCGATCCATACACTTTATTAGCAGAGACCCCGCACCTCCTCCCATACCGTATATCAAAGCTTCAGGCGGATTGTTCATGGATATGACCATACACAATTTTGATATGGCAGGCTATTTAGTAGATAACGAAGTGGAAGAAGTATTTGCAAGAGGATTTAACTTAATAGACCCAGAAATTGGAAAGGCAGGCGATATTGATACAGGATATGTTATGATAACATTTAAAAATAAGGTTACTGTAATTATCGAAAGCAGTCGAAATGCTTGCTATGGTTATGACCAACGAATCGAGGTATTTGGTTCTGAAGGAATGATGAAAGCAGAGAACCCGCTCAAAACAACGAATCAATTTATCGGGAAACACGGTGTACAGTTATCACGTAATCTTGATTTTTTCATTGATAGGTATGAAGAATCCTATTTATTGGAAATGACAGCATTTATTGAAGCATTACAGCAAAACAAGCCAATGCCTATAACAGGTGAAGATGGACTAAAATCAATGCTACTCGCCTTGGCTGCAAAAAAATCAATGCTTGAAAATAGAATTGTAAAACTGAGTGAAGTGGATGTATAAAATCACTGAACTGTTTTCAAGTGTTGAATGGATTTCAAAAATTTAATTGAATACCAGTTGAATAATTATATGAAAAGGAGTTTATGGGTACAACACGCTTTGTATCTTTTATTTGATCCCAATGCAATATAAAATTCAGGTGCTTGCTTGCAGTGAGATATAGATTGGTTTCAAAATACCATCGAGGTTGAAAAAAATGTCCGGACAATGGAAATTGTAAATAAGTGGAAGATACAATATCAACCACTGAAGATATTTGCCAAGAAGCCTTAGTATATGTGTTAAGTCTAAATAACTGCCTAGTTATTTCTGGATGGAATAAAGGCACCAATTCGTCTTTAACCCCTGACCAACCCCATTTCTCCCACTCACTAAAAACACCAATACCAGAATACAAATCATTTTTGTGTAAGTCGAACCATTTAACCCTCATATTCGCTCCAGTTAAATAACGATACTGCATACCCCATGAACCATTCCATTGGTATTGTACAAATTCTTCAGGACTTAATTTTCGATGGTCTCTATCTCGAAATCTTACATGCAACATCCCTTGGTTCTGAATTGTAGCATGATCATTGAATATAGCATTATCCTTAAAGACAAGTAATAATGTATAATTAGATTTAAAATTTCTGTAGACTTCAACATCAGACTTAGTCTCAACTACACTTTGCTTTTGCTTATTCGCAGATAATGATAAGCTAGTTATCAGCTCCCACTTTTTTGATGTACTATCTGGTATAATCTCTCGATCAATATTAAGAATTTGTGCTTCTAGCAAACCATTATATAAAATAATTATACAGAGTATGATACAATAACGAAATTGAAACATTACTCAATTTATATATTATCTCTACCTTATCCAAAGGTTTAATTCAGAATACCTTTAGCAATTAATGAGAAACGCTTTTCTCTCCAGCGCTAATGTCGATTGGAAGAATATTCTGCTTTGGAGGTATAGGACATGTTGCAAAAGTGGTAAATGCGCAAGGAGGATTGAATGCTTTATTAAAATCTATGTATGTATTCCCATTTTGATCAGGTCTAGGAACATACATAAACCTACCTGTTTCGTATGTCTCTAACCCATTTGTATTGTCCCCAAAAATAACAAACAAATCACCCGGTCCTTCATCTAATACATCAAGGCTGAACGATACATTATTAATGCTAAACCTAAGTTTGCCAGGAGATTGCTGCTGAGTCGTTTGCCCGAGTACATTTGTGATAGCAATTGTAGAATAAAGTGAAGGTTCAAAAAAAGCGTTGATATTCCATTTCGGATCGATACTATAGCGATTGATATGAGTTAAGGCATTTAAGGCTGGGCTATTTAAATTACGAAAACGAATCCCAATTTTATCTTCTCTTTTTATGATATTCCATTTGAATGATTTGTAAGACAAATATGGATTAGTCGCAGAGTCACTATGAAATACAGCTAAGTTTTGAATATGTTTATCCTTCAACATCACATCATTTCCTTCAGCAGTTATCCAATCGACTCTATTTAATGAAACAACAAATGTTCCTAAACGCTTTGGAAAATCTGAATGACTAAATATGATATCATTTGTAGAATCACTGCCAAAATTATTGTTGCCTTCTTTTAACCAAAATAACCCAGCAAGGTTTACCCATCCATTGGCAGCCTTTAGTGCATCAATTCGTTTACCATCCCACAATTCGATTTCCTTTTTGTAGGCTCGTTTAGAAACTTGTGCATTCAATTCCTGTTGAGCTAACAGGATAAAACAAAAAAGGAGCAGAAGTCTAAAACCTAATTTCATCAATACGTATTTATACAAAGATACTTAAATATAATAGTATGCAATATTAGTAGACTAAATAATTTATTTTTAATACTCCCCTTATTGAAAGCAAGCGAGTTCTTTGATAAAGACTTTACCATCAGAGTTGATTACGTCCAATTTTACAGCTTCAAATACACCCTCAACAACTTCAATTCGCTTATGACCAACGCTTGTACCTTTATTTAATAATTTCCAAACTCCGTTCACTTTCCCTGAGAGTGTATATTCTCTTATCCGCTCTCCTTTAGAAATATCTTCCATCAGTACTATACGTGATACCTGCTGAGGCAAAGCAAATGTGATATTAACTGATTTCCCTTGATTAAACTTTTTTGCAATGGGATGGGCATATTTAGCTGAAATTTCGTGTCCAAATTCCTCAAGTCTCTTTACATCTACATCAGGAACCAATCCACGATCATCAACAACAACCCCCAATAACATATTCGTATTTCGTCCAACACTTTTACTATGCTTATCAACGAGTTCATCAATGCTGCGAAGTTGATCATCTTCATTTTTATGCCAAAACCAACCACCTTGAAAAGATGAATTTAACCGTAATGGAAAATCAGATTCGCCCGGACACCAAAATAGTCCCTTCGGATTTCCATTTAACCCTTTGATCTCTACAACCCCAGATGATGATGTGGTGGAATCTGCCACAGACCAACATGGATAAGGGGCAACACCTTCTTCATTTCCTACCCAACGAATATTATGATCATGACCATATGGCCCCTGAAATGCAATGGCCTCAGGTTGTTTATCCTTTAACATAGACAATACATCAAAGCCACCTTTTTCTGGAGGCAACACTCCTCCATCAAACCATACCTCAAACAACTTTCCATAATTTGACCATAATTCAGTCAACTGAGTACGTACAACCTCATTGTATTTATGTTGCTCCTCTTCATTCCCAGAAACTACTTTCCCAGGATTATCTACTTGCAAATATCCATTCGCAGTAGTGCTCGCATATATACCTGGTCTTAACCCATATTTAGTACAGGAAGCAATAAAATCTTTTACGATATCGCCTTGACCATTTCTCCATGGAGTATTTTTTACACTGTAAGCATGTGCTGAAGTAGGCCAGAGACTAAAACCACTGCAATGTTTAGCAACAAGAATAGCATAGGTAGCACCTGCAGCTTTAGACGCTTTAATCCATTGATCGGTATTCAATTCAGTTGGATTGAAAACAGAAAGGGAAGGATGATAACTCCAATCGTTTCTAAAATCATACGATGGTTCAAAAACAGGCATGTCAAAATGAATCAATACACCAATTTCTGCATCAGCCCATTTCAGTTGAGCGTCAGTGGGTAAAACAGATTGGGCATGGACAGATGAAATAAAAAAGAATAGAATGAGTAGAGCAGTTTTCATACTAGTAATTAAAAATATATAAAAAGGTTAACTATGAATTTTACCATTTAGTCTCGAAAAGAAACAACTTCTGGTTATTTACACCCAGTAACAAACCTGATTTATTATTAGGCAACTTTATAGATTTAATATCCCTGATTTCTCCATTTAACTTCTCAAATGAAGTAGGTAATGGCATTACCACTTGAAAATTACCTTTATTATTTCCTATACCTAGTGTAAGCGCCATACCATCATAACGACCTTCAAACGGTGTAGTTCCAAAAAAATTACCTCCAGCAAGAATATCCTTTACTCCATCACCGTTAAAGTCACCTACTTCAAACGAAAATATGGGTGCCCATTGAAATGATGCAGGCAATGGCATTGGAATATAATGTCCTTTACCATCATTTAATAAAAGAGTAGATGCGAGAGTAGAAGCACTAAATACTTTAGCTCCTTCTAACTTCTCTCCAAAAATTTCTTCAATGGTTTTTCCAGCCATTGAGCCATAATCGAGAAATTTCTTTCTGATATAAGGAAGTTGTCGTTCTATATCTTCTTTATTTAAAAAAGGGAAATACTGTGTGCCCTTAGCGATAGCCAAAATTTGGTCATCCTTCCCAATATGGTTTATATCCTTACTGTACATTTTAAGTGGATATCTCTCTTTGGCAATCAGCTTACTATTCAACCCATAATTACCCAATAAAAGATCGTCAAATCCATCGCCATTAATATCGGCCGATTTCATAGAAGACCACCATCCAGTCAATGCCTCGTCGTTATTCGTCAAAGTAGATTTAACTAACCTACCCTGATTATTTTTAAATAGAGTAGGCTTCATCCATTCGCCAACAATAACCAAATCAAGCCAATTGTCATGATCTATATCAACCCAGCTCGCATCAGTTACCATCCCTAGGTTCTGCAAGCTATTACTGATCGCTTGTGTTGAAAAGGTGAATTTACCTTTACCATCATTCAGTAATAAATAAGAAGTTGGGGTCTTACTATAATTTTTTGAAATAGATCTTCCACCAATAAACAAATCAAGATCGCCATCATGATCAACATCAGCTGATCGAACAACCGATTTATTTTCATACATATCAGGCAAGCCCTTACTTCGTGTAAAATGAGCGTGACCATCATTCAAGTATAATCTATCACTTAATAATGGTGTAATTCCTGAATATACATTCCCTCCACTAACGACGTAAAGGTCCAAATCACCATCTCGATCAGCATCAAGAAAAAGTGCGTCAACATCTTCGTTATTTTTATCTTGTACAAATACAGTACTATCCGAAGAAGTTTTAAATGCGCCATTCTTTTGTTGTAAAAAAATTGAACCTGCCTGATTTTTTGCACCACAAACAAAAAAATCTTCTAGCCCATCCCCATTAACATCTCCTACAGCAAGCTTAGGACCTTGAGTTGAGAGCTCATGCGGGATAAACCATTGATCATTAAAATCAAAAAAATCATCCTCTTCATGCTTAAAATTAGTCCCCAATTTTTCAGAAATATCCGATAATATAGGATTATCAACTGAGTGTAAGCTATGGGTAACAAAATCACGTTGATTTATAAGCAATTGATTATTCGGTTGTTTATACTGGATAGTTAGTAAACTATCGCAATGAATATTTTTTAACACTTGATAATAATTATTCGGCCAGATTATCAAAAGACTATCTATAATTTTTTTGCCACCTAAACCAAAATGTAAAACTGGCTCACCACTGCTCATAAAACCTCGCGTGGTTTGGACTTGCTTGAAATAAACATCTTCTTTTGAAAATAAAAATACCTTAGCCCCTATAGCAAATTTATTTGGCTG
>Ga0114967_10002626_pt1 | contig 15015 bp, 14 predicted proteins | sample M_130628_MF_Meta_FD_92639 | JGI IMG/M metagenome (GOLD analysis project Ga0114967, IMG submission 92639) | Freshwater microbial communities from Lake Montjoie, Canada to study carbon cycling - M_130628_MF_MetaG | ecosystem: Environmental > Aquatic > Freshwater > Lake | place: Lake Montjoie... | reverse complement strand
TTTAAACCAACTCAAAAGAAATTTTCCAGACTCAACTGATGGGAAATACTTTTTTGATATTGGAACAATAACGATTGACGGGACCACAAAAGAAATGGCTCCACAATTTAAATCTTATAAATCATACGGCGGTCCGGGAATGGCTTTTTTATCTTTACTTGTACCTGGACTAGGTAAATCCGTAATCACACATTCGGGGAAAGGTTTAAGTACTTTAATACTTACTGGGGGCTTTGCAGCTGGAGGCCTATTTTTAAAAAATAAAGCTGATGCTCATTACAATAATTACATGATTTCTAAAAACCAAGCAGAAATGGATTCATATTACGAGAAATATAAAAACAACATGATAGGCATGAAGTTATCTCTTGGAACTGCTGCTGCAATTTGGCTTTGGGATATTTATACTGTTTACCAACAGGGGAAATATAATAAAATGAAAGAGCAAAAATTGACACCTTCTATATCATTTACTCAAAATCAAAAAAACATCAATCTTGCTATTCAAATCAAATAAACAAATTATGAAAAATTACATACTGTCTACAATAATCATCTTGTCAATGTCTAATTGCACTAAAGAACGTTTAAATAAATTTGACATTAAAGCTAAAAATGGAGCCCAGGATACTCGTATCGGCTTACAAGATTTTAAAGTAATTAAAGACGACAATGGCAATGGAATAGTGAATGTTAATGAGACTGCTTACATACAAATTTTTTTAAAAAATGATGGCCCTGCATATGCATCAGAGGTAATGGCAACTTGTGTCCCAGAAAATACTCAAGCCACATTTACAGGGGTTGCCAATATGATAAAAGTAGGGGGATCATATGTTATCAGTCCTTCATCAAAAGATATTTTAATTCAGCAATTCACTACAAACCTTGGAGTAGGTTATACCTTTGTAATCAAAGCAGGGTCTAATCAGACTAATGAGAAATTAAAAGTAAAGTTAAGTTACAATGTTAGGAATGTAAATGGATATAACGATTGGGCAGCTTCATCGAATTTAACTTATGAAAGCACTATTTTAATACCGGTTTACCAATAAGATTCCCAGAAGTATATTTTTTATTACTCTTATCACTAACAAAAATGAAAATCTACTTTCAAACAACAGTATATTGGATTAAAGAATAAGATTCTCGAAAATGTAGGATTTAACTAGGTCAGTTTATACCATAAAAAAAGGACTTGTTTTTAACAAGCCCTTTGTGATTCCGTTGGGATTCGAACCCAAGACCCCATCATTAAAAGTGATGTGCTCTACCAGCTGAGCTACGAAATCAACTCCCTTTCTTTACGATTGGAGTGCAAATGTATAAAAATAATTTAACTTACAAACCAAATTAGTAAAGTATTTTTGCAATTCATGAATAATTTTTTTGAAAACAAAGTAGTTTTAATAACCGGCGCAACATCTGGTATAGGGAAAGCCTTGGCTATTGATTTTCTTTCAAAAGGTGCGAAAGTCGCTATTTGTAGTAGAAATGCCGATACTTTATTGTCATTTTCAACTGAAATTAACAGCAACAATTTACTTACCGTACAGGCTGATGTTAGCAATGAAGAAGATTGTAAAAATTTTATAGAAAAGTCAATGAATGCATTCCATGCTATCGATATTTTAATCAATAATGCAGGAATAAGCATGCGGGCTATGTTTCAAGAGGTGGATTTAACTGTTTTAAAACAATCAATGGATATTAATTTTTGGGGAACAGTATATTGTACAAAGTATGCTTTGCCCTATATTTTGAAGTCTAAAGGCAGTATTTTAGGCATTTCATCCATTGCAGGTTACAAGGGATTGCCTTGCAGAACGGGTTATTCCTCTTCTAAATTCGCGATGCAAGGATTTTTAGAATCCTTACGAATTGAACTTTTAAAAACAGGTGTCAACGTTATGTGGGTTTCTCCAGGCTTTGTGTCAACAAATATCAGAAATACGGCATTAAATGCAAGTGGAAATGCACAAAGTGAAACTCCTTTGAATGAAAATAAGTTAATGAGTGCTGAGGAGTGCGCTTCAATTATTTTAAAAGGGATAGAAAAACGAAAAAGAACCATAATAATGTCTACTCAAGGAAAGTTAACCGTATGGATAAACAAATTTTTCCCTTCCTTTGTAGATAAGCAAGTGTATACTCATTTCGCAAATGAACCCGATAGCCCATTAAAAAATTGACAATTGTCAGGAATACAAAAAGTAGTTAGTAGAAAGAATTTAGAAACACAACCATAAATTATGTTAGATAGAAAAATAGAACCGAAAATATTTTCACCCGTAGATTTCGATTACCATTTACCCGATTGCAATTCGATCGTTTTTCAAAATGGCATCAATGTGCATTATTTTTCTGACGACTTACAACCTGTAATGCAACTCGAAATGGTTTTTAAAGCAGGGCTTTGGTATGAAAATCAAAATGGGATTGCTCAAGCAACAGCAGGGCTTTTGAAAAGTGGAACCTCAAAAATGACCTCTTTTCAAATCAATGAAATGTTTGAGCAATATGGCGCATCCGTAAAAACGGTGGCCGGTCCCGATTTCGCTTCATTAACCATAAGTTGTTTAACAAAACACCTTTCAAAAGTACTTCCTGTAGTTGCTGACATGCTTGTGGATACTCAATTTCCGCAACATGAAATAGATATTTTTATTCAAAATGCAAAGCAACGATTGTCGGTACAATTATTAAAAAGTGATTTTGTAGCCAACCGAAAAATTGATGAATTTCTTTTTGGAATACAACATCCTTATGGAAAATATTCTGTAATTAAAGACTACGAAGCCATCAATCAACAAGCCTTATCAAATCACTTAAAAACATATTACTCGAATAACAACTGCTCTATTTTTATTGCAGGCAGTTTTGCAGATTCTGATATTGAACTTATTAATCAACATTTTGGGAAAACAAATTGGAACAATGAAAATACAATTGTGGAACCAATTTTTGAAGCTCATTCAACAATCGAAAAGAAACATCGAATCAATAATGATCAGAAAGGTGTGCAAGGCTCAATAAGAATAGCCAGTCATTTTCCGAATAAACACCATGAAGATTTTTATCCAATGATTGTATTAAATACAATTTTGGGTGGCTATTTCGGCTCACGATTAATGAGCAATATTCGTGAAGACAAAGGTTATACGTATGGAATACACAGCTACATGTACAATCAGGTTAATCAATCGGCATATTTAATAACAACCGAAGCGGGCAAAGATGTATGTGAAGCTGCCATCAAAGAAATTTACTATGAAATGGATGTTTTGAAAAATGAATTGGTAGATGCTGAAGAGTTAGAACTTGTGAAAAATTATTTATTAGGTACTATTTTAGGTGATTTAGATGGTGCTTTTCAAATTATGCAACGCTGGAAAAGTTTAATTTTAAATGGCTTTACCAAAGAGCGATTTAATAAAAATATTGATCTCTACAAACACATTACTCCCGAACAATTGCAAGCCTTAGCTAATAAATATTATCAGCAAGAAAATTTTTATGAATTAGTGGTTATATAATTGTTTAAAGCCTTGCTAAAAATGGCAATGCTTATCCTTTTTTGACAACTGAAATTATTTTTAATTTTAACATATAGTAACCACATTGCAAACGAACAATTATTACATTTGTAAAGTGAAAAGGTTTCTATTTGTTGTATTGTCTTTTATAGTAGCATCTCAAGTAGATGCTCAATTAGTATTTAAAGGAACGATTATAGATTCTGCAAAAAACATTACAATCAATTCTGTGCGTGTAGAAAATTTATCTACTCACCAAGGAGACTACAGTAATTTAGATGGCTTTTTTTCCATTGAAGGCAAAGAAGGCGATTACATTATATTTTCATATTTAGGATTTAATAATAAAGTGATTCGATTAAGCTCAAGCTTCAATAACAGCAATCAAATAATTAAAATGACCGTTAAAACAGTGGGCTTAAAAGGTGTTACAATTAAGCAAGGGCCCACTCAATACCAAACGGATTCGGCTAAAAGAGCTGACATTTACAAAGATGCATTTGAATATACGCAATCAAAATCGGCAATGTCTCCAATTACGAGCCTATACCAAATCTTCTCAAAGAAGCATAAAAACATGCGCCACTTTCAAGATCAAATTGTAGACATTGAAAAACAAAAATTTATTGGAACCAGATACAGCGAAGAGCTTACAGCACAAATGACAGGTTTAAAAGATGATGCATTGATAAAATTTATGCAGGCCTATCCTATGGAAGTTGAGTTTGCAAGAGCAGCTTCTGATCTTGAAATTAAAATGTGGATCAAATATAATTTTCAAGAATATTCAAAAAAGAAAAATTAGCATGTAAATGTTCGTTCAATTTTTACAATCAATTTAAAAAAGAGTCCATTCTACTCGAATAAATAATTGAACAATTCTTAAACGTTTAATAATAGGCTTTAGTAAAATATATTAACCTTGTTTAATTTATCTTTGCATAAAAGAAAATTACATGAAAACGCTTATCCTCGTACGACATGCAAAATCTGATTGGAGTCATTTACATCAAAATGATTTCGATAGAGAATTGAATGAACGAGGTTTGAGAGATGCACCTATGATGGGCAAGCGATTGTTGAATAGAAATATCCATGTAGATTTATTGGTGTCCAGTACAGCAAAACGTGCTGCAAAAACAGCTAAATTAATTGCAAAAGAATTAAAATATGCATCCGGTGAAATTCAATGGGAAGACTCCTTGTATCATGCCCCACCTACTATTATTCAAGATAGCATTTTTAGCATTTCAAATAAAATAAATACGTTGATGATTGTTTGCCACAATCCGGGTATAACTGATTTTATAAATTTGCTAACGAATAATTTATTAGAAAATATGCCTACTTGTGGAATATGTACATTGCAATTTCCTATTGAAAAATGGGAAGATTTTCCTACAGCAAAACCACAATTATTATTTTATGATTTTCCTAAAAATAGCATCTAATAATTGATATTTCCTAAACGTATACCACAATTCATTTTTTGCAAATAGAAAGCCCGGTTTCCCATCAAGAAATCCTAATTTAAAAATATAGTTTCGAAGAAAACCAAAATATGGACTTAAATATAACTTAATAAAAGTTGGCTTTTTAGTTGATTTACTTGCGAAAAGGTGTGCATATTTTTCCAATCGTTGCACATGTTCTTGTGTGGTATTATAAGAAAAATGATAGGCAAATCCCGTTAATTTTTTTATCTGTATCTTTTCTTTAAAAATTACATTTTCATGTACTTCTTCTTCATTCCAATATCCAATTTTTCTATTAAAAATACGCAGTCTATATTCATTGGCAACGGCACCGTAATTTAATTGTTTGCCGCAGTACATCATTTTCCGTTGTATTGCAAAGGATTCTGTTTCTTTCATTTCATTTGAAAACAAATGAATGATTTCATTTCTCAAATCCTCATTGATTACTTCGTCTGCATCTAAGCTTAATATCCAGTTGTATTTTGCCTTTGAATTGCCTTCGTTTTTGGTACCTGAATAGCCTTTCCATGTAGTTTGCAAAACAGTTGCATTCATTGATTGAGCAATCTCAATGGTCTTATCGGTGCTGCCGTTATCTACAATTAAAACATCATCTGTTAAACCAATTAAGGGTTGCAAACATCGAGCAATATTTTGCGCTTCATTTTTAGTTAGTATAACAATGGACAACGGTAGCATATCGGTAAAATTAAATTTTATTGTATATTTAACCACAATAAAATTAAAAATAATGGACAAACCAGTTATAGCAGAAAAATTTCCGATAGCAGTTACTGTTGAAAAAGATAAAAATTATGCATGGTGTACTTGCGGATTGAGTTCAAAACAACCATTTTGTGATGGTAAACACAAAGAAATTGAAGGCATGCCTTACAAACCATTGGTTATGAAGTTTGAAGAAGAAAAAGAAATATGGTTTTGTCAGTGCAAACACACCAAAAATGCACCTTTTTGCGATGGTTCTCACAAAGAATTGTAGAAAATAATTACCAACATTTATTCTCAAAGTATATTTGCATTTCATGACTATAGATGTTGTAAATACAATCCAGTTAGAAAAAATATTTTTAGACTTTCCTGTAGAATTATACAAGGATGATAAAAATTATATTCGTCCTTTAAATAAGGATATTGAAGAAGTGTTTGATAAAAAGAAAAATAAATCTTTCAAACAAGGCGAATGTGAACGTTGGTTATTAAAAAATAACGAAGGCAAATACATTGCTCGATTGGCAGTATTTGTCAATAAGAAATATGCGCAAGAACAGCCCACAGGAGGCATTGGTTTTTTTGAATGTATCGATAATCAAGATGCTTGTAATTTTATCTTAGACAAAGCAAAAGAGTGGATGTTAGAAAGAGGGATGGAAGCTATGGATGGCCCCATTAATTTTGGAGAGCGGGATCGCTGGTGGGGATTATTGGTGAATGGTTTTGAAGAGCCTTTATATGCCATGAATTACAACCCAACTTACTATCAAACATTGTTAGAAAACTATGGCTTTAAAGCCTATTTCCATCAATTGTGTTTTGGCTTGAGTACGAAAGTTCCATTGAGTGAAAAAATGACGCGTTGGCACGATTATTATGAAAAGGATCCAAACTTTACTGTTGAGCATATTAAAAAAAATAACATTGATAAATATGCGAATGACTTTACCATTATTTACAATAAAGCTTGGGCTAAACATGGTGGTGGAAAAACAATTGAATTTAAACAAGCCAAATTAATTTTTAGTAAAATGAAACCTATAATTGATGAAAAAATAACTTGGTTTGTTTATCATAAAGGCGAGCCAATAGGCATGTGGATTAATATTCCAGATTTAAATCAATATTTTAAACACTTCAATGGGAAATTTGGTTGGATGCAAAAAATTCATTTTTTATATTTAAAAATGACTGGCGCATGCAAACGTTTTGTAGGCGTTGTATATGGCATTGTGCCTGAGTTTCAAGGAAAAGGAACAGATGCCTATATGATAGGTGAATGCACTAAATACGTACAACCTAGCCAACGTTACCACAATTATGAAATGCAATGGATCGGTGATTTCAATCCTAAAATGGTTAATTTAGCTAAAAATTTAGAAGCCAATGAAGTGCGCCGTTTAACTACGTATCGTTATTTATTTGACCGCACAAAAGAGTTTAAACGACATCCTATATTGAGTTAATTTCCTGTATTAAAAAATACATTTCACTTTGAAATCAATACTCAAATATACTTTTTCAATTTTCATTTTTTGGTTGCTTGTGTTTTTTATCAACCGACTATTTTTTGTTTGGTATCAATGGCCAATTGGAAACAGAATTCATTTACAAACCGATTTACTCAATGCATTTTACAAAGGGTATAAATTAGATTTTGCAACAGCAGTCATGTATTCTTTATTGCCGCTGCTTTTACAGATTTTGTATTTTATTACTGAGAAAAAAATATTTAAAAATGTCGCCTTGTTTTTAATGGGATTGTTTTTATTTATTTATGCCGCCACAGGCATTGGCGATGCTGGATTGTACAAAGAGTGGAATGCAAAAATGAACTTACAAGCACTTGAGCATTTCAAAAATCCTTCTGAAGTATTTGAAATCATTTCATTCAAATTGCAATTGTCTTTTTTACTCATGTTGTCGGTGTTTACGATTCCATTTTATTATGCTTATAAAAAAACAACCCATTCACATATTCAATTAGAAGAAAAATCGACTGCTAAAAACAGGTTTTATAAATCGATTACTTATTTTTTAATCGCTACGGGTGTAGGCGTAATTATTATCCGAGGTGGCCTTACAGGAATTCCGATGAACCAAAGTGCCGCTTATTTTAGTAGAGATGTTTTGGCAAATGATATTGCCGTTAATCCATTTTATAATGTTTTACAAGACTTAACCATTAAACAAAACATTCCTGATGAATCAATTTATAAATTCAGAAGCAATGAAGAGGCTCAAAAATTAATAGCAGAGGATTTTATAGTTGAAAAAGACAGTACGATTGCTGTTTTAAATACCAAGAGGCCCAACATAGCGATTATTTTTTTAGAAAGTTGGAGTGCAGACAATGTGGCTGTTTTAGGTGGTATAGAAGGTTGTACTCCTCAATTTAACAGCTTGAGTAAAGAAGGATTATTGTTTACAAAAGCATACAGCAATTCCTACGTTTCAGATCAAGGAATTCCTGCTGTATTGAGTGCATATCCATCGGTAAGCAGAGTGGCAATTGTTAATCAACCAGCCAAAGTGCCTTCGTTGCATTGCATCAGTGAAGATTTACTTCCATTCAGTTATAGGAGTTCGTTTATGTTTGGAGGGGATTTAATTTATGGGAATTTACGAGGCTATTTATTAGAGAAAAAATTTGTAGATTTAAAAGAAGATATCGATTATCCTCAGTATCCGAAAGGCAAATTAGGAATACATGATGAGTTTATGTTTCCTGAATTTTTAAAAACATTAAATGAAGCGAAATCCCCTTTTTTGAATTGCTTTTTTACCACCAGCACTCACATGCCCTATGACTATCCTGGGAAAATAAATTGGCGGTCTGCGGCAAATGATGTTGAAAAACAATATACCGAATCTGTACATTATTCCGACAATGAATTAGGAAAATTTTTCACCGAAGCAAAAAAACAAGCTTGGTATCAAAACACCTTATTTATTGTAGTAGCTGATCACAGCCATAATACCATTAAACAACATGAGGCAATTGCACCTGCACACCATCACATCCCTTTATTGTTTTTGGGAGGTGCTTTAAAACCAGAATGGAAAGGAAAAACATGGGATAAAATTGTATCTCAATTAGACATTCCTTCAACCATTTTACATCAAATGGAATTGCCTTCAAAAAATTATGTTTGGTCACGAAATATTTTCAATCCCTATACCCCATCCTCTGCATATTATGTTGTTTTTGGTGCGGTAGGTTATATCAATGACGCTGGCAGCGCAGGCTCTCATCAACAAAGTAGCTACATTCTTCATTCTAAAAATTTAGATACAATGCAAGCCATAAAACTCAATAATAAAGCAACTAGTTTTCAGCAATTAGTTTATGAAGATGTGAAAAATAGAAAATAACTTTAGTGGCATTTAAAATAATCGAACGGCTCTAAACAATCATTACATCTGTATAAAGATTTACAAGCAGTAGAGCCAAATTCACTAATTACTGAGGTATTTTTAGACTGACAAATAGGACATGGTACAATTAAATCTTCAATAGATATATATTCATTTGATTTATTTTGAGGAGGAGCAATTCCATATTCATTTAACTTTCGTTTTCCATTTTCAGTCATCCAATCGGTAGTCCATGCAGGCGATAAAATTTCTGTAACGCTTACATTTTTTACTCCTTGAGCTAGCATTTCGATTTTTACATTCATTGCAATCATTTGCATGGCAGGACAACCACTGTACGTAGGAGTAATTAAAATTTCAACAGTTTCATTTACTTCATTGATGATTACATCCCTTACTATGCCTAAATCTAAAATAGACAATACAGGAACCTCAGGGTCAGAAACATTTTCTAAATAAGAATATATTTTTTCTTTTGAAACCATTATCTATTTTTAATACATCGAAATTTGAATATCGATTATTACCACTCCGAATTTGGATATGTTTTTTGCATGTATTGCAAATCAGCTAAAATAAAACCTAAATATTCAGTATGAATTCCTTTTTTACCACCTGATTGAAACCAACCTTTTTCATTTGATAATGGGAAAGAGAGAGTAGCTTCTTCAATTGTTTCAGCTATTTTTTGTTGCCAAACATCTTTAAGAGCATCGAGATTGGGTGCAATTCCTTGTTCAATCATTTCTAACTCAATATTACTTGGTGCAAAAAGTTCTCCAGCATATTCCCAATGCTCTGCAATCGCATTTTGCATTTTTTGTTTGCTTTCATCGGTACCATCGCCCAAACGAACAACCCACTCGCTGCTAAAACGCAAATGATAGGTAACTTCTTTTAAAGATTTCTCAGCAATCGCAGCTAAACGGTTATCGGTGCTGTTTTTTAATGCGGTATAAAAATAAAATTGATAGGTGTCAAAAAGCAAGCATTTAGCAATTGTATCCGCAAAATTTCCATTTGGCAATTCTAGCAACAATGAATTTTTAAATTGTCTGACGTCTCTAAAATAAGGATAGGTATCTTCTGTTTTACCATTTCCTTCAATTTCAGCTGCATATTCATACAAACTTCTAGCTGCGCCAATGTTATCCAATGCTATGTTTGATAAAGCTATATCTACTTCTAAAATAGGCCCATGTCCACACCACTCACTCAAACGATGTCCATGTATAAGGCTATTATCAGCCAAATGCATTATATATTCAACTAATGAATTATTCATTTTTTATTATTTAAATTTTACATGTGGGTAATTTCATCTGGCAAATCATAAAACGTAGGATGACGATATATTTTATCGTTGCTCGGTTCGTAAAAAATACCAGCATCATCTGGGTTAGAAGCATGAATATTGGTACTTTCAACAGCCCAAATACTAATGCCTTCCATCCGACGCGTATACACGTCTCTTGCCATTTCGATAGCCATTGTTGAGTCGGCAGCATGTAAACTTCCAACATGTTTATGGTCTAAACCTGCTTTACTGCGAATAAAAATTTCCCAAAGTGGCCACTCTTGATTACTCATAAAATTTAAAAATTAACAACCACAAAAGTAATGAAAAGTATTCTAATAAATTGGATGAAAAAATGATAATCGATATAAATTAAAAATATAAAGCATGCTATTTTATAGCAACAATGTATTGGAAATAAATGAATTACTGATTTGTATTTTAAAAATGATTTGATAAAAATATGGTTTCAAGAAACGCTTCTTGTATTTTCGCAGGACATGAAATACACCCTACAACAACAATCTATATTAGCCTCTGAAGGCAATATAAAAATAAATGCCGTAGCTGGTTCTGGCAAAACAACCACTATGATTGAATATGCCAAAACAAAACCTCCAGAATCAAAAATTTTATATTTAGCATTTAATAAATCAGTAAAAATTGAGGCCGAACAAAAATTTTCAAAACATAAATTAATGAATGTTCGTATTGAAACCGCTCATTCATTAGCCTTTAGAAATATTGTAGCTGGCTCAAATTATAAAATAAAATTAGGCGATTATAAACCACATGAATTGGTTCAATTATTAGCCATGACAGGCTCAAGTGCCAATCATGAATTATTTATTATTGCCAATCACATATTAAAAATGGCATCCCTATTCTGTAACAGCAACGCCCAAAAAGTTTCAGAAATTGACTATTTAAAAACAATTTTAGATAGCAAGGCAAATGCTTTTGTGAAGCACAATTTTAAAATTATCGAACAGTTTACACGGCAGTTTTTAGCAAAAATGAACCATGGTGAAATTGAGATAACGCATGATTTTTATTTGAAGAAATTTCAATTATCTAATCCTGTATTGCCATTTGATTATATTTTATTTGATGAAGGCCAAGACGCATCACCTGCGATGTTGGACGTCTTTTTAAAACAATCAAATGCAATTAAAGTTATAGTTGGCGATACGCACCAACAAATTTATAGCTGGCGATATGCTATCAACTCCTTGGAGCAAGTTCATTTTAAATCGTTCGACTTAAACAACAGTTTTCGTTTTAGTTCAAAAATTGCATTATTAGCGAATGAAATATTGTCGCTTAAAAACAAATTAAAAAACTTTCAACCGATTGAAATAATAGGTTTAGGGACAAGCAATGAAAAAAAATCGCATGCTGTAATTGCTCGTACCAATTTAGGTTTATTGATGAAAGCGATTACATTCATCACCGACAACAGAAAAATAAAGCACCTCTATTTCGAGGGCAATTTTAATTCATACACCTACGCCGATGAAGGAGCCTCCTTATATGATGTTTTGAATTTATACAATAAAAAACATTTTCTAATTCGGGATGAATTATTAAAAACCATGCATTCTATTGTGGAACTAGAAGATTATATTGAAAAAACCGAGGACAGACAATTGCAAATGATGTTGGATATTGTAAAGGAATATGAAGATGAAATTCCTGCATTGTTGAAACAAATTAAAGAGAATCATGTAGGCGATGCCGAAAAGCACAAAGCCGAAATTATTTTCAGCACTGTGCATCGTTGCAAAGGCATGGAGTATGATGTGGTAGAACTTGCCAATGATTTTACCACCGAAGAAAAAATAGACCGTCAGGCAAAACAACTAGATTTTAAAGAACAAAAAGAGAGAATTGAAGAAGAAATCAATTTGTTGTACGTAGCCATTACAAGAGCGAAAACATTGCTAAAAATCCCTGAAGAATTGTTACCAGCAAATTTTGTGGTAGATGCTACCATAGAGATTATTAAAAAACCAGCGCCGAAAACAAAACCAGATTTGGTGTTGCCCGATTATTCCTACCGAAATAGACGAAAAATTTTGCAAGATGCAGATTCACTTTATCAAAAAGGAAAAGAAAAAAATACTTCCGCCTATCAACCCTGGACAAATGAGCAAGATAAAAAGTTAGAAAAAATGTTTGACGAGGGAGTTTCATATCAAGAAATGGCTTTTTATTTTGAACGAACGAAAGGCGCTGTTATGAGCAGATTAAGAAAAATTGAAATATTATAATTTTTGATTCTTTTTTTTCACTAAATACAACCTAAACGAATAGATTTTTTTGTTTATTTAAATACATTCAAAGTAGAAAGAAATCAGAAAAAGTACTTTATAATCAGTTTATAAATAATTCTACATGGTTGTATTTCTAACATCATGATCAATATAATAGAACTAAATATTAAAAATCATTTTCTAAAAAAGTTGATCCCGATTGCTGGGCAATAACCGCATTAAAATATTACTTTTGCTAAAATATTTTTATTCAATGACAAAAGCATATATCATAGATGCCGTTCGTACGCCTATAGGAAAGTATGGAGGCAGTTTAAGCACCGTGAGACCCGATGATTTATTGGCACATGTAATTAAAGCTATCGTACAACGAAACCCTTCTATTGATGTAAATGCTATTGAAGATGTAATTGCTGGCTGTGCTAATCAAGCGGGTGAAGACAATAGAGACGTGGCTCGTATGGCATTATTATTAGCTGGCTTGCCAATTACTGTTGGTGGAAATACCGTGAACCGTTTATGTGCTTCTGGCTTGCAAGCGATTATGGATAGTGCGAGAGGAATTATGTGTGGTGATGGCGAATTAATGATTGCTTGTGGAGTAGAAAGTATGACTCGCGCCCCTTTTGTAATGGGCAAAAGCGACACTCCTTTTTCACGTAAAGCTGAAATTTTTGATACGACAATCGGCTGGCGCTTTACGAATCCAGCTTTGTCAAAATTACATCATCCATTTAGCATGGGAGAAACAGCAGAGAATGTTGCTAAAAAATATACCGTTTCTCGTGAAGCACAAGATGAGTTTGCATACCAAAGTCAACTAAAATATGAGCAAGCACATAAAGCCAACCGATTTGAGGATGAAATAATTCCTATCGAAATTGATTTAGGGAAAGGCAAAACCCTTACCTTCCAAAAAGATGAACATCCACGATTAACACCTGTTGAAAAATTAGCCGAATTGAAACCTGCATTTTCTAAAGAAGGTAGTGTAACTGCCGCTAATGCCAGTGGTGTAAATGATGGTGCAGCAGCCATGTTATTAGCATCAGAAAGTGCTGTAAAGAAATATGATTTACAACCTATTGCTGTTATTAAAAGTATGGCAATTGTCGGCGTAGAACCAAGTATAATGGGTATTGGACCTGTTCCTGCAACACAAAAAGCATTGCAACGTGCTGGTTTAACGATTGATGAAATTGATTTATTTGAATTAAACGAAGCATTTGCCTCACAAAGTATTGCCTGCATCAATGAATTAAAAATTGATCCGAAAAAAGTAAATGTAAATGGAGGTGCTATTGCATTGGGACATCCTTTGGGTTGTAGTGGAGTAAGAATTTCAACAACACTTATTCATGAAATGAAAAAAAGAAATGCAAAATATGGTGTGGCTACCATGTGCATTGGTGTGGGCCAAGGGGCTGCTGTTGTGTATGAGTTGTTGTAAATATGTAAAAGTTTAAACATAAAAAAACACGAAGTAAATACTTCGTGTTTTTTATTTTTATAAGGACAAACAGTTATTTCAGTAAAGTAACGTTGCCTTTGAAATTTTTACGAACTCCATTGCCAAAAACGGCATCAATTACATAAACAAAGACACCAACCGGTTGTGGTTTATTGTTGTATTTACCATCCCATCCTCTGCCATCTAATTTATCAGTAGCGTAAATTTTTTCACCCCATCGATTGTAAATTGACATTCTGAAAACGGTTAAACCACTGCTTAAAATTTCTCTTGGTAAAAAATAATCATTCAAACCGTCTCCATTAGGAGAAAATGAATTCGGAATATTTAAATAACAATCTTGTAAAACTTGTAAAGAATCTGTGATAGAACAATTTCCTGTTGGAGATGTTACTGTTAACCAATAGTATCCTGGAGTATTCACTAAAATTGAATTGGTTGTTTCGCCCGTATTCCATAAATAAGCACCAGTTGCAAATGCATTATTTGTTAATAAAATAGAACCGGTTAAACCAGGGCAAATAGAGGTATCAGGCCCCAAATTAACAAAAGGAAAATCTTCAACAGTTATATTTTTAGTAGTGACTTTAGCAGGACAATATTTGTACGTTGTAGTTAACGTAACTGCATAATTTCCAGAATTTAACCATGAATGAGAAGGACTGTGCATATTCATTAATGTACTTCCATCAGCAAAATTCCAAAAGAAGTTTTGATGGTGGACATCCATGGTATCTGAAAAATAAACTGGCTGCCCTAAGCAAATTGAATTGTCGCTAACCTCAAAATCATTATACGGTGTATTTTCAATAAAAATATTTTTTGACATCGTGTCTTTACAACCAAG